>Ga0209654_1000407_pt1 | contig 42333 bp, 38 predicted proteins | sample SaaInl1SG_22_DNA_FD_184646 | JGI IMG/M metagenome (GOLD analysis project Ga0209654, IMG submission 184646) | Marine microbial communities from expanding oxygen minimum zones in the Saanich Inlet - ESP_161SG_22_DNA (SPAdes) (version 2) | ecosystem: Environmental > Aquatic > Marine > Intertidal... | reverse complement strand
CCCAAGGGTATGGAAAACAACCAGGATATACCCCACCACCATCTGCTAATACTACCGGACAAGGCTCCGCCTTACCTCCCGGTGAAGTAAACATGGATCAAATTATGGGCTTAATTAATAAAAGATAATAATGGCCATTAACGCAACCAAAATATATCCAATAGATAATCAACCTAGTAAAGGAGTAGGTATAGCATTACCTCTTAACGGTCCTGCAGTATTTAAAACAACCTATACTACTAAGGATTCTATAAGATACAATTTAATCAACCTCCTACTTACCGGCCCTAGAGAAAGACCTTTTAAGCCTGGATTTGGAGCAGGGTTGCAAACATTTATATTTGAACAACTAAGCCAAGGTAACATAGAGGAAATACAAGAGTATATAGAAGTATCTATAGCAGAATTCTTTCCTAGTATACAAGCTACAGTTGAGTTACGAGCAGACGAGGATAGAAATACACTCTTTACTGTAATAAATTATACTATAACAAACACAGGAGTTACCGACACCATACAATTAAACCTAAACAATGCCTAATATTAAAGACATCAGATACTTCAATAGAGACTTCGTAGGATTAAAAGACCTACTAGTAGACTTCACTAAAACCTACTACCCTAATACCTACAACGATTTCTCTCCATCCTCACCCGGAATGATGGTCTTAGAGATGTCCGCCTATGTTGGAGACATATTATCCTTCTACTTAGATAATCAAATACAAGAGACATTCGTACAATACGCAAGGCAGACTGAAAGTATCTTTAATCTTGCATATATGTTAGGATATAGACCTAAAGTAACAAAAACCTCTACAGTAGAGGTAGACCTATACCAACAACTCCCTGCAAAACTATCCGGAGGAACATACATTCCAGATTATGACTACGCACTCTTCTTTCAAGAAAATACAGTAGTACAGTCAGACCCTGGAGGGATTAATTTTCTAATACAAGACACAGTAGATTTTACTGTATCAAGTTCTTTAGACCCGACAGAGGTTACAATCTACCAGACTAGCGGCGGTAATCCTCAATACTACCTTCTAAAGAAAAAGCGAAAAGCTCTATCATCAACCATCCAAACGCAGACCGCAACATTTACAACACCTACCCCTTTCGATACAGTAAATATCGCCGACACTAATATCATTAAAATTCTAGATATAACAGACTCAGACGGTAATACCTGGTACGAAGTACCGTATCTAGGTCAAGAGTTAATTTATAAGTCTACAAAAAATACAAACACCAACGACCCTAACAGCTATACAGATACAGACGCTCAATATCTATTAAAACTCGAGAAGATCGCTAGAAGATTCACCACTCGCTTTAGAGCTGATAACTCCCTAGAAATACAGTTTGGATCCGGAACAACCTCTGACGTTGACGAAGAGATACTACCAAACGGAAATAATGTAGGCATAGGTTTACCGTTCGAGCAAATAAAACTAACTACCGCATTCGATCCTTCAAACTTTCTACAGACCGATACCTACGGAATCGCTCCTGCAAACACAACACTAACTATTCGATACTTAACAGGAGGAGGAGTCTCCTCTAATGTTGAAGCAGATACTGTAACAACATTAACTAGTACAGGGAATATCGCTTTTCAAAATAGTAATCTAAACAGTACTACTTCAAATTATATATTCTCAAGCGTTACAGTAAATAATGAATTAGCAGCTTCCGGAGGAGGAGATGGAGATACTCTAGAGGAGATAAGGCAGAATACATTAGTAGGCTTTCAATCTCAATTAAGAAACGTAACAACTAAGGATTATGCGATACGAGCCCTCTCTATGCCTTCTGATTACGGAGCAATCGCAAAGAGTTATGTAGAAGCTACTAAAGCTAACGATAACACCTTACCCGGAGAAATACCTTCTACGTTAAGTTTATACGTACTAGGATTCGACTCTGCTAAACACCTAATAACATCCTCTAATACAGTTAAACAGAACTTAAGTACTTATTTATCCGAATATAGAATTATAGGAGATACTGTAAAGATAAAAGACGGATTTGTAATTAATATAGCAATTGATTTTGAAATAATAACACTCCCCAACTTTAATAACAATGAAGTATTAAGTAGATGTATAGAAGAACTACAGGATTATTTTGCAATAGATAACTGGACCTTCAACCAGCCCATCCTACTTAAAGAACTCTTTATAAATCTAGATAAGATAAATGGAGTACAAACAGTTAAAGATATTTACATTACTAATAAAACAGGTGTTTCTCAAGGATATTCTGAATACGCTTACGACATAGAAGGAGCAACTCAAAATAACGTAGTATATCCTTCATTAGATCCTTGCGTATTTGAAGTTAAATACCCGGATACAGATATTAGAGGGAGGGTGGTATCCTTATAATAAGTAACTAAGATTAATAACTCCTCATATTTATATTAAATGGCCATTTACAAACTATTTCCAACAGCAGACGCAACACTATACTCTGGGTATGTAGATGCCAATACAGGGTTAGATGAAATATTAGAAGCAAGTACAGATTTTAAGACCGGGAATCCCCAAACAGAAGGAGCGAATCCTCAAGTATCGAGATTCCTCTTAAAATTTAGTCAAGCAGAAATAGAGAGTATATTTGCCACTAAGATATTAGATTCTACATGGAGAGCGGACTTTAAATCCTATACAGCAAATGTAACTGGATTAACATCAACAAGCACTATTAATATTAATGCTCTAGCAGAGGATTGGAATATGGGCACCGGTAGATACTTAGACCTCCCAGAAACACAAAATGGAGTTTCTTGGAAGAACAGGACTTATGAAGGAGGTACTCAATGGACTACATCTTCCTTTGCACCTGGAACAACAGGATCATTTAACTTAAACACCAACTCAACTTCTGCAGGAGGAGGTGTATGGTATACCGGATCTGAAGCATCTTACTCTTTTTCATATTACACAGACCCTGATATACAAGCCAATATAACCGATATAGTAACTAACTGGTCATCCTCTGATTTCAACAACTACGGAATAATAGTAAGACAATCAGCATCTCAGGAGTTTATAGATAATATACATGAACAAACAACTTTAAAATACTTTTCAAGAGATACACATACGATATTTCCTCCAGAGTTAGAATTTAAATGGGATGACTTCACATATAACACCGGTAGTCTTACAGTATTAAATACACTCCCTGCAACACTTACACTCTCAAACAACCCCGGGACATTCTACAGCGGAAGCGTTAATAGATTTAGAGTAAATGCAAGACCTACATACCCTCCTAAGGTATACCAAACAGGATCCTCCTATACTAGAAACTATGCTCTCCCAGCAGAATCCTTCTACAGAGTTAAAGATGTTTATACGAATGAAGTTGCTATTGAATATGATTCTTCTTATACTAAGATAAGTTGTGATCCAACCGGAAGTTACTTCGACTTATACTTAAACGGATTACAACCGGAGAGATACTATAAGATTGAAATAAAAACTACTATCGGAGATACAGTCCTTATTAAAGATACAGAAGAGTTTAAGATAAGTAATGAGTGAAAACGTAGATATAAACCTAACAACCTATAATCGTGCTCAATTCACTAAAGCAGTAAATACTTCTTTTACTGAATTCGGAGTTACCGGAGAACCTGAGGAGAGTATTGTATCTCAAGTAGATGTAAATACCTTTTTTGAAGCTTATGATATTTTATTTTTAGAAATACCAAAACAAGGTGAAACTCAATCACATCAATACCTAGCCAATAGAAGCGGGGAATATGCAGGGGGAGAAGACATAAATGCAGAAATAGAAGCTTTGACTGCAGAGGTGACAGATTTACGGGAACAAAATATAGCTCTACAACAGCAGATAGCACAGCTAGCAACTAAAACAGCAGCAGATGCAATAAATCTAGCAAATAATATAGATACAGTATCATAATGGCAGAACCAACAGTAATATCCCTAGGAGTAGGTACTATAGAAGGAACTACATTACCTACAATATCAGCAGAAGATGGAGCTAACATAAACAGTATAGTTCTAAATTCCACCTTCAATGTATCGACAGATATTATCCAAGCATACCTATACGATATAGAAGGTACCTTTATCGACCGAATAACTACCGGATATGAAATCAACGGATTACCGGTAGGGGAAGAGACTGCAGCACTATCAATATCTCCAGGAAAAGACTTACAGTCTAATGGATATACTCGAGGAGAGTATCAAGTACTGTATAATTTTGTATCTCCCCTTGTAGATAATAATCCTAACTTCTTTATATCGGAAGTATCTTTAGATAGGACAGAACTAAGAGTAAACAGTTCTACCCTACTACCTCCCCAATTAAGAGGAGTGTATCAAACACTTCTTGCAGATCTAAACGATACTAGAACATTCGAAGGCTTTTATTTAGACTTTGGATCAAATCAATTAGAATTTGCAGTCAATGTCGGTTACGATTCCGATACCATATTAATTAAGCTTTATGAACCTCTAGATAATAACTTCGGAGAGGGTTCAAATTTCAACTTCCTAGCTAAAAAAGCCGACTCCCAAGCATACCAAGTACAATATCCCGAAGAAGAAATACAATTAGATACTAAGAAGTACTTAAGAGGACCTAACCTTTATTTAAAAACAGGAACTCAAACTAATAATACTACAGAGTATAAATCTATTAACACCTTAACCTCTGCATCTACAGCAGGAATAACCAACCAACTTCAAAGTGTATTAGCAGAAAATAGAGCAGAACTTAACACAGACTACACAGACTATAGTAACTTTGCATTCTTCAGTTCAGTTAATACCAGGTTAACAAACTTCAACTACAAAGCAACCCAGATAGAATCCCATGAAGCTCAAATAGCAACACTAAACGGATTAACCGGAACACCGGTAACAGAATTATCTGCAAGTAAGGCATTTTATGAAGGAGAAATAAAAAGAATTATTAAGAATTTTGACGGGTACGACTATTACCTCTACTATGAAAGTAGCTCCTATGCCTGGCCAAAACAAAATTCAACTAAACCCTACACCCCCTACTCTTATACCTCCTCTGAAGCTACTAACTGGTTAACAGCTCAAGCAGCTTCTGCTTCTGCATACGATAGAGAAAACCTAAACAACCTATACGAAATTTTCCCGAGCTACATTAAGGATGATGAGGACAATTCTCAATTTAAACTATTTTCCGAATTAACCGCTCAAATGTTTGACGAGATTTGGATATACACTAAAGCCTTAGAGAATAGACAAGATGGGGATAATAGTTTAAGTGGAGGTATATCTATAGATCTAGTTGCGGATGCTTTAAGATCCTACGGATTAGATATATACGAAAGTAGTTTTACTAACAGCGATCTATTTACTGGATTATTAGGAATAACGGAAACTGGAGGAACACTACCTCCAACAGGAAGCGAACTTATAACTAACTACGTAACAGCTTCTGCAGAAACCATACCTTCTAATGATGCACAGAAATTAATTTATAAGAGATTATACCACAACCTACCTTATCTCCTGAAAAAGAAAGGAACGACTGCAGGATTAAGAGTACTACTGAACTGCTATGGAATACCAGACACCATATTAAGAATATCAGAATTTGGAGGAAAAGATAAAAACGTGAATACCTGGGATAACTGGTATAATCAATACAACTACAGTTATAATACTTCCGGGTCAGGATACGTTTCTACTCCATGGGAAGGTGCCGGATTTGTTAGTGAATGGATAGCAACAAGCCCTATATCTCTACCCCTAGTACCTAACGGAACCTATAACATGACTGTAGACTGGGGTGATGGAAGCACAGATATAATTACTGCATGGGATGATGCAGCAAAAACACATAACTACTCTACTTCTGGAACTAAATATGTAACAATAACAGGAACTATAAAAGGATTTGCATTTAATAATACCGGTTATACAAGCAGCCTAACAGATATAAGAAGTTTCGGACCTCTAGAATTAAGTACCTCCGCCTCTTTCTACGGAGCTGATGAATTAGGACCGAGTGCAAGACCTACATCTCTACAATATAAACTCACTGCTACAGATAAACCTAGAGTATCTACCACCAGTATGAAAGACTTCTTTAGAGGCGCTAACAACTTGAGCGGATCTATAGATAGATGGAATACAAAAACTGTACTCAGTATGGAGAGAGCATTTCAAGATGCAACACGATTTAACACTCCTCTACCCTGGGACACCTCTAACGTAACAACTCTAAAACATACGTTTAAAAACGCAAGAGACTTCAACCAGACATTACTATGGGATACAGGGCTAGTTACAGATATGAGCGGAACTTTCGCTGAAGCAGTATCCTACAACAAACCAATATCATGGGATACAGGTAATGTAACTACCTTTGCTCATATGTTCCACAGCGCCTCCGCCTTCAACCAACCAGTCGACGGCCTAGTTACAGACTCTGGAATCACCCTAGAGCATATGTTTGACGGAGCAAGGTCCTTCAATCAAAGTATTAATAACTGGGATATATCAAACGTAGGAAGCTTAAAAGGAATGTTCCAAAACGCCTACAGCTTTAACGAGAACTTTACATTTTCTAGCCCAGACACTACTGCAGGTGTTGCAGACATGTCTTATATGTTTAGCGATGCTACTTCATTTGGATTTAATATACCTGCCCCAGGTAACAACCTAACTATATGGAATACCCTTAACGTATGGAATATGGAATACATGTTTAAAGGTGCTACAGAATTTAATATGGACCTATCCCACGGTGCATCCGGTGCATGGGATACTCAAAACGTAACTAATATGAGAGGAATGTTTAGAGAAGCTACATCTTTCGCCGGTACAGGATCAGGCGGAGGAGTGAGTTCATGGGACACACGAAATGTAACTGATATGTCTGAAATGTTCTTCGACGCAACTAGCTTTAATGCAGATATATCTTCCTGGAACATCTCATCACTTCAACAAGCAACTGGTATGTTTGCAGTAACCGCCGGTACTAGTTCATTCTCACAAACAAATTATGATGCTCTACTACAAGGATGGGCAGCTCAACCTATAATACAATCCAACGTATCTTTTGACGTAGCACAACACTTCACTCTTAGCTCCCCAGCCTCTGCATCCAGAGCTGTATTGCAAAACCCTCCATACAACTGGACAATAAACGATCTTGGAGGAATATAATAAATCAATATTTATAATAGATGTCGATAATAAAAACCATACAGTTTAGATTTAAGAGCCCTGCAGTTACTGCAAATACACCCCCCTCTCAATCCCTTTTTGTAAATATCGACAACGATGACGACCCGCAATTCACAGTCGTATTAGAACATACCTCATCACTAGCAAGCGGATCATATTCTGGATCAATACCAGACCCATATAGTAAGTACGGAACCCTAAAGTTCACTCATGAAGACATAGGAACATTTGCAAGTGTATACCTACCCTTCTTAGATGGAGGTTGGTGGTCTGTAATGGTAGCACAGAGTAATAACTATACCTACACCTTATATGCTGCAAATAAACTATATGACGGAGTAGATGGAAACACAGTAGGATTCAAAGCGACTGATTCCTTTACCGGATCATTAGATTGGAATAATGCAGGTACAGTATACTTCCCCGGATCAGGATCAACGACCACTCTATCCAAAACCTACATACCATTTAACGGACAGCTACAAGAATTAAGATATTTTACAGAAACTATAACAGAGCAGCAATTTGATGCCTATACTCAAAATCCTAACTCTATAGAAGGTAGTAGTGATTTAACCTTCCGGGCAAGTCTAGGAGGAGAATTATTCACACAATCAAGTTCTATTCATCCTGGAGTTGGAGGGGCAGTACAGAGCAATTCTTTCTCAACTGGAAATAACTTCACTCTTATAAGCGGTTCTTTCGGACCTAACTACGAAACTATTCTAGTTGATCAAGTATTAGGAGGAGTTCGAAACAGAATATCAGATAAAATTAAAAGACCTAACCTAGTACTACCTCTTACATCCTCCACCTTTAGTAATATACCAGATAATAAAGTCTTATCCTCACAATTACAAATACAGCAAAATCTACAGATTAGCCAAAGCTCTACTAGAGATGTTAACTATGCTGAAATCACTCTCTCCCCTCAGAATGAAATAAATGACGATATAAACGCAACCTACGGATACTTTAATATAGGAGAGTATATTGGAGACCCTAGACAAGTTACCTCTCCTCTTAGAGATTACCCTGATTTAGTAAGTTTAAAAAATAGGTACTTCAACAAGTACAGTAAAAGCTACAACTACAAAGACTATATAAGATTATCTAAATACTACGATAACGCAGTATTTCAGATGATAAAAGATTTTACACCGGTAAGAGCAGGACTAGCTACCGGAGTTACAGTAAAACAACATCTACTGGAGAGAAATAGAGTAAGGCCAGCCCAAGTCACATTAAGAGATGAAACTCTTACCGGATCTATCAAACCTCAATCAAGAGGATATGAAGCAGGTACTATAGAAGTATTTAGCGGAGGGCCTGGAGGTTCTGTTAACAGTTTAACAGGTTCTAATCAAGCATGGACTGCAAGCTATTCAACTCCTGCAGGGCTAGTTACTCAAATAGAATCATCACAGTATGAATTTTATAATGGAGAATACTCCGGGTCAACTACAACTGCACAAATATTACATTCAATTAACCCTGATCCAATACTAAACAACGTAGAGGATAATAGAGCTTCAACACTCTACCAAGATGTAGACTATTCATCTAATGCAAGAACCCCCGTCAATATAGATTTAATACTCTCTGGATCCGCTATCCCTGCGATTGTACCGGATTCAAATTATACGAGTTTAAGGAGTATAACACCGAGATATCTAGGTAGTAAAAACAGCGGGGAGATAAATATTAATCAATCCTTCGCCGATAGATCTATTCAAACCGGATACCCGGCAGATAGATTAACCCCATGGTTTGCCCACTTTAACGGAATATATAATTCTGCAGAACTCGGTATAGGCATAGGAGGAAATATTAATATAACACAGCTAATTAATGCTGAAACAGAAGATACTATAACGCTAACTTCTGAAAATACAAATCTAGATTTTATAGGACAGTTATTTAAGCAAGGAGATAGACCCTCAATAGCACCAGCCACACTGGACGAAATACTTGAAGGAGCAGTAGAATTAGAAGCCGTAGGGGAACTATATCAAACCATATTGATGAAATCAGGAAGTGCGGGATCCGGACACCTAGGTAGTAACTATCCAAATGGAGCAATTTCCTACGCCTATTCCTCCCCAAGCGATAGACCCGTAGGATTCCACAACGGTATTGCAGTAACACAATCCTTAGTTGCCCTACCCGATAGCGTCTCCCCAAGCTTTAATCAACCCATGTGGATTCCATATACCTCCTCACAGTTTGAAGGAGCTTGGATAGACCTTATAAATTCTAACCCCGCCAACTATCCAAACAACTTTCCCTCTGCTATGCAGAGTTTGGGAAACGTTTATATATACAATTCAAAAACTAACGAGTACACTCAAGAAGTTGTAAACCCGGCAGAAGAAACCTACTTCCCAATCCAACGAGGTGATTTCATAAGAGTATCAAGCACCGCAAGTTTCGATACTTCTATAAGAGTAGGTAATAGCCAGGTATCACCTATAAGCAGTATGAGAACAATATCATTTGCCCCTAATCCCGACTTTATTACCACCTTTAGACGATCCGGCTCCAGCTACCCCTTCAACTACAGCGCCAGCCTATTAGAATTACTACCGGAGACGGAAGGGCTATCTGATCCTGCAGACTACAGTAGTCAAAACTTTAGAATAATCCGAAGAATTCCTACCGAATTCTACATACTAGCAAAAAATAAACCAGGAGCATATACAGGAGAAGGTCTACTTCTCCCGGAGAATTTTGACCCTCAATACGATGCAAGAGAAGTTGCTATAAGAGTAGGGGCTATATCACGTACAAACTAAATGATTAACTTTAAAGAAAATAGATATTTATAATAAATAAAAGTAAAACATGGGCTTTTTAAACAATACAACAGTAACCTTAGACGCTATATTAACGAAAAAGGGAAGAGAATTACTAGCAAGAGGAGATGGCTCCTTTAGAATTACACAATTTGCATTATCTGATGACGAGGTAGATTACACTTTATATAACCCCACTCACCCATCAGGGTCTGGATTCTACGGAGAAGCTATAGAGAATATGCCATTACTAGAAGCATTCCCTGATGAGACTCAAGTAATGAAGTACAAGCTAGTTACCTTACCTAGAGGAACTGCTAGAATGCCTGTAATAGATATAGCAGTTTCTGCTGTCTCATTTAAACAAGGAACTCCATTCACTATAAGACCTAATACGTTAAATTATCTATCTCAAGGTACAGTAAACGAAACATCCGGATATACATTTACTATCTCAGATGTAAGGCTACTAAATAGTTTCAACGGAGTAGGTATAGATACACCCGAAGTACAAGCTTTAAACTCTACTAGTACTATAGGAACCTCAGTATCTAGAACAGTAGTTGGTACAAGCCTGAGTATGACTGCAACAACAATTAATACCCTATTCGGAACTAATACATCACTAACCGCTACCTTAGTAATAGTAGGTCGAGATTCTGGAGCTAGAGTATCCATACCAATAACAGTAACTAAAGTACAATAACAGTAATAACATATGTCATTTAAAAGATTAGATCCAGAAGACTTTCTAGTAAGTAGCGATACCGTCACCTCTACCGTGTGGTCTGACGAAACCGTAACTCTTACAACCTTTTTTACGTCTTCAACATCAAGTACTAACGACAACTATTATAAAAACGTATATAAAACTTCCGCACGATCCGATATTCAATTTGCATTAGCATACGGAGATAAATTAGGATCAGGGAGTGCTCAATACAACGACTTAGTAGGAGGTAAAACTCCAACTAGAACAGTATACGGGCAATTCAGAAACTTAATATACGGAGATGAAAATAGCGATTTTAACTTCGGAGGAACTACCTCAGAAACATTCTGGGCAATCTCTATAGAAAGAGCAAGGTATAAAGAAAAACTTCTACCAGCTAGTTTAAACTTAGTAATTTCAGGATCCTATAATTTAGAACTTACAGATAACTCTAAACTAGTAACAACAGATACTTTTCTAGACTGCGGTAGAGTTTACCAACTAATATCAGGATCTGATGGAACATCTCACGATGGAGGTACAGGATACTCTACTAACCAAGGATCTTACGGACTATTTTTACCTGATATCTCTACTATAATTATAAACCCCCTAGCCGTTAGTTCTTCAATCGGAGTAGAGGTGAGCAGATCTTATGATGCTCCAGGAGAGAATATTACAACAATATTCACTGCAATAAGCGGAGCTGCTGATTCTGACCCCGGAGGATTTAAGGTTAATAGTGAAGAAACACTATCCTCTGATTTTGTATTCGTAAGAGCAAGAAACTCAGAATTTAACTACTCTGAAAATCCATCCTATATTTCTGGATCTACTGGAGATGTAATATTCCCCGCTTTAATAAACTCCCCACAGAGCTTTATGACAACTGTAGGATTATATAACGACACAAATGAACTCCTAGCAGTAGCCAAACTATCTAAGCCGTTAGTTAAAGACTTTACAAAAGAAACTTTATTAAGAGTTAAGTTAGACTTTTAAAATGAATGAGCGTCTACAAACAACTATTAGCATCGGATATACTAGTAACTCCTCTAGAGGTAAGTAAAGACTTTTCCTTCTCCACCCCCGCAGCCGCTACAGGTTCAGGAGTAGATAGATTCTTAGGTAAAAATATAACCGGACTGTTCTCAACTAACGAAGCAACAACCGGAGACATTTCTACTGAATACCAGAGACTTATATACAATAGCGCTAAAGAGTTATACTATTCAAATTATCAAAGCTCAAGCTATGGAGACCCTGTATCAGTACCGAAGTTCATACCCAATGAATTCGATAGCGGCCCTACATCATCTGCAGGAAGATTCGATAATTACTTACAAACAGATTTAACGTTTGAAAGATTCTTCCCAACAGCATCTGACGCTATAATCGGGGTATTTTCCATACCTAAACACTTATATGGAGATAAAATACTGCCGAACTCTTTCTTAATGACGGACTACGTTGTAGGGACGGTAACAGATGACGGAGAAGGTAACTTAATATTAAATTCTACACCTAATAAGATTGTAGGTAATATTATATACCAACATGGTATTGCAATATTAACAAATAATGTTTCCGGGATAGTAAATTCCTTCACTACAGGCTCTCTATTTGGATGCGAATTCTCCTCCTGCTACACCATATATGAAACTCAATATAAATGCACAGTAAGTCCATCGGAGTATAACTTCTCACTCAATGAAACCCTACTATCCGGCTCTAGCGCCTTTACGTATAACTCCAGTAGCTACTATCAACCTGAAGGAGGTGCCTTAGTAGATTTCGCAACAGGATCTACCTTCAATCCGTACATAACAGGAGTAGGTTTATATAATGATAATCAAGAACTATTAGGAATTGCAAAACTAGCACAACCCCTACCTACAAGTACAACATCAGATACAACAATACTTATTAATCTAGATAGATAAAAACAAAACACTCTATGTCAAAATGGTTATATCAAGATGAGGAAATAAACTCAAGAGAGCAATTCCCTGAAAATTGTCACGGTTTTGTATATAGAATAACAAATCTAGAAAATAATAAAATCTATATAGGTAGAAAAATTTTATTAAATACTCTTAATAAAAAACTTACTAAAAAAGAACTTTCTGAACAAACCGGACCAGGTCGTAAACCTACGAAAAAGAAAGTAACTAAAGAATCCAACTGGCTTTCCTACTGGGGATCAAATAAACCTCTTCTGGAGGATATAAAAGAGTTAGGTGTAGATAAATTTAAAAGAGAAATTATAAAGTTGACTTTCTCAAAAAAACAACTAACTTACTATGAATTACATTATCAATGCTTATTCGAAGTATTAATGAAAGATTCATATAACTCCAATATACTTGGGAAGTTTTACCCTAAGGACCTTATAGAAGAGTAATAAAGTAGATAAGAGCTTGTTTGTCTGCAAAAAAGTTCGTATATTATTATAATTATTATGGTAAATCACCTGTTAGTGAACCTCGTTGATAGTGTTTTAGGAAAAGGAAAACCTACCTCCGGAGCTAACTACTCATATCATTGCCCGTTTTGCAATCACCGTAAAACTAAATTAGAAGTAAACTTCAAGGAGAATGAAGAAGGTATAAACCATTGGCATTGCTGGGTTTGTAATTCTCGAGGTAAGAGTATATCTTCTCTTTTTAGGAAAGCATCCGCTCCTTCTAATAAGTTAGAGGAGTTAAAGAAATATGTTAAAATATCCTTCCACTCAGAAAGAAGTACTTCCGTAGAGGTAATAGAACTCCCTAAAGAGTACAGATCTCTAAATAACCCAGACATAAACGATATATCAACCAGACAAGCATTACGCTACCTAAAGAGTAGAAACATAGGACCTTTAGAAATTAAAAGATATGAAATAGGGTTCTGTGCTTCCGGTAAATATAGAGATATGATAATACTACCTTCTTATACAGAGGAAGGAATGCTAAACTACTTTGTAGGTCGAAACTTCGGACCTTCAGACTACAAGTATAAGAATCCAAAAGTCTCTAAAGACATTCTACCTCTAGGCCTCCATGTAAATTGGAAATCTCCTTTGATAATATGCGAAGGAATGTTTGACGCTATCGCAATTAAGAGAAACGCAATACCTTTACTCGGTAAAACTATACCTAAGAAGTTAATGCATAAGATTGTAGAATCTAGTGTTAAGCAGATATTTATCGCATTAGATAATGACGCCTTAAAGCAAGCGTTTGAATACTGTGAGACCTTTCTAAACCACGGAAAAGAGGTCTTTTTAATAGAGTTAGGAGGTAAAGATCCCTCTGAACTCGGATTTGAAGAATTTACTAAACTCTTACATAAGAGTAAGCCCTTGACATTTAGAACCCTAATAGAAAAGAAATTTCAACTATGATTGAAAAGAACAAAGACATTAAAAAAGATGCATTCGTTAAAAGACTTATACATCCAGACTCTACTGCCCGTCAAATAACACTAACCGACAGTAGGTTCTACCAAAGAAACCAAGAAAAATATTACCCTTCCGTCACAACTGTGCTCTCCTACTTCCCTAAAGGTAAGTTCTTTGAGACCTGGTTAAAAGACGTAGGAGCAAACGCAGATATTATAATGCGAAGAGCGGGTAATGAAGGAACACAGGTACATGAAGCTATCGAAGCTTACCTAAAAGGAGAAGAGATTCACTGGCTAGACCAGTGGGGTAAAACTAAGTATAGCCTTAAGGTCTGGAAGATGATATTAAAGTTTGTAGAGTTTTGGGAAACACATAAACCTACACTTATAGAATCTGAAGTACATGTATTTTCTGATGAACTAAAGATAGCAGGAACAGCGGATTTAATACTTGAGATAAAAGGAGAATTATGGATGGTAGACATTAAAACCTCCAACTACCTACACGATACATACGACCTCCAGCTCGCATGCTATACTCAATCTTGGAACGAAAGTTTTGAAAGACCTATCGATAGAATGGGTATACTGTGGCTAAAAGCCTCGACTAGAGGAGAGAGCAAGAAAGAAGGCATTATACAAGGAAAAGGGTGGCAGCTAAAAGAAACAACTACCCCTTTTGAAGAGTGTAAGAGAATCTTTAAACACCTTTATGAAATCTATTTAATCAAACAGCCTAACCTAAAACCTATAACAGAAGTTCTTCCAACAAGTATTAAGCTAAAAGTGTGATATTTATACTATATGATTAAACTTCGCACACTCGTAGAAGAACTAATAACTGAAGGAGGGAACGTATTTGGAACAACAGCTCCGATTGCAAAAGAAAAAATAGAACCAACGCTAGAAAAGTTCGTTGAAGAGATAGGTAGAATCTTTCCAAAGAAAGCCTCTACCTTCACCTCCTTTGAAAAACTAGGCTCTGCCGGTAAGAAAGACATGTCAGGAGACATCGACGTCGCCTACTCGGTAACACATTTAACTAAAGACGGTAAACCCGATCTAGAAGGATGGGATCTAGACGAAGTAAAGTTTAACGAGTACTTTGAAAAAATAAGAAAGAGAGCAAGAACTTCAACTGAAGCTCAATCTCAATTAAGAGCTATGCTTACGTTAATCGCAGAAAAGATTAACACCGACAGCACTATCCTCCAAGCGGATCCTAAATCTGCTGGTTCAAATTCACTATTCTTAGCATTCCCTCAATATAACGAAAACGGATCAAGAGAGAAAGAACTAATACAGGTTGACATAAATGTAGGAGACCCGGACTGGTTGAAATTTAGTTACTATTCAAACATCTATAAAGGAGTAGTAAAAGGATTACACAGAACTCAACTAATGTTAGCACTCTTTACCGCTAAAGGTAAAATGTTCAAACATGAACAAGGAGTATTAGATAAAGAAACTAGAGAAGTAGAAGCTTCAACACCCAAAGAAGCTCTTGCACTTCTAAATAAGTTATACAGCCTAGAGCTAACACAGGATCAACTAAACGATTACTTTGAATTATCCGCCGCTCTAGAAAAGAACCTTTCACAAGAGGACTACGGTAAAGTGATGGATATCTATTTAAAAATACTCGATAGAACTGGTCCTTTTGCCCACATACCGGAGAACCTAGAAAAGTATTGGATAGAAAATCAAGATAGATTAAACCTAACAGGTAAAAGACTTCCAGACGATTCAAACCTTAAAAAATACGCTATACAATAATGTCAGGAGCAGCAGGAGGAACCAGAATACCAAGATCTGCAGTCGAGCAGACAGTAAAAGACTATACAGATAACATACTATCTAAGATAGGAGGATTTAAAGATGCTAAACTTTCCGGTTCATTTAATAGGCCAGAGAAAGAGGATTTCGGAGATATCGATATTATAGTAACGATTGAAACTGATAAAACTAAAAAGGAAGTTAAGAAGGCAATAGCAGATCTATTTCAATCCCTACCCGACAACGAACTACCACCGCTACAAAATCCTAAATACAAAGGGAGGAAGTATATTAACCACGGAGAGATGGTTTCTAACCTGTACCCCATTTCCGGTATCCCAGGAGAGTTTGTACAGGTAGATAACATAATTTCTCTCTCTAAAGAAGAAGGAGAGTTTAAGAAGACCATCCTAGACTACCCAGCAGAGATTCAAGGACTAGTACTAGGGTTAATAAAGACACCGTTACTAGAAGAAAAACCAGAAGACGTATTTAAGAGATTAAATATTACTAACATACCGCAAGCCGGGGAAGGACAGGAATATGAATTTCATATAGATACTTCTGGACTAACCTTGAGACTTGTTACTTACGGAGACAACTATAAGATATTAAATAGTAATATAGTATGGCAATCTAAAAATTTCGAAGACGTTAGAAAACTACTCAAGGATTACGACCTTAATGGAACGTTTGAAGACATAATACCCAAAGTAAAATCTCTAAAAAACGAACGTTCCAAAAATAGAGTAAAAGGTTATTTTAAGAAATCTATTAAAGTTGGAGCGGCAGAGAAAGGTACACCCAAAGGAGACACTAAACAGAAGGCACTAGATACTGTAGCTCAACTAGAGGAATCTTATAGAGCAAATACACGTAATAGTTTAAGAGTAGAATATTTAGAGGAAGAAGAGAAAACAAAAATAGCTATCTTTCCTGGAGCATTTAAACCTCCTCATAAAGATCATGTTAATAGAATTATCGCTGCTTCTGAAAAAGTAGGGAACGAAGGTAAGGTCCTTGTATTCATAAGCCCTTCTACGAGAGCAAAAGACGGACAAGAAGCAATAAGTGCAGAACAGTCCCTAAGAATATTCAACATACTTAAAGATAAGAATATCATACCCAGTAACGTTAATATAATAATATCTCCAGAAAAATCCCCAGTACTAGCAGCTTATAAAGAGTTTGAAGCAAATAAAGACCAACCCTATATAGCAGTCTTCGGTAAAGATGATAAAGCAAGATTTAAAAACATAGATGAAAAATTACCGAACGTAGAAGTAAATAGCTTTGAATCAGCCGGTATAGGAAACACCTCAGCAACAGACTTAAGAGTAGCACTACTAAATAGAGATAAGTCAGAAGTTGAAAAGTACATACCAGCAGGTATTACTGCAGATGAGTATATTAACGCTCTAGGATTAGCAGAAGAGATAAAAGAGGAAGTTATTGTCGAAGACACTGATGCAGCAGCAGATCTATGGGAACCGCACGCAGCGATGTTGGATAGAATGAAAAACCAACCAGACCTATTGAAAGGATTATGGAAAGGTCTATCTAAGCCATCTCGAAGAGCATTAGTACTATACTACAGGAGAAAGAAAACTCAAACAGAGAACGTTATTCCACAGAACCGAGAAAAAGCAGCTCCATACGGATCTGGTTATATCCCAGTAGACGAGGGATTGTGGGCTAACATAAACGCTAAGAAGAAAGCCGGTAAGAAAGCATCTCATAAGAACTCAAACGCTTATAAAGACGCTAAAAAAGCAGGGGATGCTTTAGAGAAAACAAAAGGATTAGAAGAGAATAAGGGAGAGAAGAAATTAAGAGTCTTTGATTTTGACGATACATTAGTACATGTTGACGCTAGAATACACATAACTCATAAAGACGGAACCAAATCAGGACTAACACCTGCCGAATACGCAGTATATGTTCCTAAAGAAGGAGATACGTTTAACTTCTCTGAATTTAGCTCTGTAATAAAGAAAGCTAAACCGTTAGAGGATAACATACAAGACTTAATAAAATCTTATAACGACCCGACAGAAAAAACTACAATCTTAACAGCAAGATTACTAGGATACCCGGTTAAAAAGTACCTGAAGGATGAATTTAACATAGAACCTTATGTAGTAGGGTTAGGGTCAAGTGATCCAAAGGATAAATCTCGATGGATTGAAGCTCAAATCAAAAAAGGGTACAATAATATTGAGTTTAGAGATGATTCTCAAAAAAACGTGGACGCAGTAGCGGGATTAAAGGATAAGTACCCTGAGACCTCCATAAAATCTATGCTAGTTGAAAATGCATCTTACAACAAAGATAATAAAGTCCAGTATAAGATAGCAAAACTAACAGATCATATGAAAGCTAAAGGTATGAGGATTGAACCTCTACCTACAGTCAAATTTATAAACGGAGATTCCGAAAATGCAAGAGACTTCTTTGGAAAGACTGCCTACTACGATCCAGCATCAAGTACAATAGTACTATACACAGAAGGAAGACACCCTAAAGATATTGTAAGATCATTTGCACATGAAATGATTCACCACATGCAAAATCTTGAAGGAAGGTTAGAAAATATAACAACTACAAACACTCACGAAGATGATAATCTAAACGATCTAGAGAAAGAAGCTAACCTAAAAGGTACAATGACATTCAGGAATTGGACTGATAGCGTAAATGAAAACATAAAAAATACAAAGAAAGATCCATTTGGACTAAACGCATACGCAGTAGAATTAGCAAGAGAGTTAGAGGAAGATCTAACAGCAGATAGAATTGAATGTTCGAACTGTGGATGGTCCTGGAAAAAAGAAACCGGAGGAAAATCACCATACCTCTGCCATAAATGCGGACATGACAATACTCCTAAACTAAACGAAGGAACATACGATACAATAACTGCCCAAGTATCCTCAGACATATTCAAAGCATGGAAAGAACAATTCGATAAAGATAGTACAATAAAAAAAGCATCTTTCGAAAAGAGTTACAACCTTCTCAATAAGAAAGGAAGGTCTATTGTATTTGATTTAGAAGCAGACCTCAACTTCATAGAGACTAAAGAGAGTATATATTCACCCGACGGTGATGCAGATGCAGGAGAGTCGGAAACATACGACGAGGAAGGTAACGTAGAAGATACCGGCATGGACGGTAACATCTCCCTGTATTTTCAAGTGGATCCCCGCACCTTACCTAGACTCTGGTCTACTATATCAATGGACCTGAAAGACATCGTTAGACACGAAATTGAACACTTAACACAATCCGGGTATAATGTAATACTTTCAAAAGAATTACCGGATGATCAAGATTTAAGATTCTATATACAACAATTAGGTATAATGCCAGCAAGTAACTACTACCTTTTAGATAAAGAGATACCGGCAATGTTACAAGGACTATATTACAAAGCAAAGAAGATGAAGAAACCCTTCAAAGAAGTAGCCGAAGCATATTTAGATATCTTTGTAAATAACGGAAAAATAGATGCAGAGGCTAAAGTAGACATACTTAACCGATGGAGGCCAGAAGCTAAAAAGCTAAATCTACCTTCTTTATAATACAATACTATTTATTACTATATGAAAGATTACTATACCCTTCTCAAAGATTTTCTTGAGAAGCATTTTCCGGCACAGCTTCCTAAACTTGAAGCAATAAGAGATAAACCGGTAGAGGTTATTATGATGTATAACATGTATAAAAGATCTGCTAAAAACGCTCTAAAAGAGAGAGTAGGTGAAGCTAAAGGAGGTCAAATTATGCCAGGAGATTATGTTAAAAATCAACACGGTAACATCTACCAAAGAGTAGACGGAAAAGTTGGTAAACATGATGCTTATGTTAGAGTTACTAACGGTAAAGCAGGTAAAAAGAAAACTGGTCTACATGACTCTTTTAAACTAACCTTAATAAACAAGGACGAATTAAAAGAAAATGTAGATAAAGTAGTAGGAGGTATTCCTTATAGACGACACGGTAATAAGGTTATTATCTCTGAACCTTTAGATGACGCTACAAAAGAACGTCTAATAGATAAGGCTAAAAAGCACGGTTACTTTGCTCAACCTAATCAAGCAGGAGGCATTACTATCACCTTAAAGAAAGGTATGTATGAAGAGTTAAAAGAATCTACAATTAACGAAGTTAAAGAAATGACGTTCGGAGCTTATTTAGATGATCTAGATAATAGATTTGTAGATCTTATGAAAGCTGCAAAAGGGCTCAATGCTGAAGGTAGTCAAGAAATTGATATGAGAGCTACTATAAACCAAAACTTCACTCTATTTAGAAACTATATCTCCGCCTTAAAGAAAGAATATAGTAACGAACTAAATAAAGAATTAACTTTCTCAATTAACGAAGAGGATCTAAACGAAGATGTATCAAAACATACAGTTAAACATTCAAAATCAAATAACACATACCAAGTATGGTTAGGAGATGAAATAGTAACTGACTTTGCTACTAAAGAAAGAGCAGATGCTGAAGCTAAAAGATTAAACGCTTTACAAAATGTTAACGAAACTAAAGAAGAATATAAAGTAGGAGACAAAGTAACATATCTTGGACACCCAGCCGAAGTTACTTTCGTAGATAAAGACCAAATGGATAGAACATACTATAATGTGTCTTATGATAAAGGTTATGGTAAAACTAAAGCAACAAACATCTATAATAAAGACGGTGAAATAGAAGCTTTAGAAAAGGAAAAAAAATCTAAATTTAAAAAACATGGAGAAATGTCAGGTTTCGATATGAGAGGTATAAATGAAGCAAAAAAGGACATATACGATAAATTTTTAGAAAACCCAACATCTCCGAAAGGTAGAGCTAAAGCTATAATCTCTAAATTCAAAAAGAAGTACGGAGAAGATGCAACAGAAATGGCTGTAGATCGTTTCTCTAAACAGAACAATCTAAAACCTGAAGAAAAGTACATTCTACAGTACATTACCAAGAATAAAATTAAAATAACATCACAACCAGGAGGACCAAACCTTTCAGTAGTTAATGAAGCAAAAGCAACCTGCTGTCACAGATGCGGAAGAGTCCATGTTAAAGGAAGCGGATGTAAGAAACCTTACCTAAAAGGAAAGGATAGTTGCGCAATAAACGAAATAGAAACATTAAAAGAATTTTTCAATAAATAATATGAATAACTTTGATTTAAGAAAATACCTCGCCGAAGGTAGATTAAAAGTAAACGAAGGAGATATGGATCACCTTATGCAGGATCTTGAAAGAGAGTTAAAGAGCCACGACTGGTTCTACTACATGTCCGATGACCCTAGAACATACGATAAAGGAACTAACGAGCAAGGAGAACTAAAAAGACTTCTAAAAATGCTAAATAACAGCCCAGAAGCTATAGCATTATATAATAAATACGCTCCTGTCCAAGATGGTATTGACTTAAGAATCAAAGAAGAGAAGATTGAAGAGACCGTTGAATTACCTAAAGATATAAAATGGGAGTTTGACGATGTAATCGATCAAATGGATGCATATAATGCAACAATCTCTCTTACCGGTCATAGTGAATCTACAGGAAAAGATTATACTGCATCTGCAGAAGCTTCAAGAGGTGGACCTGGAGGCGATTGGGATTGGATGGAAGTAGATGAAGTTGAAGAAGAAACTGTAGCGGAAGAAAAAAGACCTGACTACCCAGATGTAGATAAAGACGGTGATACAGAAGAGTCGATGGAAAAAGCTCTTAAAGATAAAGAAGTAAAAGAAGAATACAATATAGGTAAAGGGATGGAGAAAGATCATGACTTCGATGCAATGTTAGCTCATGCATTAAAACTACATGCAGGAACATCAATAGAAGACCTTAAAAAAGTATCAAATGATTTCGAAGCTGTAAATTACCATAGAGAGAATGCTTATTTAGAAGATGCTATTGATATGTTAGCAGCCGGAAAGCATGAAGAGTTTGAAGATAGTCTTAAACTATTTAAAGATGAAGTTAAAAAGACTATAAGATCATTTAAAGAATCTATCAAAGAGGGGAATATTAGCCAAGAAGTAGTTAATAAGGTAAGTAGGTTTATTACGTCAATGGCTAACTACTATGATTACTCAGAACAAGATGCTGTTTACGCAATTATGCAAGCTCTTAAAGCTCATAAAGGTAATTTTAGAGGCCTAGATGAAGATATGGATCTTGGTCACCAAGATAATGAACCAGGAATGTTAAAAGGCGATTTATATAAAATCGGAAAATATTCTATGGAATTATACCAAATGATGGATGATTTAGAAGACATACACGGTGAAGTTGATCTTCCACATTGGTGGCAATCAAAAGTAACTACTGCTAAAAATATGATCTCAGGCGCTAAGCACTACCTAGAGTTTGAATTAAAAGAACCAGCAATCGACGCTATGGTAACTGAAGATAGTTTAGACGATGAAGCTAAGGTATACTTTATACAAAAAATAAAGAGGGGCGAAATAGACAAACTACCAGAAGATCCTAAAGCAGCATTCTTAGCTCAAATGACTAAAGATCAAATGGATCATGATAGAGAAACTTTAGATAGAGAAGGCGGTTTAGGAGAGTCTTCATTTTATACGAAAGATGTAAAAGATAAAGTAGTATCTAAATTAATGGATCAACTTAAGAAGTAGTTGCTTCTTATATAAAATGTTCGTATCTTTAGGTTATATAAGATATGGCATATAAGATTGTAACACCGAACGAAAAAAACTTAACTCAAGTCTTAAATAACATAGAGTTATGGTTTAGTAGTACTCACGACTTTAAAGTTAACTTCACGGAAGAAGCGAGAAAGTTCTTTAACTCTGAAACAAAACAAATAGAGGAGAGAGCAGTAAATGTTATAGAAGTAGAAGAGTATGAAACCGGTAAACAAGCAAAGGTAAAGTTTATACCGCTACTTAATCCTACAGAAATGAAAGTAGAGATAAATGGTGAAGGAGAATTCGCTATTAAAAATAGAATCAACAACCAGATGAGAAAGCTAGGAACTCTAAAATCTTACAATAAAGATACTCTTAAACCTAAGACTAATAAAACAAGTAAATACGTACTAAACAATGTCTGAATCTAAACTAAAGAAAGAGTTTGCACAAAAAGATGTACAGAGACTTCGAAACCTCGTTAAAGGTAAAAATGGAGCTAGTACAACTATTGCAGCAGGCTATAAGAAGGATGAAGTAGAGAGGAAAGAAGGTGATATTTGGGAGGAAGATGATAGGAAATGGACTATTAAAAACGGTATTAAGCAAAATATATCCAAACTACAAAAAGCTAGAGAAATAAGTAAGATGCCTCTATTCTGCCCAGACTGTAGCGAACTTATGAATCACCGGTATGATAAAGAGTTCTACACTATTAACAAAAGATGCTTTAACTGTCAGGTGAAGTTTGAAACATCTTTAAAAGCGTCAGGAGAATGGGAAGAGTATCAGAAAAAGATACACAATTCTGAAATAGATAACACAATTCAAAATTACGAAATATGGGTTGATGACTTAATTAATAGTTCAAACGATGGATTTATATCAGAAACCGGTGAATTAGAGAGCTGGTCTAAAGGGAATAGTTCAAATATAGTTAAACAGAAAGAAGAGGCTATTAAATATTTAGAGAACTTAAAGAAGAAGTAACATATTTATTAATATGAATCAAAACATACTCCGAACCTTAATAAGAGATGTAGCAGCACGAAAACTGAATCCCATTGAGGGCGGTAAATACCAGGAATACAAACTCCTAAAAAACCACCCACACCTCATACCAATACTTACAGACTTAATGACAGCGGATTTTCCAATCTTCGTAAAAGACATAGAATGGATCTCCCCTAAACCAGCAACCTATAAAGTTATACTTGGCAACGGACAGTTTTTCTACTTATACGATTTAGAAAGATCTTGGGTAGCTCAAGTAGCAGGTAAAAAGCATTACTTATTAAATTTAGGAGAAGAAGAAATGGCAACTAAAGCTATCTCTAAGTTACTAAAAGTAACAGTACAGGGAGAAGAAGATGAGGCTATAACTGACGAAGAAGAAGCTCCAATAGATGGAATTGAACCCGAAGAAGAGGTAGAGGATATACCGACAGGAGATGAACTGCCTGACGAATTAACACCATCATCATAAAATATATGGATTTAATAGATAAGATACTCCTAGAATGGTCTTACCGATGTGAGAAAGGATACCCAGACCTTGAAAATAAAGAAGATCTAAAGATATTTGAAGAGTTATTCGAAATCAACCTGGTAAGCGAGAAAAAACATCCATTCTCCTATCTAAGCCCAGAGGCACAGGAATTAGGAAAAGACTTAATTGATAAGTTAAATTTAGGTGATGACGAAATTAGAGCTCACGCTAAAAATAGAATTATTATATACACCGATAGACCAAGGCAAGAGATATTTCAAGCTTTAAGAGGGTTGGGATATGAAAAAGACCAAATTACAGGATCAAGCGGCGGCGGCTTTAGAACACCAGAAGGTATTGAAATTATACATAAAAATCAAACTAGTGTTGGAGACGCAGGACTAGATAATGAAGATATAGTCGTTACTAAAATTAATGAACGAATAGCAGTAGAAGGAGGACCGATAACAGTAGTATTTAAAGGCCCTGCAAGGTCCTACACCTATAAAGGAGTAACTTCTGCCGAAGGGGTAGGTAGAGAGGTAGGGGACAATAAAAAAGCAGATATTAGACTAAACACCAGCTCTGGAGTGATTCCTATATCGATTAAAAAGGACGGACCATTCAGATGGTCTTCTGCTATGAAGACACACAGAGAAGTATTTGATGCAGTATTAAAACCCGGTATGGGAAAAGGTACAGAAGATCTCAAACTAGTACAGGATGAAGAAAATCCAAAGTTACTAAATATGATTAACCCTAAAAATAATTTACCCTACGGTAGTATATTCGTAATTAATGCACCCGATATGGACTATGAAACCCTAGCATTCGGCTCTGACGACGCTCTAGTAATCAAAAGATCCTTTGACGATGAAGACTTTAACTTCGACGGAAACACCTTAACAATAAATACCTCAGCCAATTACAAAGAACCCGAACACTTCGACAAAGACGATTTCCCTATTATCAGATTCGAAAGAAACGCTTCAAAAGCAACACGTCGAGAAGGACATGTCGGAAGGGGAATTACAATTAGGACTGTACCTGCTAAAAGCTTTAATAATCTAACATCCCGAGCAAACACTCTAACTTTAGATTACGGAGATCTAAACATATGATAGGTACTTTTAAAATAAACCTTAGTACTCTTCTCATACTAGCGTTGATAGCTCTCCTGATCCTACAAAGACAATGTCAATCCCCTCCCTCCCCGGTAAATCCTACAGTTATTACTAAAGTTGAGACTAAATGGGATACCGTATCAATAGTCAAAACAGAATACGTTCCTAAGTGGAAAACCAGAACAGAAACTATCTACGATACAATTCCTAGCGATATAGATACCTTAAGTATCCTAAAAGACTATTACGCAAAATACTTCTATACAGATACATTAGACTTAGATACATTAGGTAATATTGTTATAAATGACACTGTAAGTAAAAATACAATCGTATCAAGAGGAATTAAACCTAATGTTCTAATACCAACAACTACAATATATTCAAATACAACTATTAATAAAACTAGATTCTATACAGGAATTAATATGTCTGCTAATAAACAATCACTAAATCAAGCAGGAGTTAATCTAATGTTAAAGACTAAAAAATCAAAAATGTATGGAGTAGGTATAGGCTTTAATAGAGACCTACAACCTGTAATAAGTGGAAGCTTATACTGGGAGGTAAAATTAAAAAAGCCAAAAATAAATCTAAAGTTATTTTAATGAGTACAGAATTAAAACAGATTATAAGACAGGAATATGTAAAATGTGTAAAAGACCCAGTACATTTTATGAAGAAGTACTGCTATATACAACACCCTCAAAGAGGTAGAATATTATTTCACCTATATCCTTTTCAAGAAACATCCCTAAAACACTTTCAAGAGAACGATTACTCTATAATATTAAAATCTAGACAGTTAGGAATATCAACCCTTGCAGCAGGGTATTCACTATGGTTGATGTTATTTCATAAAGATAAGAACGTATTAACCTTAGCAACAACTCAAGCAACAGCAAGAAACTTAGTATCTAAAGTACAGTTTATGTATGAAAATCTACCATCATGGATGAAAGTAGGATACCAAGAGAAGAATAAACTAAGCCTTAGATTATCAAACGGATCTAAAATAACTGCAAAATCCTCTAATGCTGATGCTGCTCGATCTGAAGCTGTATCTCTGCTATTAATAGATGAAGCTGCCTTTATAGACAACATTGCAGAGACATGGGCTTCTGCTCAACAAACATTAGCGACAGGTGGTGGAGCAATAGTATTATCAACTCCTTACGGAACCGGTAACTGGTTTCATAAAACATGGATAGCAGCAGAAACTGGAGAAAACGATTTCCTACCGATTAAACTCCCCTGGTATGTACACCCAGAAAGAGATCAAAAGTGGAGAGATGCTCAAGACGCACAGCTAGGAGACCCTAGACTAGCAGCACAAGAGTGTGATTGCGATTTCTCAACTTCTGGTGATACAGTAATATACGGAGAGCTTCTAGAATTTTATGAACAGAGTTTTAGAGCAGATCCTTTAGAAAGGAGAGGAGTGGATAAGAGCCTCTGGATATGGGAACACGTAGACTACTCCAGAAACTATATGATAGTAGCCGACGTTGCAAGAGGAGATGGAAAAGATTTCTCTACTTTTCATATTATAGATATTGAAAACTGTAAGCAAGCAGGAGAGTATAAAGGCCAACTCCCTCCTAAAGAATTTGCACACCTATTAGTAGGAATAGCAACTGAATATAATAATGCTCTACTTGTAGTGGAAAACGCTAATATAGGATGGTCTACTATCGAAACTATACAAGAGAGAGGCTATGCAAACCTGTACCATTCACCTAAGTCCGGTAATGTAACAGCAGATAGTTACTTTGATCCTCATGGATTAAACTCAAATATGGTACCGGGATTCTCAAACACAAGTAAAACTAGACCCCTAGCAATAGCTAAACTACAGGAATCTATAAACGATAAATCAGCTACCATACATTCTAAAAGATTATTAGATGAATTAAAAGTATTTATCTGGAGAAATAATAGAGCAGAAGCTCAAACAGGCTACAATGACGACCTAGTAATGGCCTGGGCTATAGCGATGTATGTACGAGAAACAGCATTTAGAATACAAAAAGGTAATAGTGAATTAGCAAGAAGCGTTTGGGATAACGTAACTAAGACCTCTGCCCCTGATATGTTCTATATCCCTCAAAATACAAATAATCCCAACGAAATAGACAACGGTATTGGCGGTCAAGAGGATATTTCATGGATCTACAAATAAGGGAAGTGGCTTTCCCCAATATTTATACCTATATTACAATCATAAAGCATGGCAGATAAGAGCATACTTAGCAGACTACAGAGATTATTCTCTACAGATGTTATAATCAGAAACGTAGGAGGTAATCAGCTTAAGGTAGCAGATGTAAATCAAATACAAGTAGCAGGGGAATTAGAAAATAACTCCTTTCAAAGTAGATACAGCAGTATACACTCAACTAGCCCAACCTCTCTTTACGGACAGCAAGCAACCTACAACTACCAACAGCTAAGACCACAACTGTACTCAGAATACGACGTAATGGATACAGATGCGATTATAGCATCTACTCTAGATATACTTTCTGAAGAATCAACGCTCAAGAATGATATGGGGGAAGTACTCCATATTAAATCAGCAGACGAGAATATACAGAAAATACTTTATAACCTCTTTTACGATGTTTTAAATGTAGAATTTAATTTATCCTGGTGGATAAGGAATGCATGTAAGTATGGAGACTTTTTCTTAAAATTAGAGATCTCTGAAAAGTACGGAGTTTATAACGCTATACCATTTACAGCATTTAGTATAGAAAGACAAGACGGCTACGATGAAGATCATCCAATGTCTACTAGGTTTAAGTATAACCCTGACGGACTTACCGGAGGTACAAGCGGCTACTATCCAACACCCGGAACTGACGATCCGAATGCACTCTATTTCGATAACTACGAAATGGCTCACTTCAGACTTTTATCAGATATTAATTATCTACCTTACGGGAGATCTTATCTAGAACCAGCAAGAAAATTATTTAAACAGTATACTCTAATGGAAGATGCTATGCTCGTACATAGAATCGTTAGAGCTCCCGAAAAGAGAATATTCTATATGAATGTAGGAGGGATAGCGCCTGCTGAAGTTGAGAATTTTATACAAAAAGCAATTGGTAAGATTAAAAAGACTCCTTACGTAGATCCAAAAACCGGACAGTATAACCTTAAGTATAATATGCAGAATCTAATGGAAGATTTCTACATACCGATGAGAAACGGAGATACCACTACTAAAATAGATACTTTAGGAGGACTTCAATACGACGGAATAAACGATGTAGAATACCTAAGAGATAAGTTATTTGCAGCCCTAAGAGTACCTAAAGCATTTTTAGGATACGATGAAAACTTAAGCGGCAAAGCAGTATTAGCAGCAGAGGATATAAGATTCGCAAGAACAGTAGAGAAGATACAGAGAATAATGGTATCAGAACTTTATAAAATTGCCTTTATACATCTATACTCTCAAGGATATACTCAAGAGCAACTAGTAAACTTTGAATTATCGCTAACAACTCCTTCAATCATATATGATCAAGAAAGAGTTGCATTGTTAAAAGAGAAGGTAGAACTAATGCAAGCAATGACAGACTCAAAATTATTCTCCTCTGACTGGATATACGAGAACATATTCCACCTATCAGTTGAAGAGTATGAAGAGATTAGAGATCTAACGGTAGAAGATGCTAAGAGAAACTTCCGACTAAGCCAGGTAGAGAACGAAGGAAACGACCCAAATACTTCCGGTAAATCCTTCGGAACTCCTCACGATATCGCAACTGCTTACGGGAAAGGAAGAGTTTATGAACGTCCCGGAAACGTACCGACTGGATATAATGAAGATGAACCAGAAATAGGTAGACCGAAAGAGAAAGCAAGCCATATAGGTACTCAAGGAGATCCATTAGGTAAGGATAGATTAGGGAAATCTGCAATGAAGAACGACGATCAAGAAGGATACGGTAGAGACAAGACAAAACCTTTCGCCTTTGAATCAACAAAGAGAGAATTCTCTAAACATTATAAGACTCTAGAAGGTCTAACCGATAAAAAAGTCAACCTATTTGAAGAAAATAATAGGAAAGGCGGGCTCCTAGATGAGGCTCAAATAAGAGAAGACAAATAACCTACTATTTATAACAAAGATATATTAGAGATGGCAATAGTTAAACATTCGAAGTATAAAAATACAGGACTATTATTTGAATTACTAGTAAGGCAAATTACTACTGATACAATGGATAATATCAACTCACCTGCTATAAAGACTTTAAAAAAGTACTTCGTAAACACAGAACTCGGCAAAGAGTATAAGATATACGAGCAACTGAGTAAGTTTAAAAACCTAACAGAGGTAAAATCCGAAATGGTAATCTCCTCTCTCCTAGAAGCTTCTAAAAAACTTGATAGAGTTCAAATTAAAAAGCAAAGATATAACCTTATTAAAGAAATAAAGAAATCTTACAATGTAGAAAAGTTCTTTAAAGCAAAAGTAGGGAATTATAAAATATATGCCGCACTAAATAACTTGATTGAGAATCAGGACAGTAAAGAAATAACTCCGGAAGATACTATTAATAATAAAGTAACACTCTTAGAACACCTAGTAAAAAGCCCGGTTCAAAGTAAGAAAGATACTTTAATGGAGGAGTATAAAGAGTATCCTAAAGATATTAAAATACTAACACATCGAATTATGTTAGAGAAGTTTAACGAAAAATACGATAGCTTCTCAACAAAACAAAAAGAGATACTAAAAGAAGTAGTAACCTCAATAGACAACACTAAGAAACTTCGAGATTTCTACAACTCCAGAGCAGAAGAAATAGCAGAAGAATTAGTAAGTAGACTCTCTGAGATTAAAGACGAAGTACTTAAGATAAAACTTCAAGAAACTCTTAAATATATAAAACCTATCGAGAATTCTAAGAAAGTAAGTAACGACGATATCGTTAACCTACTTCAATACTCCGAACTACTTGACAATTTATAATGGATAAGAAACTGAAGCGGAGAGAGTGGCTCAGACGACACCTAAAAGAATTAAGCACCTCCGCCGGAGCAGGAGCATATTCATCCCCCTACGCCTTTAATCCTAAAAAAGGAGCAAAAGGAACAGCTCGTAATTACTACTTAGACATGGGGTATAAGTTAGTAAATAAACAACAACTAAGAAGAAAAGCCAAAGGAATAGATTATAAAGACCTTTGGAAATAGAACTAAACACCAAGAACGTACCTATTTATTAACAATGAAAAGCTTACAAAACAACTATAACCTTATTAAAGAAGGAAAAGGAAATAAAGAATTGTTCTTAAAACAAGCAAAAAGAGAGTTCCCTCAACACGTAACAAACGTATTAACCTTTAACCAGGCAGTAAATAATCTAAAAGAGAGGGGTATCATTACTGAGAACATAAGCAACGATGTAACTTCTAAAAATACAGAACCTAACTGGTTTAAGATCTTTAAAGAAAACCTTACTGAAGCAAAAGCAACAGAAAAGAAAACTTCTAAAGAAGTAACAGATCTAGAAGAAAAAAACTTCGATTACAAGGACGATAAGAATATGGATAACGTTATTGGAGCAGAGCTTCTTAACGGATTCTATGTAGAGATGAAAGATCCTAAAAATGCAGATAAAACTGTAGAGGAGGTTAAAGAACTCGTTACGAAGAACCTTGCTAAAGATTCTCTTCACTATGTTAAAGACGGTCAATTCGGTATTAAAGGTTTAGGCTATACTGAAGCAGAACAAAAAGAAGCGAAAGGTAAGTACAAAGCAAGCGGTTACGGCGATATAACAGAAGGTACTATTAAAGAAGCACCAATCAACGAAAACCAAGTAAAAGTTATTACAACTAAATGGCCTTATGTTGAGTTCAAAGACGGCGAAACTGTACATAAAGTAGAGTTTGACTATGGAGATATGATTGACGATCATGGCAATGAAGGTCAAGATCAATACTGGGTAGGTGAAGACGAGAACGGGCAAGAGTGGGAAGTTGATGTCTACGCAGATTATCGAGGAGAAGTTCAAGACATACATTACGATACTATTACAAGAGTTTAAGATGAGTAACCTATTAATAGAGACCAACTTATTTCAACCCACCGTAGGACTAATTTCAGAAGGAAAAGTCTCCAAAAGAGGACTTCCTTTAGTAGAAGGTATATTAGCTACTGCCGAAGTTAAGAACGGTAATGGTAGGTATTACCCTAAAGCATTATGGGAGAGAGAGATAAGTAAATATATGGACTCTGTTAAAGAGAATAGAGCACTTGGAGAATTAGACCATCCAGAAACTACAGTAATAAATCTAAAAAACGTATCTCATAACATAACAGATATCTGGTGGAACGGAGACCATATAATGGGTAAGATAGAGATACTGCCTACTCCGTCCGGCAATATATTAAAAGCATTAATCGAATCCAATATTACAGTTGGAGTATCTTCAAGAGGTACAGGCTCTTTAAAATCCGGAGGATCTGTAATGGAAGTTCAAGACGATTTTGATCTATTGTGCTGGGATTTCGTATCAACACCTTCTAATCCCGGGTCTTATATGAATGTAATAAGAGAAGGAGTAGAAGTAAGCGATAAAGACTACACACAAGCAAACAGAATAATACAAGAAATTCTCTGTAATTTTGGAACTTGTCCAATTTAAGTTGCCTTAATAGGTAGTTTTACCATCACCCCAACTATATATAATAGTAAGTATCCTAAGAGGTACTTTACATATATGTACTATCCTCTAATATAGTACCTAAAATCAAATTTAAACCCTTATTGCACTTCACTAATAAGTGTATTCCCAAACAGTATTAAAGGAAAATGGAAAAAAACCGAGATTTATTTAAAGAAGCTATTGCAGATGCAAAAGCCGTAAAAGAAGTTTCTATAGCCAACGCTAAGGCGGCTTTAGAAGAAGTTATTACACCTCGATTAAAATCTATGTTCGAAAAGAAATTAACTGAAATGGAAGAAGAAGACGAAAAGCAAGAAGAAGGCTACGAGATGAAAAAGGAGAACTCTGAAATAGAGGAGGAATTTAATCTTGAAGAACTTCTAGCTGAACTCGACGAAGTTGAAGACGAAAAAGTTCACGAAGAAGAAGTAACAGAAGAAACCGTTACTGAATCAGAAGAGACTATGGAAGAGGAAACACACGAAGAGGAAATTCACGAAGAAGAAGAAACCGAAGAAGAGGAAGCTGAAGAAGCTGACGAAGACAAGGAAGACGATTCAGACGTAGAAATCGACTTTGACAACATGACGGAAGAAGACTTAAGAGCATTTATTGAAGAGGTAGTCGATGAAATGATCGAAGCAGAAGAACTTGAATTAACCGAACCGTCTGAAGAAGACGAAGAAGTTGAGATAGAGGATGATGCTGAGATAGGAGACGAAGAAGAAGTTGAAATTGAAGATGAAATCTCTAGCCTCGAACTCGAGGAAGGACGAATCAACAAGGAACAAGCATCGCAGCTTACTGCAGCGCTTGAGACTATCAATACTCTTCGCAGCGAGTTAAATGAAGTTAATCTTCTAAACTCAAAACTACTCTACTTAAACAAGATACTCAAAGAGACAACTCTTAGAGAATCTCAGAAAGTAAAAGTTATTACTGCTTTTGATAAAGCAGAAACAGTAAAAGAAGCTAAATTAGTATTTGAAACCCTCAGACAAAATCTTCGTAAAACTCCTGCGAAAGCAGCAGCCAAGAAGCTTGTTAGAGAGTCTAAGAACTTTGCTTCCTCTACTATCACCGGAGCTTCCCCAACTAAAAAACCTGTAATGGAAGTGGATCCGATGATTACAAGAATGAAAAAACTTGCAGGTTTACTTTAAAATTAAAATAACAAACTTAAATTAAATGTCAACAGTACAAAATTTACTAGAAAGTGCTAACCCATGGCACGATTTGCAATCTGACGCAGTTAGATTAGCATCAAAATGGGAAAACACAGGCCTTCTCGAAGGCATGAGTAACGAAATAGACAAGAATAACATGTCTATGATTCTTGAGAACCAAGCAAAGCAATTAGTAGTTGAGCAGTCACAAACTGGAACTCAAGGTAGTTTTACTCCTGGAAATGGTGAGCAATGGGCTGGAGTAGCTCTTCCATTGGTAAGAAAAGTATTTGGTCAAATAGCAGCAAAGGAATTTGTTTCTGTTCAACCAATGAACTTACCTTCTGGACTAGTATTCTTCTTAGACTTCCAATACGGAACTTCTAAAAACCCATTCACCTCTGGTGATTCAACTTACGGAGATGCTTCTGCTAACTTCGGTAACACTAACACAGGCGGTCTTTACGGAGCAGGTAGATTTACCTATTCTACTAACCAATTCTCAGCTTCCGCTGCAACAGCTACTGCTACAACTGCTTCTTTTGCAGAAGTTAACTTTAACAGTGCATTCTCTGCATCACAAGCTGCTGGAGAGATCAAGAAGCTAAGCATCGCATCTGTTGCAAATGTCCTACCAAGTTTCGACGAAGAAGCTGTAAGAGGTTTCTTAATCAACTCAGGATCAGTAACAGATGCAAAAGTTCTTGCTGACTTTACTAAAGTTAACGGAACTGCTATCGAATTTTACGTAAGCGCTTCAACTGCTGAACTTGATGCTTTAGACGAATTCGTAGTATACTACAACAAGAAAACTGCAGATGACGCAAGAGGTGATTTTGAAGCAGGAGCTGCTGCTGCAGTACCTAACGCAGAATCTGCTACAGAAATCGTTATACCACAAATTAACGTATCTATGAGATCAGAAGGTATCATTGCTAAAACTAAAAAGTTAAAAGCACAATGGACTCCTGAATTCGCTCAAGATCTTAATGCATATCACTCACTAGACGCTGAAGCTGAATTAACAGCTGTAATGTCTGAGTACATTTCATTAGAGATCGATCTTGAGATTCTTGATATGTTGATTACTTCCGCTGCTGCTGGTACTGAGTACTGGTCTGCTAAAAACAACAACTTCATCAACGCTGGAGCATCAGCATTCGATGAGAAAGGCGCAGACGCTGGTGGATACTACAACACTCAAGGCCAATGGTTCCAAACTCTTGGTACTAAGATGCAGAAACTATCTAACAAGATACACCAAAGAACATTAAGAGGTGGTGCTAACTTCGTAGTAGTTTCTCCAACAGTAGCTACTATACTAGAAAGCATCCCAGGATTTGCTTCTTCTTCTGACGGAGATGTAACTAAATCATCTTATGCATTCGGTGTACAGAAAATGGGTCAAATCAATAACAGATACACTGTTTACAAGAACCCATACATGAATGAGAACACTATATTGATGGGCTTCAAAGGAAGTCAATTCTTAGAGACTGGTGCTGTATTTGCTCCTTACATTCCTCTAATAATGACTCCAATGGTTTACGATCCAGATACTTTCGTACCTAGAAAAGGTTTACTTACTAGATATGCTAAGAAAATGGTTAGACCAGAATACTTCGGTAAGATAATGGTTAACGGCTTAAACAGCATTTAATCTATTACTGAGATAGTAATCTTAACAGAGAGAGCTTGGATTAATTTCCAAGCTCTTTTTTTATGTACATATCTACTGGCTTTCAATACTAGTCATATTTATATTAAAGTAAAAGGTGTTATGACAAGAACCAGTAATCATCACAGTGATGAGATCTTTAAGGAGAAGAGAAAATTAAAGAATCCAATTAAATTTGGAATTACTTTAAACGAAGAGCAGAAGATAGCAAAATCCTATATACTGGATAATCCCTTAGCGGCTATTAGAGGGAAGGCAGGTTCTGGAAAGACTTTACTTGCCATACAGACAGGACTAGATCTACTATTTAATAAGCAGATAGAAAAACTAATCATTGCAAGGCCTTACGTTACAGCAGGAGAAGATCTAGGATTCCTACCAGGAGGAGTCGATGAAAAACTATCCTACCTAACCGCTCCTATGTACAACATAATGCATGATCTAATTGGAAAAGTTAAAACAGAAAAATTAACAGCGGAAGGAAAAATCATTGTCTCCCCCTTTGGATTTCTAAGAGGTAATACCTTCTCTAACTGCTGTGTGATAATCGATGAGGCACAAAATGCTACAATGAGACAAACAGAATTAATGATAGGTAGACTAGGAAGAAACTCCAAAATGATATTTTGCGGAGATATGTCCCAATGCGACCTACGAAATAAGAAAGACTCCGGATTTGACTTCTTTGCAAAACTTGAAATACAGGTACAAGGAGTAAAAGTATTCGGACTACAGCAGAATCACAGACATGAAATAGTAGACCCAGTACTAGATGTATTTACTACCTATAGAGACTAAAGAAGTTGCCTTTCTACTATAAAATAACTATACTATAAGATAAATTTATAAGAATGGAAAATAAAACCTTAACTGCAGAAGAAATTAAAACGATTAAAGACCTTCAAGCGACCCGAGATAATATTATTATAGAACTCGGTAATATAGAAGCTTACCTACTTAACGTTTCCTTAAGAAAGAGCGAACTACAAAAAGAGCTTACAGACCTCACAGAGAGGGACAAAAAAGTAGGTACAGAACTCTCAGAGAAATACGGTAACGGCTCTATTGATCTTGAGAAAGGAGAATTTATTCCTCAAGATTAAAAAGAAACAGTGTCTTCTTAAGACTGCCGATATTTATACCATATGGCAGCAGGAAGATATTCTTTTATTCTTGAACAAGGGACTACTGTAGACTTTGAATTACGTTATAAGGATTCGGGATCTACCCCTATAGATCTTAGCGGGTATACCGGTAAGATGGAAATTCGATCCACATACTCCGGGTCAGGTGAGACTTACGTAACAATGACCTCAAGTTTAGGGGATACCTATACAAAATTAGCAGATAACGCATTTCTGAGTTTTTCAGGTAGTAGTTTAGATTCACCGCCTGCAAGCGGTAGTATTGGAGTTTATATAGGATATGAACTTACAGATACTTTTACTTTTGCTGAAGAAGCTTTTTACGACATAGAACTAACTAATGGAGTCGAAAGAACAAGATTACTAGAAGGTAGAATTTTATTATCTAAACAAACTACCGATTAATGGCTAACAATTACATAGATATTGTTGATAATGACTGCCCTACAGGTATTACTATTACCCAACCGATAACTGAAGTCGTACAGGTAGTATCTACAGGACCTCAAGGACCTCGAGGACCTAAAGGAGAAGATGCTACAACAACCTTCTTTATCGCCACCGGCAGTGTCACGGCATCCGTTGACCTTACGGGAGATATATTTACAGTAGCATCTGCATCTGCAGACATATTTTCCGTAAACTATCAAGGAGTAATAACCTTACAAGAACAGCTAGTAACTCCTACTGCCGTTAGAGGAGGTATCTTTTTCTCCGGTAGTGGGGATTTTTTCCTCGGAAGTTAATATTTATAAACATACAATAGAAACATTTTAAAATAAAAACATGGCAGATTGGAAAAAAGTCATTGTCTCCGGTTCTTCCGCGGAGCTATCAGACTTAACATTAGATAATGCACTTACAACAGGAAACGGAGGTACCGGCCTAACAACAATAGGAACAGGTAACTTCCTTGTTGGCTCAGGAATTATAGGATACACAACAGTAGGAAGTAACGGTACCGGTTCAGTAGTAAGAACTACCGGAGCTACCGGACTAGTAGCATCTGGTTCATTTAGCGGTTCATTTGAAGGAGACGGATCTGGATTAACGGGTATTTCTGCCGACACTTTAAATAATTCAATTGTAGATGGAAACGGTATAGCAGACTTTACCTTTAACGGCTCTGCAGGAGCTACAGTAACAGTAGAAGCTGACTCTACTACAGGAGGAAACGTAAAACCGGTTAATATTACTGCAAATGGTGTAGGTTTTGATATTAGTACTATCGACGGTGCCGGTTTAGGAACTTCTGCAGGTGAATTAGTAGTTAATGTAGATGATTCATCTATAGAAATTAACTCTGATAGCTTAAGGGTTAAAGCAACAGGTATTACTAACGCAATGTTAGTTAATGACAGTGTAACACTAGGATCTACAGAAGTTGATTTAGGTACTACCGCTACTACTTTAGCAGGCCTGACATTAACAGGTGCTACAGCTTCAGGATCATTCAGTGGTTCATTTGAAGGAGACGGATCTGGATTAACAGGACTAGCCTCCACACTAACAATAGACGCCGATGCAGGAGGTACGGGAACAGTAGACCTACTCACTCAAACATTTGATATAGCAGGAGGCACTAACATAAATACCTCACTATCTGGACAGACAATAACAGTTAACCTTGATCCTAACATCTCTGTAACCGACGCAGTAGTTACAGGAGACTTAACAGTAAACGGAACAGCATCATTTGCAAATACTGAAAACCTACTTGTAGCGGATAGGTTTGTATTATTTGCATCCGGATCTACAACAGCAGGAGATGGCGGTATCGTCGTACAGCAAGGTACTCAAAATGTTGGAGAAGTATTCGCATTCGAAAACACAGCAGGACGATGGGGAATAGAGACTGGCTTCAACGCTTCAGCATCTGCATATACCCCTGCAGCATTTATGGCAGCAGTAATTGACGAAGCAGCAAGTCAGGATCCAAACGATGTAGCTTATCAGAAAAACGGTAACATTAGAGTTACAGCAGGTGGAGATGTATACATTTATGCACCATAGCAATAAGTGATTAAAATAGTTATGGGATTAATAAACAAAGTAGTAAATAAAAAACAGACACCTGAAGTAAACAATACAGAGGACTCAAAGCTAACACAATCCGAAATAGAGTTTGTGTTAGCTACTCTTCGTGAATGTGACTTTAAAGGAAAACAGGTAGTAGCTCTCTACAACACTGTTTTAAAACTTCAAAAGCAATATAAAGAAAACGAGAAGTAACTTATTTTTAAGTTGCCGGACATACGTTTTTTAAATATATTATATTCATGGAAGTATCTCAAAAATTAAACGCAGTAGAAATTCAAGTACTGCTTTCTGGGTTAGAAATAATTACTATAAAAGGAAGTCATGCAAGACTAGTTGCTAACCTTCAAGACAAGCTAGTAAGGTCCCAAGAAGCTATCGCTAAAAAAATACAAGCTGAAGAAGAAAAGAAAGAAGCAGCTCTTAAAGAAATAATTAAAAAGTAATATTTATAATAAAGTATTTGTAGGCCTTAATAGGAAGTGGGCAGGTAAGACTGTAACCAACCGCAATTAAATTATGAAGATATTAAATAAAACCCCTAACCAGAGGAAGGAGGCAATAAATGCCTAACTGGAAAAAAGTCATTATAAGCGGTTCAGACGCCGCCTTAAACTCTCTCGAGATAACATCCCACTTAACCGCAAGCGGATTAATATACCCTACAGTAGACGGAACAGATGGTCAGATACTATTAACTAACGGTGATGGTGTACTTTCTTTTCAAGATAATGTTACCTACGTAACTGTAAAAAACGTATCAAGCGGTACCTTAACTAAAGGAACCCCGGTCCATTCTACAGGAACATCCGGAAATACACCTGAAGTTATACCAGCTTCAGCTTCATTGGCTTCAGCAATGCCTGCTAATTTTGTATTAGCACAAAACATATCAACAGGTACCGAAGGTAGAGCAGTACTTTCAGGATTTTTAAACGGAGTAGATACTAATGGATTTGATGCAGGAGATGTTATCTACGTAGCTCCCACCGGCAGTTATACTACTACTAAACCCGAAGGTGACGGTAATCTAATCCAAAATGTAGCTATCGTTGGATCAGTAGGAGCTAACGGGTCTTTATTTGTTTACGGCTCAGGTAGATCAAATGATGTACCAAACTTACCGGTAGGTAAAATATGGGTAGGTTCTTCAAATTATTCTGTAACTTCATCAGTAGTACATCTTGATGAACCCAATAGTAGATTAGGTATCGGGACGACTAGTCCTGGGGCTAAGTTAGATGTAGTAGGTGATGGTGCAGACTTTTTCTTACAGTCTAATGATTTTAAAATAGCTCGTATTCAACCAAGAGGCACTGGAGCAAACTTAGATAAAGGGTTGTTTTCGTTGTTCGATGGTAGTACAGAAGATGTAAGAATAGATACGGCTGGAAATTCTTGGTTAAACGGCGGCAACGTAGGGATCGGGACTACTAGTCCAGGAAGTTACGATACAGCAAAAGTAGGAAGTAGTCATCGCTTTTTAAATGTCCAAGCACCAACAGGCAACTATGCAGTTAACACACTTGCTGGTGGGCTAAGTGGTAATGGCGATAGAATTGGATTTTTAACTTTTGTAAACGATACGAATAGCGCAACCTATAAATACTCCGCTTGGATTGGGTCAGAAGTAGAGGGAGCAACAGCAAATAAAACTGGGGGGCGTTTGGTTTTTTCTACCACGTCTGATAATTCAACCGCTGGACCTATAGAAAGACTGCGCATCACCTCAGCAGGCAACGTTGGTATCGGGACTACTAGTCCTGGAGCTAGACTACACGTAAAAGGATCCGGTTCAACATCTGCAACAACAGCACTACTTGTAGAAGATAACTCTGGTTCAGACCTACTAGAAGTAAATGACCAGGGTAACGTTACTATCCCAAACGGAAGTTTAAGTCTTAACGGAGCTACCGGTACAGAGGAGCTTAATATAGCAGGAAACATAGCCTTCGATAGCCCAGGCGGTACAATAAGCGGAGGCGGAGTAGGTGCTTCCTTGAATCTTAGTGCAGCAGGAGCAAATATCTCTATCGGCAGTGCAAATAATAATATTGTAATGACCGGAGGAGTAACCGGATCATTTAGCGGTTCATTTGAAGGAGATGGTAGTAATCTAACCGGTATAACAGCTGAATGGGATGGAACTTTTAACGGAGATGCTGAAATAACAGGATCATTAACTATATCCGGTTCAAGTGCAGATTTAACAGTAACAGGTAACGTAGGAATAGGAACGACATCACCAGACACAACTTTACACGTATTAAAAGTAGGAACTGAACAAGCTAAGTTTGCTTACGATGCAACTAACTACATGTACGTAAATTACGACGGTATAGATACTTTCGGTGGATCACAAACCTTCAGTGTTAGCGGTTCAGAGAAGATGAGAATCACCTCAGCCGGCAACGTAGGTATCGGAACGACTAGTCCTAGTGAAAAGCTAGATGTAGACGGTAATGCGGTAATATCCGGCTCGTTAGAACTCTATAATGGTGCTCTACTCGTTTCCGGCTCTAATGACAGTACCTTTATAGGACCTGATGGAGAGATAGACTTTGGATTCGAAGCACAGCCTGTAAGATTAAACCGAAACAAATACGTAGCAGTAATCCCTGGCCCGGCTGCACCAGTCGCTATCGTAGATAGTACCGTATTTCTCTCCGCACATTTTGATTACGTAATCGTAAAAGGAACTAATCTACGAGCAGGTACAGTAATGGCCTGTCATGACGGCCTTAGTAATGTAGTATATACAGAGACAGCCACTGCAGACCTAGGAAGTACAGCAGGTGTTACTCTAGACGTAGTTGAAACCGGCGGTAATTTAGAACTACAGATGACTGTACCCACTACCGGGTGGTTTATAAAAACATTTGTTAGAGCAATATAAGACCTTCAAAACTAAAGGTTCCTTGTTCTAAAAAAGTAAGTTTATGAAAAAAACTTTAATATATACAACATTTTACGTAAAGAATATAAGTTATGAATCCTTGATATGGGAATGGCTTATAAGCTTACGAACCCTAGGTAAGTACTCAGGAGAGATATTAATTTTTGATTATGGAATGTCTGAAGAATTAGTAGATAGACTGCAGAAGTTTAAACTAGGACCACCTAAAATTATTAAACTACCACAGACAGATAACTATATAATCTCTAATAGAAGAAATATAGACGTTATCCCTCACCTAGAACAGTATACAGATTATCTTATTGCACATTTTGATGCCGACATATGGTTTCAAAGAGATATAGCCCCTCTTTGGGAAGACTGTAATAACACCCAAGGAGTAGTAGTAGGTAAAGAAGTAGGTAGAAGCTGTAGATTTAGAGGCCCGGAAGAAGAAGAACAGAAGTATACTGAAAAACAAAATTCTTTAAAAGGTTTTATCTTCGGTGGATTCATAGCAGGTAGACAAAAACCTTACCTAGCGAAACTAAAACACATGAAAACTCTATTTGAAGGAAGTTGGAAACCTACTATAGAATGGGGCTCTGATCAAACGATGATTACACATATTATAGATCCTTCTGTTGATAACCTAGAAGGAATAATATACGGACTAAGTACATATTTTTGTGAGTTAGGAGAAACAATAAAGTGCAAGTGTGGGGATGAGGATTACCAACATCAAGGCAAAGAAGGAATAGGAATACACGTACTAGCATTTGCAAGCGTAGGAAATGAGAAAGAAGACCTATACACAGAATATAGATTTAAACATAGATACCCAGAGTTATGGAAAAAACACCAGTAGATTTACAGAATAAATTATTCTATCACCCAGATAAACTATTAGAGTTTTTCAATACAGGTAATACAACTCCCGTTACTTGGGAATTAGATCCTACCAATCGATGTAATCATAATTGTATAGGATGCTATGCAGCAGGAGCAGGAGGACGTACTAATGATGATTCACTAACTTGGGAGCAAGCTAAATCTTACGTAGATCAAGTGTATGATTTAGGGGGTAAGGGTATTAATCTAACAGGAGGAGGTGATCCGATGGTAAATAAAATAACCCCGCGTCTGATTGAATATATTAAGTCTCTCGGTATGGACGTCGGTATGATTACAAACGGAACTATCTTCACAGACGAGTCAATCGACATAGTAGTTAAAAACTGTACTTGGGTTCGTATTAGTATGGACGGAGGAACTCCTCATACATATACTGAAATAAGAAAAGTACCGGAACGTCATTTTCACCTAGCATTAGAGAATATGGCTAAGTTAATCAAACGAAGAGATGAACTAGGTACAGACCTAACCGTCGGTTCAGGATTTCTAACCAGCGAATTAACAACCCCTACATTACTTGTTTATGCAAAAATATGTAAGGATATAGGGATAAACTATATTCAAATACGGCCATTTCATAATGATTTTACTATACCTTATAATATAGAAGAAACCTTAGCTCT
>Ga0209654_1000404_pt1 | contig 42755 bp, 39 predicted proteins | sample SaaInl1SG_22_DNA_FD_184646 | JGI IMG/M metagenome (GOLD analysis project Ga0209654, IMG submission 184646) | Marine microbial communities from expanding oxygen minimum zones in the Saanich Inlet - ESP_161SG_22_DNA (SPAdes) (version 2) | ecosystem: Environmental > Aquatic > Marine > Intertidal... | reverse complement strand
GATTGATGTGTAGTAGAAATATAGATGACATCTACCTGCTCATCTACTAAAAGTGCATCATAGCTCGCATATACTTGAACATTCGGAAATTCCAATGCCAATGACGCTGCGTTAGAACGCGAAGCAAAGGCATAGGCGTGCTCGCCTTCAACAGCCTTTAAACTTTCTAAGAACTTTCTGGCAATTCTCCCAAATCCTAAAAATCCCCACTTCATACTTAAAGATGAGCATTCAACAGGTTTCAAAGTAGTCTATGTCAATCTTTTTTGGGCAACGCCTTCACCATTACCTACAAGCACGCACCTAAAACATCAACGGGATGATTGAGAAATCTGGCATTTAATCAACTAAATGGACACTTAGCAAAACATTTTACTCTTTTAGGGCTTTTATACTTTGATAAATAAGTAGAGTTTAAAAAGCGGTACCGTGTGGTCCGCTTTTTTTATATAAAAAAAGCCTGACACATGGTGTCAAGCTTTCTTATTTCTTAGTTGGCTATCTTAACCGTTCATTGAGATCAAGAACTCTTCATTATTACGAGTACCCTTCATTCTATCCAATAAGAATTCCATCGCCTCTACTGAGTTCATGTCGTTCATGAATTTACGCAAGATCCAAACGCGTTGTAGCTCTTCCTTGCTCATTAATAGATCTTCTCTTCGTGTACCTGAAGCCGGCACATCAATCGCAGGGTAAACACGCTTATTAGAAAGCTTTCTATCCAATTGAAGCTCCATGTTACCTGTTCCTTTGAATTCTTCAAAGATCACTTCATCCATCTTGGAACCTGTCTCAATCAAAGCGGTTGCAATGATCGATAGTGAACCGCCATTCTCTACATTACGAGCAGCACCAAAGAATCTCTTCGGTTTATGCAGTGCGTTCGCATCCACACCACCGGATAGAATTTTTCCTGATGATGGCACAACGGTATTATAAGCTCTTGCCAAACGAGTAATTGAATCGAGTAGAATCACCACATCGTGACCACACTCTACCATTCTCTTGGCTTTTTCTAAAACTATGTTCGACACCTTGACGTGTCTGTCTGCTTGCTCATCGAAGGTTGAACTGATCACCTCTGCTTTTACGCTTCGTGCCATATCCGTTACCTCTTCAGGTCTTTCGTCGATCAACAAAATGATCAAGTAGATCTCTGGGTGATTTTCTGCAATGGCATTCGCCACATCTTTCAACAACACCGTTTTTCCCGTTTTAGGTTGGGCTACGATCATACCCCTTTGTCCCTTACCAATTGGAGCAAACATGTCTAAGATCCTAGTTGACATATTGCTTGGCTTAGTGGTCAACTTAATCTGCTCATCAGGGAATAACGGCGTCAAATATTCAAATGCCACCCTATCTCTGATCTCTTCTGTAGTTTTTCCGTTTACAGATTCTACTCTTAAAAGAGCAAAGTATTTTTCACCTTCTTTTGGTGGTCTAATCTGGCCTTTCACAGTATCACCTGTTTTCAAACCAAATAATTTGATCTGAGAAGGAGATACATAAATATCATCAGGAGAGGCTAAATAGTTATAATCAGACGATCTCAAGAAACCATAGCCATCTTGCATGATCTCTAAAACGCCTTCGTTCTCGATCAAGCCATCAAAGTCTTTGATGTTCTGGTTATACTGCTGTTTTTGCTGCTTACGGTCACGATCACCATTTCTTCGATCAGTGCGCTCATTACGATCGCCGCGCTCACGTTTTTGATTAGCTTTTTCAGCTCCGCCATCGCTGTCATCTGCCGCTTTAGGTGCATCATCTGCTTTGGCTTCAGCTTTTACCTCGGAGGTCTCTTTGACATTTTCCCTTTTCTTGCGGACAGGCTTCTCGTTTCTTTCTTTCCCTTCGGTATGCTCTTCTTTTTTTCTAGGAGCTCTTTTCTGTTCTGCCTTTGGTTCTTTTGGTTCTTCGGCAGTGGCTTCCTCTCCCTTCTTAGAAGGAAGTTGGTCTTCAGGTGTAATGGCTTGCTGATCTAGAATGGCATAAATAAGGTCTTGCTTCGCTAGTTTTTTGTAGTTCTTTACGTTTAAGGATTCTGCGATTTCCTTCAACTCAGACAGAAGTCTGATCTTTAGTTCGTCAATGGTATACATACGATAATTGAATAAGGTTTCTCTCAGTGGAGAAGGCGAGTAAAAATATTTTTAAATGATTTTCTAGGTATAGAAGATGATGTGAGAAATGCTTCTGTATCATCTAGGATAGTGCAATAATAGACCAAACATTTGAATTAGCCAACAAAGGGAGCTTAATTTTACGTTATTCACGGTTTTTGAGTCTTTTTTTGGTCTAATTCCTTTACTTTGTGCACCAAATTTTTGACGAATGCTTCAGGTTCAAAACATTATCCAAAACAAATCCCAATACGCCGATGCCCTAGGAAAGCGTAACATCAAGCATGCTGATCAGCTGCTTGATGAGGTGATCATGCTCGATGAAAATCGAAAGAAAACCCAGCAAACCTTAGATAGCAATCTAGCCGAAGCCAATGCGTTGGCCAAGCAAATCGGAGGCTTGATGAAAGAAGGCAAGAAAGATGAAGCTGAGGTAATTAAAACCAAAACAGCAGAACTCAAGGTAATCAGCAAAGAACTCAATGAAGAGTTAAACAAGACCCAAGCGTCACTACAAAAAGCCTTATACGACATCCCAAATATCCCTCATGAGACAGTGCCAAGAGGGAATACTGACGAGGACAATGAGGAAGTAGCGCGCGTTGGCGATCTACCTCAACTTGGTGATGATGCCAAACCCCATTGGGAGTTGATCAAGGATTATGACATCATTGATTTTGACCTTGGCATAAAGATCGCCGGAGCAGGCTTTCCGGTCTATAAAGGCAAAGGTGCCAGGTTACAACGAGCGTTAGTCAATTTCTTTTTGGACGAGGCCATGAATGCCGGCTATGCCGAAGTTCAACCTCCAATTGTAGTCAACGAAGCCTCCGGTTATGCGACGGGTCAATTGCCCGACAAAGAAGGGCAAATGTATCATGCCCAAACGGACAATCTTTATTTGATCCCAACAGCGGAAGTTCCCATCACAAACTTATACAGAGACGTCATCTTGAAAGAGGAAGAACTGCCAATAAAGCATGTTGGCTTTACCCCTTGCTTTAGAAGAGAAGCGGGAAGCTGGGGCGCTCACGTACGTGGACTGAATCGATTACATCAGTTTGATAAGGTGGAAATTGTCCAAGTAAGGAAGCCCGAAGACTCTTATCAGGCCTTAGAAGAAATGTGTGACCATGTTGCAGGACTACTCGAAAAGCTTCAACTTCCTTATCGTAAATTAAGACTTTGTGGAGGCGACCTAGGCTTTACCTCGGCCCTGACCTTCGACTTTGAAGTGTTCTCTGCTGCCCAGAAAAAATGGCTCGAAGTTAGTTCTGTATCAAACTTTGAAACCTACCAAGCGAATCGACTGAAGCTGCGCTACAAAAACGAGGAAAAGAAAAGCATATTATTGCATACGCTCAATGGAAGCGCGCTAGCACTTCCACGAATCATTGCCTGTATATTAGAGAATAACCAGGATCAAGGAGGCATCAATATCCCAGAGGCTTTACATAAGTACACTGGCTTTGACCGCATTTAAGCAGCTTTAGAAAGCATCATTTATGACAAAGCCCATTAGAAAAGGAAAAGAAGAGGACCTTCAAGCAGTATTCGAACTGATCATGGAGCTGGCCATCTATGAAAAAGCACCACATGAAGTTGTCAATTCCGTTGAGCGCATGCGGGAAGACTGCTTTGGCGAACAGCCTGTCTTCGATTTTTTTGTAGCTGAAGAAGATGACCGCATCGTCGGCACTGCGATATATTATTATCGTTACTCAACATGGAAGGGAAAAGCCCTCTATTTAGAAGACCTCGTAGTGAATGAAGCCCATAGGGGAAAAGGTTTTGGCAAGGCGCTGTTAGATGCGATCATCCACCAAGCTCAGAAGGACAATTGCAAACAAGTTCGCTGGCAAGTATTGGATTGGAATGAACCTGCCATTGATTTCTATAAACGCATTGGAGCCGATCTTGATCCCGAGTGGATCAACTGCACCTTAGATGAGCAGCAAATTGCCAATTACTAAACCGCTTCTAGCAAGGTTCTGAAGGCAGCAATTTGATCAGGCCATCTCAATAATGCTTTTTGCTGAAGTTCAGGAGCAAAAGCCGACATATACAATTGAACATTACCAATTCCTTCAGCAAAGTACTGTACAGAATAAGAGCTCGACGCTGGGTCTTCGGTATTCATTACCTTAAAAAACTTGAAAAATTCAAATTGATTGGTCTCCATGACTTCCGGTATGTGGACGTTCTTCATCCAAATCAGCCACTCTTCTTCAATCTTTTTATCTACAGCAACGGTTACGTTATATAAAATCATCCCCTTAAATTTAGGGCAAAATTAACCCTTTAGTGAAAAACAAAACCTCAGGTGAGCGGTTTTTGACGGATATGCTTAAAAAGATCGATAAGCTTCCTTATATCAATGAGCGAAATGCCTTTTTACTGCTCACTGCTATGCACGTTGCAGGAATCATCGGCTTATCCTTCAATGAAAGCAGGGCACTCTTTCAAATGCTCACACCGTTTAATTTGATTGCTACTGCAGCCATTTTATTGCATTTCGAAAAAGAAAAAAACAGCAAGTACTTGTTATTCATTTTAATCACATTTTTGCTAGGCTATGGTGTTGAGGTAATTGGAGTCAAAACAGGTGTGATCTTTGGCGAGTACACCTACGGGAAAACACTCGGCATGAAAGTCCTCGATGTTCCCCTAACCATAGGAATCAACTGGATCGTACTGATTTACCTTACCCGAGGAGTAGCAGCAAAACTTACACATTCCAAAGTGTTAATTGTGCTCATTGCTAGTACCCTCATGGTGTTATTAGATCTATTGATAGAACCCGTCGCCATCCGTTTTGACTTTTGGCAATGGGAACAAGGAATCATTCCGATTAAAAACTACCTCGGCTGGTTCTTTTTGAGCTGTCTTATCCAAGCCGTAGGATTAAAAATATTTCCTTTATCAAACAATAGGCTCTATTTAAGACTTCTAGTGTTGGAATTTGTATTCTTTGCAGCACTAAATATTTTAATGAAAGCGCAAACAATCTAAATAGCAGGGAGTTAGAGTACTATACAAATGGGAATTTTGTGGATTATTATAGGTTTCGTTTTCATGGAAATCTTTTCCTGGACCATTCATAAGTACATTATGCATGGCCCGTTGTGGAAAATTCATCAAACTCACCATGTGCACACCAAAGGTTTCTTTGAATTAAATGATGTTTTCACAGTTTTCTTTGGCAGCATAGCAGTTGCACTGATCCTTCTAGGAATAGATCAGCTCGACTACAAATTCTGGATCGGCGTTGGAATTTCTCTGTATGGAATATCCTACTTCATTTTACATGATGTGTTGATCCACAAAAGGTTTAAATGGTTAGGTCGGCCGAGAAGCAAATTCTTAAAAGGGATTGCAAAGGCTCACCAGGCACATCATAAAACAAACACAAAGAATGATGCAGTTTCATTCGGTTTGTTCTGGGTGCCATTAGAATATTTTAGAAAGAAGGAGTAAGCAAAGTGGCAAATTATTCAATAAAAGATCTAGAACACCTTTCAGGCATCAAAGCGCATACCTTGCGTATTTGGGAGCAAAGATATAATCTCATTAATCCAAAGCGGACGGATACGAATATTCGATACTATGATCAAGATGATCTAAAGCTGGTATTGAACATCTCCTTGTTGAAAGACAATGGCTATAAGATTTCCAAAATTGCTCAGATGGAAAAAACAGAGCTTCACGACGAAGTCCTGAAGGTTTCTGAAAGAGCGACCAGTTTTGCAGATCAAATTTATGGCTTAACACTTTCAATGATCGACCTTGATGAAGCAAGGTTCGAAAAGATCATTGCGACCAACACCTTGAAGATCGGTTTTGAAAGAACCATGTTGAACATCATCTATCCTTTCTTAAACAAGATAGGAATCATGTGGCTTACCGATTCGATCAATCCTGCCCAAGAGCATTTTATATCTAACTTAATCAGGCAAAAGGTAATTGCTGCAATTGACGGACAGTACAACGATCATGAGCTGCTGGAAAACTCAAAAAAGTATATGCTCTTTCTTCCTGAAGGAGACTTGCATGAGTTGAGCTTACTATTCGCTAATTATTTGATACAAGCGAGAAAAAACAAGGTGGTCTATTTAGGCCAGAACATGCCATTTTTCGATCTAAGAGCTGCACATATTGTGTATGAGCCAGATTTTCTACTCACAGTCATCACTAGTAAACCAAAAGATTCATCGGCAGCAGAATACCTTGCCATGTTATCTGAACAGTTTCCGAATACGCAGATCCTTGTTTCAGGTTCTCAGGTGATTGGTGAAGATCTTGATTTACCTGAAAATGTCATGACGATCTCGAATCCTAATCAGTTAGTTAGCTTTGTGGAAGAGCAGAACAAAGTAAGTGTCTGATTACCTGCAAATTACAATCCATTTTCTCAGAAAGCCCAAGAGAGCAGTTAGTAAATAACTGTTTAATGTCTCTCATTATTTATTATACCTATAGGCAATAGGGAAAATTTATATGTACCTACATTTTAGGGGTATTTCATTCAATAATAAGAACTATAATCCGTCATTATCAACTAGTTATGGTTTATTGTCGTTAGTTTGTTTAACTTTTATTAAAAAAGATTACACAGATTTTACTTGACTTTCGTTTAACCTTTGTTCATATTTGTTAAACAAACTTATTTATCATGACTGCATTAGAATTTAGTTACACGCTTACTCAAATGACAAAATCATTGCAGCCGTTCGCAATGAAGCTCACCAAAGACTCAGAAGAGGCTAATGATCTATTACAAGAAACTTTACTCAAGGCTTATACCAATAGAGAGAAGTTTTCTGAAGGCACAAATCTGAAAGCTTGGTTATATACCATTATGAAAAACACTTTTATCACCAACTACCAACGAATGGTGAGAAGAGGAACCTTCATCGATACTACCGATAATTTACACTTCATTAATTCTTCCGATTCAAGAATTGAAAACAGAGCATATGGGGATTTCGCTCTAAAAGATATTAATGAAGCCATTGATGATCTGGATGATGTTTACAAAACACCTTTCATGATGTACTTCAGAGGATTTAAGTACCATGAAATCGCTGACCGATTGGAAATTCCTATTGGAACAGTGAAAAACAGAATCCACATTGCGAGAAAGCAATTAAAAGATAGATTAAAAGTTTACAGAGGCTAAATTCTTAGCTTAGCATTTATGATGAGTAAAAAAGCCCTAGTGATAGGGTCTGGCTTCGCCGGATTATCAGCCGCCAGTTCACTGGCACAAAAAGGATTCGATACGACAATCCTTGAAAAAAACTCCTCCATTGGAGGCAGAGCCCGACAGTTTTCTGATTCGGGCTTTACTTTTGATATGGGACCAAGTTGGTATTGGATGCCCGATGTGTTTGAAAGCTATTTCAAGCGTTTTGGAAAATCGGTATCAGATTATTACCAACTCAAACGACTAGATCCTTCCTACCAAGTGGTTTATGGCCAAAATGATGGCATGCCGATTCCAGCAGAAATGAAGGAGCTGGAAGCACTTTTTGAATCGATAGAAAAAGGTGCCGGCCTTCAGCTTCGCGAATTCCTTAAGCAAGCAGCATATAAATATGAAGTGGGTATCAATAAGCTCGTCTATAAACCCGGAAGATCCCTTAGCGAATTTGCCAGCTTAAAACTCTTAGTAGACGTCATCCGAATGGATGTTTTTCAAAGCATGTCCAAACATGTCAGGAAATTCTTTCGTCATCCCAAGCTTATTCAGCTCATGGAATTTCCTGTCCTTTTCTTAGGTGCACTGCCTCAAAACACTCCTGCGCTGTATAGTTTAATGAACTATGCAGACATGTCTTTAGGGACTTGGTATCCTGAGGGCGGCATGCATAAAATCGTTGAAGGTATGGGAAGCTTAGCAGAAGAGCTCGGGGTACATATCCTTACAAATCATGCCGTCGAAAAAATAGTTTCTACTAATGGTCGCGTCTCAAAAGTGATAACAAACCAAGGCGAGTTTACTGCCGACGTTATCGTAGCTGGAGCAGACTATCACCATGTAGAAACACAACTATTAGACCCAAAAGACCGAAATTATTCAGATAAGTATTGGGATAATAGGGTGATGGCTCCTTCCTCACTTTTATATTACGTTGGACTCAATAAGCGAATTGATGGATTACTGCATCATAACTTATTCTTCGATACCGATTTTGCACCACATGCCCACAATATCTACACAGACCCTCAGTGGCCCGAGGACCCATTGTTTTATGCTTCATTGACTTCTAAAACAGATGCAACTGTAGCACCTGAGGGGCATGAAAACTTATTTCTATTGATTCCGGTAGCACCAGGATTGGAGGAAAATGAAGAGATCAGGGATCGCTATTTCGACATGATCATGACGCGTATGGAGCGCTTTACCGGTCAAGCCCTGAAAGACCATGTGGTCTATTATAGAAGTTATGCCCATAAAGACTTTAAGGACGATTATAACTCCTTTAAAGGAAATGCCTACGGGTTGGCCAACACACTCAAACAAACCGCCATACTGAAGCCATCGCTCAAATCGAAAAAGCTCAAAAACCTTTATTTCACTGGTCAATTAACCACCCCTGGACCTGGAGTACCACCCAGTTTGATCTCAGGATTGGTTGTTGCTGACGAAATTGAAAAAGAGCACGGTTAAACCCTTGGCGGAAGAATTAGTTATTTTTAAATGATGGAACTTTTTGATCAAACCACATACGAGTGTAGCAAGCTGATCACGCAGCGTTATAGCACCTCATTTACATTGGGAATTAAAACCCTCAACAAAAAATTCCATCTCCCGATCTATGCCATTTATGGCTTTGTGAGATATGCCGATGAAATCGTCGATACTTTCTATGAAAATGACCAGGTGGCATTACTGGCACGCTTCAAGGCCGACACCTATCAAGCGATCGAGGAGAAGATCAGCTTGAATCCTGTACTTCACTCATTTCAACTGGTAGTCAATCAATATCAGATTCCACACGACCTGATTGAAGCCTTTCTGCACAGTATGGAAATGGATTTGGACGACCGCACCTATGACGATAGCCTGTACAATGAATACATCTATGGTTCTGCTGAAGTAGTCGGTCTAATGTGTTTAAAAGTGTTCTGCGAAGGGAACTCGGCCTATTATGAAGAGCTTGTGCCTCCCGCTAGAAAGCTAGGTGCAGCATTTCAAAAGGTTAACTTCATTCGCGACATCAAAAGTGACTACGAAGACCGCGGCAGGGTTTATTTTCCCGGAGTCGATTTCAATGATTTTTCAAAATCTGCAAAGGAAATGATTGAGGCCGATATTCAGCGTGACTTTGATGAGGCGCTGGAAGGAATAAAAAAACTACCCGAAGGGGCAAGAATGGGTGTTTTTCTGGCATACCGCTACTACTTGAAGCTGTTCAAAAAGATCAAAAAATGCCCCCCTGCTAAAATCAAGGAAGAACGCATCCGTATTCCTGATCTCCGCAAAATGATCATCCTGATGTCTAGTTACATTAGACATAGTTTGAAGGCTATTTAAATGACGCTCGAATTCTATTCCGTCATTTTCATCACAAAATTTTCGGGAGAGTAAACATATTAACTCGTTTAGGGTTTTTAATGAGTGTTTAACCTTGACGTTAAGATCGACCAAAACTCCGGTTTTTGCTTTGGTGTTGTTTATGCCATCGAAATGGCAGAAGACATACTCACTGAAGAGGGCAACCTTTATTGCTTGGGCGACATCGTGCATAACGATGAAGAAGTTCGTCGATTAGAACAGAAGGGCCTGAAAATCATCAATCACGAAGAATTGAAATCCCTTCACGGGGTCAAAGTCCTCATTCGTGCACATGGCGAACCACCTTCAACTTATCAATTGGCGCTGCAAAACAATCTAGAATTGATAGATGCTTCTTGCCCGGTTGTCTTGAAGCTTCAGAATAGAATAAAAAACTCTTACGATAAGGACGAGGACATCTACATTTATGGAAAGCATGGACATGCGGAGGTAGTCGGACTGCTCGGCCAGACCAACAATACAGCAGTGGTTTTTCAAGACTTGGAAGAACTGGACTTGGCCAATCTTCCCAAAGAGATCACCCTCTACAGCCAAACAACGAAAAGCACTGACAATTTCTACGAGATCAACGAGGTGTTGAGTAAAAATGGCATTTCGGTTAAATCAAATGATACCATTTGCCGACAAGTGAGTAATCGCGACAAGGAACTTCGAGACTTTGCAAAGAACTTCGATGTCATCATTTTCGTGAGTGGCACCAAATCCTCGAATGGAAAAGTACTTTATCAAGTGTGCAAAGAACAAAATCAACGTACCTATTTCGTTTCATCTATTCATGATGTGAAAACAGAATGGTTTGGTTTGGACGAAAAAGTCGGTATTTGCGGTGCCACTTCTACACCCATGTGGTTAATGGAAGAGGTTCAGTCTCATCTAGAAAAACTTTAATCCTTACCTTTGTCTTATGGCAATATCGAGGTCAACTAAAGGTATTTGGTACGCGGTTGTTATTCATCTGCTCTGGTGGACTAGTTTGATCTTTGCGCTATCCATTGATTTTAGTTGGAGTTCTCCACTAGTATATCTGCTGATTCTAATTCAAACACACCTCTATACTGGCTTGTTCATCACTGCTCATGACGCCATGCACGGCACTGTATCTTCTAACAAAAGAATCAATAAAGCCATTGGAACGGTCTCTGCACTGCTTTTCTCTTACAACTTCTACAACAAGCTGAACAAAAAGCATCATGAACACCATCGTTTTGTGGCAACGGATAAAGATCCTGACTACCACGAAGGAAGTTTTTGGCCTTGGTACCTTAGTTTTGTGCGCCAATATGTAAGCATTTGGCAAATTTTGCTGATGGCCATCTCTTATAACATCCTTAAAATCTGGCTACCCGACGAGAACCTCATTTTCTTGTGGATGCTACCTGCCATATTATCAACATTTCAGCTCTTTTACTTCGGAACCTACTTGCCACACAGAGGAGAGCATAGTTCAGCCAACACACAGAAATCAAGAAGCCAAAAGCTCAACCATGCATGGGCATTTTTAACCTGCTACTTTTTTGGTTATCACTACGAGCATCACATATCACCTGCAACCCCATGGTGGAGGTTGCATAAGAAAAAAGAAGAGTACGAGCAAAAGGGTTACCCTGCTTAGACAATCGTTTATGCTTGGATAGTCTTCTTGTCACTATCTACGGCTCCATCGACCAATTGGATCGTTCTACTACCATATCTAGCATTGTCTTTGGAATGCGTGACCTGCACAATGGTCATCCCTTCTTTATTCAATTTCTGAAATAACTTCATGATGTCCTCGGCCTGATCAGAATGTAAGTTCCCTGTTGGTTCATCAGCAAGCAGTAATTTAGGCCCGCCTATTAGTGCCCGGGCAACGCCTACAAGCTGTTGCTGGCCACCGGATAGTTGCTCAGGGAACAAGTCTTTTTTAGCTACCATTTGAAAGCGATCTAGCATCTCTGCCACCATGCTTTTACGCTCTTTTGATTTTACCCCTTTATACAAAAGCGGCGTTTCAATATTTTCGTAAACCGTTAGTTCATCGATCAAGTGATAGGCTTGAAAAACATAGCCGATATAATGTTTATGCATCTCTGAACGCTTTCTTTCTTTCATGCGATGAATGGGTTCATCATGGAAATAATACTCCCCTTGTGAAGGCTCATCTAGCATCCCAATAATGTTCATGAGCGTTGATTTTCCCGCCCCACTGGGCCCCATAATTGTCACAAATTCTCCTTGCTCAATATCCAACTCTATTCCTTTCAGAATAAATGTTCTCTGGTACTTCGAATCAACGAACTTATCTATATCTCTTAGTTTGATCATTTGCTTATGTTAAAATTCGATCAATGGCTATTCCCAATAGTTGTGCCAACATCGAATATATTGATTTTCAATTAGTATAAGGCTATCTCCCAACGTTTTGTGCACGAAAATGAACATCAATGTTCGTATTTGGCACGCTATTCAAAGCGCAATGCACGGACAGGATTCGAGCGCGCTGCACGGTAGGTTTTATACGATACGGTAGCCAATGCCACGGCAAGCGAGATCAAACCGGAAAGCAGAAAGGTCAAAACAGAGAGGTCTACCGAAAAAGCAAAATTCTGTAGCCACCATTGACTCAAATAATAGGCGCTCGGAACTGAAATAATAAAGGCAACAAAAATCAAGAGCATAAAATCCTTGGTCAATAAGAATACGACCTCTAGAATAGAAGCCCCGAGCACCTTCCTTACCCCTACTTCCTTGATTCGTTGCTCAGCAGAAAAAGAGGCTAAGCCAAACAACCCCAGGCAAGCAATAAGCACTGCTAACAATGCAAAGTAAATAACGATCTCGCTTAGCTCCTCTTCGTCATCGTACATCGCATTAAGGTCATCCTCTAAAAACGCATATTCAAAAGGTTGAGCAGGAGCAAATTGACTCCAGGTGTCTTCTATATGATCTATTGTGCGCTGGTCATAATCACTACTGAGTTTGACAAACACATGTTGAAATGCCGGAAAGAAATAAGCATAAAAACAGGATTCTGTTTTCCTTTGAAGCGGTTCAAAATTGATGTTATCAATCAGCCCAATGACACGCTTTCGCTGCCAATTTCCTTGGAAATCTTGAATTTCTATGACTCTATCAATGGCGTCATTCTCCATGTTTAGTTCCTCGGCGGCTTTCTTATTGATAATAATGGCACTAGTGGAATCACTGGGTTGATTTGGATCAAAGTATCGCCCTTCCAGTAAGTCAATATTCATGGTTTGTAGGTAGTCAAAATCTACATTGATCCCTGCCAAATTCAACCCGTTCGTCTCCTCAGCAATGGTTTCTGACTTCACGAACATGATCGGGCGCAAACCACCAGGCTTACTGAAGGTCGCTGTAACTCGTTCAATACTAGGGTCCAGTAATAGCTCTGTTTTGAAGGTATTCAATTGTGGAGTAATGGCTTGATTCGTGTTGGCAATCATCAGAATATTCTCCTTTTGAAAACCCAAGGATTTATTTTTCATGAAATTCAGCTGATCAAAAACTACGCTTGTTCCAATGATCATAACAATGGAGATCACAAATTGAAAAACCACCAATGATTTTCTAAACAAACCAGAGCTCCCCATGCCAGGAATTAATTTTCCTTTGAGCACAACTACTGGTTTAAAAGCAGATAAAAACAAGGCAGGATAAATACCGGAACCAAGGCCGATGACTAGAATGACCAGCAATAAGGCCAAGATGACATTTGGCTCCATCAGCATTTGAGCCGTTAAGGTTCTATTTAGAAATCTCCCAAAAGGTTCAACTAGTAAAACCACAAGCATCACAGAGATAGCAGCAGAAATACATGCCAATACAAATGACTCTCCTAAAAACTGCCCTATTAATTGTTTCTTGTATGCCCCTAAAACCTTTCGTATGCCCACCTCCTGAGCTCTTTTGGCAGAGCGGGCGGTTGCTAAATTCATATAATTGATGCCCGCAATGATCAAAATGAATAAAGCTACTGCTGATAAAATATAAACAACGTCTATGCTCCCATTAGGAACGATCTCATTTCTGAGGTTCGAGTGCAGATGAATATTGGTCATCTTCACCAAAGAAGGATTGAACATATTGGCTCGCTCTTGGTCAATATGCTTTCCTTCCAGCTCATCAAATTTCAATTCGATATTGCCGAGATCATCGGTATCCACCACTTTGATGTAGCTGTAGAAGCCATCACCTCGCCAATTATTGTCGATTGTCTGCCCATTGTTATTCTGTTGACTGATGAGTGTTTCCAAACTAAAGAGCATGCTAAATTGGATATGTGAATTCTCAGGAAGGTCATCCATCAAACCGGTCACTTCATAATTCACATTATTCTGCCCCTTAACGATTAAGCGCTTACCAATCACCGATTCTGTACCAAAATAGCGTAAGGCGGCTGACTTGGTTAAGACCGCAGTATTAGGATTCACCAAGACCTCTTCTTTCGCCCCTTTGATCAGATTAAAATCAAAGAATTCAAAGAAGTTCTTCTCCGCAAAAAAAAGATCCTCCTCACGAAAAAGCTCTGTGTCCACTTCGATAATGACTTGCTGGCCCCCGCCGGTGAGACGGGTAAAATCTGTCACTTCTGGCAGCTCATCATACAAGGCAACCGGCAAGGCGGATGTGCAGGTCGGGTAACGATAATTACCATTTGACAATTGCAGCTCATTGTTGATTCGAAAAATTCTATCTGCGTCCCGATGAAACCGATCATAACTCCATTCGAATTGAACGATCAATAGAATTAGCAAAAATGAAGAGATCCCAACGGTCAACCCAAAGATGTTTACACTCGCATAGCCGAGATTTTTCGTTATGGTTCGAACCGCGATGGTGAGATAGTTTTTGAGCATGACCTAAAAAATTATTAAATCAAGCTAGCCATATTTTAGAAAGTTTGAAAGCACACTTGATCAGGAGTCGTCAACGCATGAAACCATTAATTCTCATCATCTAACTGATTCAAGAGGGCAATCACCTCTTTTGAGCTAACAGATGGATCAAAACATCCCTAGATGAAGGCACCGCTTGCCATGCACATTCTTGAAGGCGCACTCAAAACGAAAGAACCTCTTTACGACCGATTCTGAATGAAGCCTCTGCTGAATAGTTATTTCAATAGTAAGCTACTTCCCGCTTCAATTATTATCTTTAGTCAAATGAAAAGTATCTCCAAAGCTCTATTATCAATCATTTTCCTTTTGCTCCTTGTCAATCTGAATGGGCAAGAACGCCTACAGCAAGGTAAAATGTATAAAGGCGGCGACTACGTTTATGCCCCTCAAACGGGTACTTATTTTACAATTCCAGCTCACTGGAGAGGATATGCCACGCAAGAGACCGAAATGATGACACTTAGTTCGGACACGTCAAATGCGACCTTAAGGATCTTCTCTGTCAAAGACAACCTTGTTTCAATTAAGAACCGAATGACTAGTGGTTTTCAGATTACCCCAGGGGTCGTCATCAAACCGGTCGGTAATCCAACTTTTGAAGACAACATTCTTTCTGCTGAAGTGAAGATGAGTAATGATAAAAATATCAGCGGTTACTATTTTGTAAAGTGCGGAGAGTATAGCAATTGCGTTGGGTTCTTATTCGGGACTAGTACAAAAACTCATACCTCCTATTTTGATGAGCTTGATAAAATGCTTCATGATGTTGCATTAAAGGAGCCTACTCTAGTGGAACCCGGTGCTGATTTTGACTGGTCAAAGGAATTATCAGGCAAGCACTTGTTTCATTATGAATCGAGTAGCTCAGGAACACTTGGCAACCAATTATGGCTTTGCGCAGACGGTACATTCTCGGCAAACCTCAAGCGTAAGGGTATGTTCAACAAAGGCAATCAAAAAAAGATCAAAGGTAACCATAGTGGCACCTACCGCTTTGAAGGAGTCGGCAAAGAAGGTGTTTTAGTCATGACATTCGACAGCATGGATGGCTATGAGATGGTCTTAAAAGGTGTATGGAAAGAAAATGACATCTACCTAAATGGAGTAAAGTATTACAAGGCCATCCATCAAAAGTGTAAATAACGGGCATCCTAATCATGCGGTGATGTTCACCTTTCATATGAAAAGAACACTCAGCTACCTCTTTTTTTTCTTTCTAACCCTAGTTGTCCAGGCGCAAAAAGGCATTCCTTACGACCTTAAAAACCCCATTGACATCCTATCTCTTCCGAAGTATCTGGAAGAAGTATCAGGACTGACCTATTATAGCAAGGAAGTCCTCGCCATGCTGAATGACGAAAAAGGAAACCTATACCTCTATGACCTCCGCCAGAAAGAGATCATAAATAAAGCACGCTTCAAAGGAAAAGGCGACTTTGAGGGCATTGAGCGTGTGGACGATCATATCTACGCGGTGAAGAGCAATGGTGATTTGTACAGGTTTCAAGTGGAAAAAGAAGGAGTGGTTGAAGAAATTGAGACCCCATTTGATGACTCTCATGATATTGAAGGACTCGCGTATGACCCTTTTAAACATCAGCTATTATTTGCCTTAAAAGGAAGCGGCGATGTTGGAAATTTTGATGTGAAGGGTAAGGCTATCTATGCGTATGACCTGGTTAATGCGGTGTTTATAGAAGCACCTGAATTTGTCATACTAAACAAAGAACTCGAAGATCTTGTGGATGATGATTTTGATTTTAGACCATCAGGGTTAGCCGTGCATCCGATCAGCAAGGAGCTTTATGTCCTTTCAGCATCCGATAGAGCCTTGTTGCGCTTTGACCTCGATGGCAGGCCGATCAGCTTGAACTTATTAAGTAAAAAGCATTTTCCGCAGCCGGAAGGAATTACCTTCTCACCATCAGGGAAACTATTCATCTCTAGTGAACGCAAAGGAAAAGGAGGCACCATTCTGGTTTTCGAATACCAAAGGAATAACCATCAATAAATGCACCACAATCCTGAAATTATTGCTGTCATCATGAAGACAAAGGCAGGCGAATGATAAATTCTGATCCTTTTCCTTTATCAGAATTCAATTCTATCCGACCACTATGCATCTCAATGAATTGCTTGACAATGACCAACCCTAGACCTGTACCTTCAATATCACCAACATTTGATGCCCTACTAAACGACTCAAACAACTCGGTTTGATCCTTTTTCGGAATTCCAATACCCTTATCTTTTATGCTGACCAATACTTCATCCTTAACGTATTCGATCGTGATCACCGGCTCTCCTTCCCCTTCAGAGTACTTCAATGCATTATTGACCAAATTTGAGACGGCATGAGAAATCAATTGGCTGTCTAATGACACCTGAACTTCTTTCCCTTTAATGATCATTTGAATATTTCTATCGGGGTAGTGCACTTTAATTTCAACAACCACCTGTTTGATGATATTTACGAGGGAGGTGAAATCCTTATTAAGTTTCGTTTTTCCAACATCTAGTCGGCCTAATGTGAAGACATCTTTTAGCAGCGAATTCAATCTTTCTAGTTCACTTCTGATCCTACCTACATGTTTGGAAAGCTTTTGATCGGTAGGACCCTCTGCATTGTCGATGTACATGCTAATGAGCTCATTACTTGACTGAATAGTAGTCAAAGGAGTTCTAAATTCATGGGAGGCCATCGAGATAAAACTTGATTTGAGTTTATTCAATTGCCTCTCTTTTTCCAAGGCCTCAATACGCTCAGAGATATCTCTAGTAGAAGTTTGAAGCAAATTAACTTCTCCTTTCTTATTCAAAATAGCTGTTAAGGACGTCTCTACCCACAGCCACTTGTTCGCCTTATTTTGAATCTCATAAGTCATCTTAACATCTTTACCATTGTTCACGGCAGTCTGTTCAACCGTATCCGCGATTACCTTTTGGTGTTCTGGACGCACCAGATCAAGTGGATTAGTTCCTTTTAACTCCTCTTCTCCGAACCCTAAAAGTCGTTTACAAGACGGTGAAATGAAGACCAACTCTCCATTAATTTTGTGTAAGCCGATCACATCACCCGAATTTTCAGAAACTAGTTTATATTTCTCCTCCTGAAGTTTGAGCTTTTCTTCCGTTTCGAGTTTTTCTGTAATATCAAGTTTGTTCGATCGAATGTAGATAGGTACTTCGTTTTCGTCGAGAATGACTCCGCCCTTAGATTCTATCCATCGATATTCTCCATTTTTATGACGCCACCGGAAAATTGCTGAGCCCTCCTTCTTTTTAGCATCTATGGAGGCATTCAAATCTTCTGTTATCAGCGCTTGATCATCAGGGTGTATCAAATCGAGTGTGTTTTTTCCAATGATATCCATCGGATCATACCCCAAGGTATCTTTCACAGAAGGAGTTATGAACACATAATTCCCATTAAGGTCCATTAGTGAAACCACATCTTGAGAATTTTCGGTGATAAGTTTATAGCGTTCTTCACTTTCTCGAAGCTTTTCCTCGGCTAAAATTCGCTCTGTTACATTTCGTGTGGACGTTTGCAAATACATCACATTTCCTGCATCATTTAAGATCGCCCCTCCAGTAGACTCAAGCCAAACCAAATAACCATCCTTATGCATCGCTTGGAACACAATTGTTACGCTACTCTCTTGCTTTTTGATCACCTTAAGCATGGCATCACTTACTCTGTTGAGGTGCTTGTCAGTAATGATTTCCCTGAGTCTCAGGTGTAATATCTCCGCCGGTTCATAGCCTAAAATATCTTGAGAAGATGGGCTAATAAAAACAAACTCTCCATCAACAGACTGTAAGCAGATACAATCTTTTGAGTGCTCTGAGATAAGTTTATACTTAGCCTCACTTTCCCGAAGCTTCGACTGTGCCAATTTAAGCGAGGTAATGTTGGAAACAGAACCTACTACACGGACCGGACGTTTTTCTTTATCATAAAGCAATTTACCCTTGATCAGCGTATAAATTACTCGCCCACTACTCGCAAAAAGTCTTGATTCTGTTGTAAAATCTGACGCGCCCTCCGCTATTTTCTTTTTATAAACTTCAATGAAACTCTTATAATCATCGGGGTGGAGGTATTTGACCAGTAAATCCCTATCCAATGGATTTTGAATAGGCTCCATGTCCATGATTTCCCAAAACTGAGGTGATAAATATGATGTCTTTCGGATAAAATCATACTCCCAAATGACATCATTGGTTCCCTCAACGGCTAGCTGATACCTTTCATTAGATTGCTGAAGTTCTTTCTCTAATTCTTTTCTAACCGTGATGTCTTGCAGAATAGTAATATAGCAAGGGGTTTCATTGAAATCGAGAGGCATTGTGGAGGCGCTGACCCAAAACTCCTCTTTCTTTTTATTCATTAAAACGAGCTCATGATTCTGCACATGGCCTTCACTTTGCAACCTATTGATATAGCTTTTCCTCCCTGAGAAATTCTGATAGAACTGAATCAATTTCTGACCGAGGAAATCTACCGGATCCATTCCAAAGACGGTGAAAAGCACTTCATTGGCAAAAATGATTTTCCCCGAGCCTTTTTCAGAGATAAAAACTGGATCGGGCAAGGCATCAACAATGCTTTTAAGTCTTTGTTGACTTAGTTCAAGGTTTACTCGGTTTCTGCGAATGGTGTCAATGTCAATAGTAATGCCATCGAGTCTTACCGGTTTCTTATTGACATATTCTACGCTTAAGCGATCTCGAAAATAATGATAGTCACCATCCTTCTTTTTGATGCGATAAGCATATGTACCTCTTCCATTACTCAGTGTATTGACAAATTCTTCTAAGACACGGTCTCTATCATCGACATGAATTCGCTGTTGCCATTCTTCAATAGTTCTTGGAAAAATACCAAAAGGATGAGGCTCATTGGCATGATGTTTAGGGCTGTTATGGTAGGTGATCTGATACGGTTCATGAGACAGATCGATCGACCATATCGTTTCCGATAAATTTTGAACAACTGCCTCTAATTCAGCGATCTTGCCGTTGGCATCCACAATATTGTCTAACGTACCTTTAAAAGTGTTGTCCATCCCTGATTCGCTCATTAAAAGCTCTATTTGAGTATTTTTAAATTACAATTTTCGTACTTTTCACCAAAGTATCTAGTAAAACAGAGATTCACCTAAAACAAATTTTTACTTCAAATGGAATCTTCATATCGCGATAGCCCGAGAATTCTTATTGTCGAAGATGAGCCGTTCATCGCTGAAAATCTTCAAGAAATGCTAAGCATTTTCGGTCATGAAAATACTGAGATCGCCAACTCAGCCAATCAAGCCATTAAAGCCATTAAAACGTCAAGACCTGATTTAGTTCTTCTTGATGTAAAGATCAAAGGTGACCAAGATGGTATTGAATTAGGAGGAATCATAAAAGAACAATATCAGCTTCCCTTTGTCTACATCACATCTTACTCAGATAAAGAAACAGTAAATCGAGCAAAACATACGCAGCCACTCGGTTTTATTGTGAAACCCTTTACCAAAGACGATGTATATGCGGCAATAGAAGTTGCTCTTTTCAATAAAAATCGAATTGCCGTAAAAGGAAGCACAAATGTATTGGCATCTTCCAACCCAACTACTTACAACAACGACTTTATTTTCATCAAGAAAAAGGGCATGTTGGAAAAGGTGAAGTATGAAGAACTTTTATGGATCGAAGCGGCTGGCAATCACATTACGGTGAAAGTAGAAGACGGCAGAGAATATACCATCAGGAAATCTTTGAAAGAAATTACGGACAAACTACCAAAAGATCGGTTTTTAAGGGTCCACAAATCATTTGTTGTACTCGTTGATGCCGTTACGGCAATAGACACCAGTTTTGTGTATTTAGGAGAAAAGCAGATTCCGATCGGCAGATCGTATTATAATGCATTCACGGCAACCTTGAATACAATCAGCGCCAGCTAGTTTCTCCTGTACTCGAAAAGGATGGTGTATTCGGAGTCAGCCTTTTCGCTTAAGGTGTAGAAACCTGTTCCATCTGTTTTCCATGCGATGGCTTCGCCTTGCGGTTCTGGTTGGTAAGCAAGTTTTTTAGGTTGCTTCTTCAATAAGTCCTCCAGACTTTCATTAGTGGCTTTTTTCCAATAATAAATGTTGAGGTAATTTTTGATTAACACCTCTTCTCCATCAAGGCTTATGTCTCCGGCTGTAATATAGGTAAATGGCAAATCTGACACCCAGACCGCTGTATCCATACGGGTAGTTTCTTGTGGATATGCCAGTCGATACAGCCGAACATGCTCTTCTCTTTTCGTGACTATATAGAGGTTCCGTGTTAATGGATCAGCCAAGAGCACCTCCGCGTCTCTTGGTCCATCTTCGTAAACAAAATCTATTTTGTCAACACTCATAAGATCCTCTTGCTCGAGTCCTTGATCAATTGCTGAAAGGTCTGGTTCAGGCACCCTGTAAATTGATAGGGATGACCGCCTTGCTTGGTTATCTCCAATATCCGCTGCATATAAATAATGTTGATCATTGTTGGGGCCCAAGCCAATGGCCATATCTTCCCAGTCGATGTTTTCTGCATCCTTCAGGCGAAACCTCCCTTTTTCATCACCCTTATGATCTATTAGGAAAAGTACTGGCTCACCTCCACTATCATTATGAGCCCAAAGATAGTTTGGGTTCGAACGACTATTGACCAAACCAGAAGCTTCATCAAGAGCAGATAGGTTAATGTTTGCAACAGGTGTTCCTACCTGAAATAATTTCGATGGCGCTGTGCTGTCCTGCTGCAATTTGGTGCTGGCCGCTTGATGTTGACAGGCGATAAAAATTAACGAAGTAATGAAGACTAGATAAGCAGGCACCTGAGTGGTCTTTTTACAATACACCGCGTCAGTATTAGTCCTATTTTAATGAAGCACGTACCTCCGCTACTTTTTTCTTTGTCACCATAGCTTCCGCTTCATTTCCCCAAGAATTCATCACATAATTGAGAACATCAGCGATTGCCTGATCATCTAACCCTGAAGCAGGCATTACTTGATTATACTTACTTCCGTTGACAACGATTTCACCTTGTAATCCTTGAATCAGTGACTTGATGGCTCTATCTGTATCTGCCATTAAATAATCTGACTTAGCAAGCGGAGGAAAAACACCCGCAATGCCTTGACCACTGTCCATGTGACAAGCTAGGCAAACCCCTTGGTATTCTCCTGCCCCCCTTTCCATACTTTGTTTCAATGCATCATCCTGTGTTGTGAATGCCGTTGAAACGAAAAACAATAAAAGTAATGCGAACGTAAATTTGATTCTTTTCATGGCGTATAATTCTTCCCTTAATTTAAGTCTATTTCTACTTGATTTTTAATCAAGTCATCAAACTCTTCCCTTTTTCTGATCAGATGTGCCTTGCCTTCATAAATGAGCACTTCCGCTGGCCTTAATCTTGAATTGTAATTAGACGCCATACTGAAAGCATAGGCTCCAGCATTTTTGAAAGCTAAAATATCTCCCTCCTTGACCTCATCCATCTTTCTATCTAAACCAAAGGTATCCGTTTCACAAATGTAACCGACCACCGTGTAAACACGCTTGGTACCATTCGGGTTTGACACATTAAAAATCTCATGATAAGCATCGTACATCATCGGCCGAATCAAATGATTCAATCCTGAATTGACACCAACAAACGCAGTGGCTGGAGTTGTCTTGATCACATTCGTTTTGACTAAAAAATGACCCGCCTCACTCACCAAGAATTTACCAGGCTCAAACCACATTTCTAACTCCTTGCCATAACCCTTACAAAATTCGATAAAGGCAGTACTGAGCTTTTGACCAACCTCTTCAATATCCGTTGTGATATCTCCTTCTTTGTAGGCGACTTTAAATCCACTTCCAAAGTCAATAAACGCTAGCTCTTGAAAATGCCTTGCCGCATCGAAAAGAATGTCTGCGGCTCTCAAAAACACCTCGGCATCCAAAATATCTGAGCCGGTGTGCATATGTAAGCCGGTTACTTGGATACCATAGGTTTTGACGATCCGCTCGATATGTGCCAATTGATAAATCGAGATTCCGAATTTAGAATCTGCATGGCCGGTAGAAATCTTCTTATTACCACCAGCCATGATGTGTGGATTTAATCGAATGCAAATGGGCACCGTACCATGGTAAGCATTTCCGAATTGTTCCAATAACGAGATGTTGTCGAGATTGATCATCACACCAAGCGCTACCCCTTCTTGAACCTCTGCAAAATCAACACAATTTGGTGTATAGAGGATTTGTTCAGGCAGAAACCCTGCCCTAAGTCCCAGCTTTACCTCCTCAATGGAAACACAATCTAGCTCTGAGCCGTAGGTCCTCAATAGTTTGAGAATGGAAATATTCGATAAAGACTTACACGCATACTTTACCTTCATGTTAACCCCGCTGAACGCAGCTTTCAGCTTTGCTAGCTGGTTCTCTATCTTCTCTGCATCATAAACATAAAGTGGTGCATCGTACTGATTTACCAAGTCTAGGACATCTATCCCCTGTATTGAATACTTATTATCGACTAGTTCCATCCTGTGAAATTTAGGACGCCAAATATACGCCTTAGACAAATAAAAAAGGGGAAGTAAATGAATTTCCTTCCCCTCAATTGCAATGAAAATGAGCGATTTACTCTACTACAATCCTTTTGGTTAATGCTTTGCCATTTTGCATGAGTGTTAAAATATACCAACCTTTTCCTTCAGTCGTAAGATCAATTCGTTCACTTAAGAACCCCTCCTGAGGGCTCTTTAATTTATTGAAGACTTCATTACCCTCTCCATCGACAATGATGAGTTGGATGGGGGATTCATTAGCAGTTTTGAGTTCAAGATCAAAGCGACCATCACTAGGATTGGGATAAAAACTGATATCATTCAAGGTTAGGTCTTCCATTGCGTCAGTTCCGACTAAGGTTTTATCTTCATCGCGCGCGGTGCGAACATATACCTTCGCTCGTCTGATCACTTTGACATCATCATCCCGATTTGACCAGAAGTCGAAATCCTCATCGCTGTCACCATCAAAGTCAAAATCGAATTGAAAATTATCGAATCGATCCTTCAAGGCTTCTTGCAAAGAATCCAAGTCGGCAATCTCTTCCCCATTGAAAAAATATTTCCCGTTATGGTTCTTGAATTGAAAGCCCTGCATTAGACTATCAATATTCATGAAATTTTGATCATCGAAGTCGAAGAAGAAATTAGCACTACCAAAACTGCCCATCATTTCTTCCATGCGCTTTCTAAGTTCTTCTATTTCCGCCTCGAATGCTTCATCATTCCAAAATTGAGCGCCAGGCCCCTTATGCTGGAAAAACTTCGGACGCTGACCGTTTGTAAATCCTTGGACAGGGAAGCCTAAGTCGATCCCATATTTATCAAGATCCGGATCGTTGTACATGTCATCGTAAGAATCGTACTCTTTTTCAAACGTGGTTTCATCATTGCCCTTTCTGGTGACTACTTTTAGCTGCACCTTTCCATTTGCCGAAGAGGAGATACTTACGGATTTGCTTTCCTTGACATCTGCTTCTTGTGCACTAATTTGAAGGGGTGTCGACATAAAGATGATCGTCGCTAGCACTCCTAAACATGTAATGATTGTTGATTTTGACCTGTTCATATTTATTGAGTTTACATACCCTTGTAAATGTATTCTGACAGACTCAAAAGCTATGTTAAAGGGTGGTTAAAGGATGTTAATAATTGTTAAGCACTCGACTGAACGCATGTTTTTCATGTACTTTTGACCAATGGGTAAACTAAGAATTCGATATTTGATTGGCTTAATGAGCATTGCGCTGCTAGGGTTGATCATCTTTCAATTCTATTGGATCACAGAAGTTACGGCAGCAAACAATGATCGGTTCAACCAAACGGTTCAAAATGCACTGAATGCGGTAACCAATAAACTGGCCATGCAAAATGACTACAACTTTTTGCAGCAAGACGTGAACCGCGCCATTCCATACAAGCAAGCTAGATTAGAGTCTATTCGCGACACGCTCAAAACCATAGATGCAAGAAGTGATAACCCCCCAATGCCATCGATGGAAAACCAGATGGAATACTTCAACAGCATCTTCAGTGTATCAGTAGATGAGAATACAGGTCAACTTTTTTTCAATGTCGATTTTGAAGCCTTTATGAACCAACCGCCTCCCGGTTTTGGTCCTACAGGGCCTATAAGACAAGGCCCTGGGCAGGTTGATTTAGAAAACCAAATGAATAGAAGAATGAACATGCTCAAACAGAGCTGGGCGACACATTTGGTAGGAAGTGAGAATATTTTCGAAAGAATTGATGTCTCTCAGCTAGATGCTTTTTTAGCGCAGGAGTTAAAGAATAGAGGAATTGAGTTGGCCTACAACTATGGGATCATCAAAAAAAATGAGCAAGTCGTTCGTTACCAAAACCTCCCAAACAATGAAAACCCTCGCGCATTATTGACCTCCTCTTTGGAAGCCAATTTGTTCCCAATGGATCTGGTTCAAAAAGACTTTGTCTTGAGTATCGATTTTCCAAAAAAGAACAACTACCTGATCATGCAGGCCATTGTTCCCTTATCGGCCTCCGGTTTTCTCATGCTCGTTGTGATCGGTTGTTTCGGGTATGCCGTCAAGGTCATTCTCCGTCAAAAAAAGATATCGGAGGTGAAGAACGACTTCATCAATAACATGACGCACGAATTCAAAACACCAATTGCGACGGTTTCATTAGCTACTGAAGCCTTACAGGATAAAGACCTTAGACAAAACGAAACCATTGTTGACCGCTACATCAACGTCATTCGCGAAGAGAACAAGCGTTTGGGTGCCCAAGTCGAAAAAGTACTTCAAATAGCCTCTCTAGATAAAAAGGATTTTAACCTTAAGATTGAAGAGACCAACGTGCATGAGATCATTGAAAATGCACTCGCTAATATTAAACTGAGCATTGAAAAGAAAGGTGGCGCACTAACCAGCCAGTTGAATGCTAAAAAAACCTTTATTGAGGCTGATAAAGTACATTTGACCAACATCATTTATAATTTGGCTGATAACGCAAATAAGTACTCTCAAGATCCGCCAGAGATCAATATCAGAACAGAAAACATTTCTACGGGCATTATTATTCGCATTTCAGACAAAGGGATTGGCATGTCGAAAGAGGCTGTTGAAAAGATCTTTGACAAATTCTACAGAGTTTCTACGGGTAACCGACACGATGTGAAAGGCTTTGGACTTGGACTTTCTTATGTAAAAGATATTGTCGACATGCACAAAGGAGAGGTCTCCGTGAAAAGCGAACTCGGAAAAGGCAGTACATTTAAAATTTATTTACCTTATCAACATGGCTAGTTTTAAAATCCTTTTAGTAGAAGATGATCTCAATTTGGGGCAGATCTTGAATGAATATTTAATGGCCAAAGGCTATGAAACTAAGCTTTGCAGGGATGGGGAAGAAGGACTGTTAGCATTCAAACAAGAAGCTTTTGACCTTTGCCTGTTTGATGTGATGCTTCCTAAAAAGGATGGCTTTTCCATGGCAAAGGAGATCAGAAAAACAGACTCGGTGACTCCGATCATCTTTCTCACGGCTAAATCAATGAAAGAAGACACCATTGAAGGGTTTAAACTCGGTGGTGACGATTACATCACAAAGCCTTTCAGCATGGAAGAGCTCTTGCTAAGGATCCAAGCAATTCTCAGGAGAACAGCAGAACACAATCCACAGATTTCCGACCAAAAGATCTTTGAATTTGGAAGATTCCATTACGATTACGATAAGCAATTGTTAACCATTGACGGAGAGAGCTCAAAACTTACCTCCAAAGAATCAGAACTACTGAGATTACTTTGTCTTCATTTAAATCAACCCCTTGACCGTTCTACGGCCTTAAAAATCATCTGGAGAGATGACAGCTACTTCAATGCACGTAGTATGGATGTGTACATTGCTAAACTCAGAAAACACCTGAAAGCAGATGAAAGCGTGCAGATTATGACCCTGCATGGTTCCGGCTTTAAGCTGATTACTGATGCGCAGTCAGCCTAGCCCTCACTTGGGTGCATCCTAAGATTTTAGTATATTATTAGGCTGCACAGCTAACAAAGAATTAACTGGAAGGCTGTAGCGTCTGATATTTTTATCATTATTTTTGGCTGCTTAATTCGATAACCCATGATTCAGATCATACCCTCCATAACAATTATTAATGGAAAACTAACACGCTTAAAGCAAGGTGATTACTCTAGCGAAACCGTTTATAAGGATAGTCCGGTAGATATTGCTCGGCAGTTTGAAGATTATGGTGTGAAAAAAATTCATCTCATCGATTTAGATGGTGCGAAAAAAGGATCGCCCGTCAATTACCACATTCTTGAAACTATTGCCGGTTATACGAACCTCAAGATTGATTTTGGTGGTGGTATTTCTACTGATGGAGATATCAATAAGTCTTATGAATACGGTGCCACTTCTATTACCGCTTCATCGATTGCGGTTTTAAAGAAAGAGCTTTTTTCTTCTTGGCTGCTCTCTTATGGTCGCGAAAAAGTAACGCTAGCAGCAGATGTGAAAAATGGTAAGATCGCAATCAGAGGTTGGCAGAAAAGTACAACAACGAATATTGATGACCACCTCGATTATTACTATATGCGGGGTATTAAAATGGTGAAGAGCACCGATATTGCTAAAGATGGAATTCTAGAAGGACCCGCTTTCGACCACTATGAAAGACTGGTTAAAAAATATCCCGAAATACATTTTATGGCGAGCGGAGGAGTAAGAAACGTTGACGACATCAAAAAACTAGAAGACATTGGCGTAAAAAGTGTGATTTTCGGCAAGGCCTATTATGAAGGGAACCTGACCCTAAAGGACATTGAGGGGCTTCTCAAATAATCAGAAATTAAAGTTTACCCTCAAGTTCACATTTCTTCCCAGCTCATCAGCATAATAACGGAATCGATTCAAGTAGCTTCTGTATCTGGTGTTTAATACATTATCGACACTTAGAAAAAACTCCAGACGCTGCGCCTGATTTCTCAAGGGCAATGCAAAGCCGGCATTAAAATTAACCAATAAATAAGCCTCCGGCACCTCTAGGATGTCAAACACACTCGGATCATCCGCAAAAAGGTCTTCATCATTCTGTTGCGCATCTCGAATCTCTGTAACAGTGACAACTCTAGGCGCATTGCGTTGCTCAAAAACATATCGTGTATTCACCCCTGCAAACAAGTTATCCAAGGTTTTCGAACGAAAGGTTTTTTCAAGCCCAACTTCTAATTGTCCGGGAGGTATGTTGATCAATGGGCTCTCGGTTTGCTGATCCATTGCCCGGATCAAGGACATTTTAGATGAAAAGACTAATTCTCTCTTCAATTGATAGCTGTAATCGACATCAAGCCCCATAAATGAGGCATCTGTTTGCTGATAGCGAAAGACTGGAAAAGCCCCCCTAATTGTAAGCGCCACCTCTTCTGGCCGTAAATAAATGTAATCGCTGATGTAATTATAGTATGCTGAAAGTTCAAATCGCGAACGATTATTTTCCCTTGTTAGAGTTGTGATCCACTTGATGGAGCGTTCACTTCTGAGGCTATCATTCCCTTCTTCAATTGCTGCTGCACCATGATGCAAGCCTTCGCTAAACAACTCATTTACATGAGGTGCCCGCCAGGCTGTTCCCAAGTTGGTTCTTAGGTCCCAGCCTTTGGTTAAGAATAAAACTGCACCTAAGGATCCCGTAAAATTGCTAAAATCGAAAGTAGGCTTTAGCAGCTGATTATTCTCGTCAAACCTTTTGATCAAATAATGCTTGAAATCATACCGCAAACCAGCTTCCAATTCATAATTGGGTTGGACGTACCTGACGATGCCATGTGCACCTGCAGTCCAGTTTTCGAAATCAGGTATTAAAGGACGCACACCCGTTTCCGGATCATTCTCATTATTTTGATACATAAAACTAGCACCAAAATCTCCACGCCAAGCATCAGATGTTAACACCTCTAAATCGAGTTCAACAATATGCGTATAGAGGTCTAATGATAAGCTTGGGATTTCGGATCGACCACCTCTTCGAATATCAAACTCTTTTCTTTGATTATGCTGAAAACCGTATTGAGCTGAAAGTTCGCCAATGCCCTCAACATCTAAATGTCCATTGATTTTAGCCAACTGATGCCTGACCTTTTGATAAGGATTATTGATGTCATAACTAAAAGGCAGTACCACCAAAGGCCTTTCAGCGCCCACGGCGTTTTCCAGATCGGTCAGATTACCAAAATGCGAGCTCCTCAAGATCGCATACTCAGCATCAAATGCACTATAGTAAAGCTCTAACCCTGCGTCGTCTTTATGGTATCCAAGCCCGAGCGAATAATTCAATTCCTGCATGCCTGTGTTGGTCAAGCGATAATCTGGAGCTTTTGCATCTCCCGCTTTCTTGTAAGTACCCTGTACCCGCCATCCAAAGCCATTACTTCCGCCTTCAATTATGCCCGAACCTGAATAAAGCCGGTTATTTGTCGCCCCGATGGCGCTGATTTTTCCGGAAACCGGGCCAGATCTCGGTAAATCATCTGGGTTGACAAGGATCACACCTCCAATAGCATCGGATCCATATTTTACAGCAGCGGCGCCTTTCACTAGTTCTAAATTGTTAGCCATAAAAGGGTCAATCTCTGGTGCGTGCTCCTGCCCCCACTGCTGGCCCTCTTGCCTAATTCCGTTATTAAGAATCAAAATACGGTTGCTGTGCATGCCATGAATAATAGGCTTGGTAATTGTTGGTCCCGTTTGGAGCATGTTCACCCCGGTAAACTCCGTGAGTACCTCTCCAAGGCTTTTTGCTGGCACTTTACTAAGGACAAATTCATCTATCTGGCCAACCTTTAGGCTAGCAATCGCTTTGGCCTTATTTGCTTCAACTGTCACCTCTGCAAGTTCTTGTGAATCAACCTGCAGTTTTATCTCTAAGTAACTCGACTGAATGGATAGATCTATCGATTCTTCAAAGGTTTGAAAACCTAAATACCTTACACGAATACGAATCTGCTGGGAACATAGGTTTTCAAAATTAAATTCTCCCTGCTCGTTTGTCACCGTAGTTTCATGAAGATCAAGCAACTCGATAGTGGCTAAAGGCAGCGTACTATTATCTGCCGAGGAGACAACCTTACCCCGAAAAACGATCGTGCATTGCGCCTCCAAAAGGAGCGTTGAAAACAATAGAACTAATAGAATGAGGGCAGCTCTCATAGAATTGCAACATTATTGCAATTAATCGTCAATTCAAAAATGTAATTGATAAAGGGTTATTCGTCTACGTTGTCTACTTTTCGGAATTTGTAGAACAAGTAATAAAGAAAGTTATAGGACAGCTTTTTCGATTCAGTTTTTGGCTGAAGTTCACTTGAATTTTCCTCTCTTGGTATAAATGCTGTATTGAATTTTGCTTCGGATTGCCTTGCGGCAAACTTCACTTCACTTAATTGGTCTTTGGCAAGACCTATTACAGGTCTCGCATTGGCTGAATCCATTTCATTCTCCAAGATAACAGGTCTTTCTTCCGGAATAATAGGATCGCCCTCTTGTGCTTGAGCTGTGAAAGCAATAAGGAGTAAAACAAATATGTAACTTAGCTTTTGAACCATTCTTCCTCTTTGGGATGCCAAAGATAACAAATCTTCTGTTATTAAACGGCAGCAATTATATTTTGTTCAATTTACTCAAAACAACTCTTACCAATTGCGTTTTAGAAACATGCAAAAGAAAAATATAATCTCATGGGATGACTTCAGTAAAATTGACTTGCGCGTTGGAACAATTGTACGAGCGGAGACTTTCCCCGAAGCCAAAAAACCTGCCTATATACTCCATATTGACCTTGGTAAGCCCCTTGGAATCCGTAAATCAAGTGCACAAATCACAGCCCTTTATGAAGTGCAAGCTTTAATAGGTAAACAAGTGCTCTGTGTGACCAACTTCCCTCCCAAACAAATTGGGCCGATCCTATCTGAAGTATTGGTCACAGGTTTTCCAGATAAGAATGGAAAAATTGTACTTTGTGGGCCGGATGAAACCGTCGAGAATGGCGTAAAACTCATTTAACTACTAATAATGCAAATCAAGCTTTCAAGAGCACTCAATGGAAACTCCATCATTCAAGATGGATTCGGTCTTTCTTTTGTAGAAATAGAGCAGCTACTTGCGTTCACACGTGTCTATAGTTTACAAGCCGGTACATTTCTAGTGATAGAGCAAGCAGCCATTGAAAGCCTGGAAGAGAAAACACTCCAATTGATCGATCAAGAAGAGTTAAATCACATCATTATTATTGGCCAAAAGGCCGAAATCGTCCCTCTTGACACATCGGTCATCTATTTCGAAACAGAGGATGAATTCATAAGGTCTGGCTTATTTGAAACAACGCATGATAAGTATTTCATGCTTAAAGGGAACAAGCGTTTCTTATTTGATAAATCCTTAGGTGTGTTTTCTCGGCGCTCGCATAAAACAGCACTCATGGTCGATCTAGAGCAGATCAGTCAAAATGTTCGTACGTTTCGACAAAAACTCTCCTCAGGCACTAAACTCATGGTGATGGTAAAGGCTTTTGCTTATGGAGCAGGAGGAGTTGAAATCTCCAAGTGGCTCCAACACCAACTGGTTGATTATTTAGCCGTTGCATTTATCGATGAAGGTATTGAATTACGGCAAAACGGCATCGAGCTACCAATTATGGTCATGAGCCCCGGTGTCGATGATGCACACCTTCTAAAAAAATATGATTTAGAGCCAGAAGTCTATGACTTGCGCCAACTGGTGCAGTATGTAGAAAACTATCAAGTTACAGACCAAGCCATTCCCATACATATCATGATCAACACTGGAATGAATCGACTTGGCTTCGATGAAGATCAAATCGATGACCTCATTCGACTCATCAAATCGAATGAACAGGTACAAGTCAAAAGCTTGATGACGCATCTCGCAGCTGCCGACAATATCAAGGAAAGGGTTTTTACAGTAGCTCAAAATGAGCAATTCATGAAAATTGCAAGACAGCTTGAAACTTCACTTCACATCTCTCCACTATTGCACAGCCTCAACTCTTCCGGTATTCGCAATTACCCCGAATACCAACTAGACATGGTCAGATTAGGGATTGGAATGCATGGGGTCGGGACAGATGAAAAAACGAAATTGAGATTCCCCGCCTCATTGAAAACGACCATTACGCAAATCAGAAATGTGCCGAAGGGTGCAACCATAGGCTATGGTCGTGTCGGCAAAGCCAACAAGCCCCTAAGAATCGCTACGATTCCAATTGGATATGCAGATGGCTACTTAAGGGCCTTTGGCAACGGCAATGCCTATGTGACCATCAATGGAGAAAAGGTCAGAACCATTGGTAGCATCTGCATGGACATGACGATGCTCGACATTACTGGTATTGACGTACAAATCGAAGATGAAGTAACTCTTTTCGGCTCCTCACCTACCATAGAAGAGTTGGCCGAGTGGTCAGCAACGATTCCTTATGAAATCATTACGAATATCAGTTCCAGAGTACAGCGAGTCTTTTATCGCTAACCTCCACAACCGATATTTTTTTTCAAATCAAGTCCTGAAGAGAAGCCTCCAAAATCAAAGGCATCATCGTCATTCATGCTCGACTTCGATTTAACCTTTCCCTTTTGAGTTTTTGGCTGCTCAGGCTTTTTTGGCTTGGGCTTTTCCATGGTCTTATAACGATTTGCATCAATCGAATTGTTCCATCAGGATAATAAGTTCTAAATAAAAAGTAGCCTTGGTTTTGTTCTTGGTGCGATGTAACTTGCGTCTTTAAAATTAATCTAAATAAAGATTGAGAAATTTAAGCCAGCTAAAGATCAATCAAACGGCTAGAATCAAAGACTTTTTGGATAAGGACCTTTCCGTAAAGTTGATAGAGATGGGCTGTTTACCGGGAACTGAAATAAAAATCAGACTCATAGCGCCATTCGGCGATCCAATCGCTGTGAATGTGGCTGACTATTGCCTCTCTATCCGAAAAAGAGATGCCCAAAATGTTTTGTTAGAAGACTAAACCCACTGTTTTGTCCGATCTTACCGTAGCGCTTGTTGGCAATCCAAATTCTGGTAAAACAACTATTTTCAATCTGTTAACCGGCCTCACTCAAAAAACCGGAAACTTTCCTGGTGTCACTGTCGACAAAAAATCAGGGTCATTCAAATTAGATGATGGAAGAAAAGTAGAATTAGTCGACCTACCTGGCTGTTACAGCATTTACCCCAAAACCTTAGATGAACAAGTGGTGCAAGAAGTGATCTTGAATGAAGGTCATCCACAGCATCCTGATCTGATTTTAGTAGTAGCCGACACTACAAACCTAAAAAGAAACCTTTTACTCTTTACTCAAATTCGAGACCTCGGGATCCCATGCGTTTTGATCTTGAATATGATCGACGTGGCTGAAAAACGTGGGTTAAGAATTGACTTAAGGAATCTTCAGATCGACTTGGGTGTACAGGTCATCACAGCAAACTCAAGAACAAAAGCAGGAGTAAAAAGCATCAAAGAAGCCATTGCTGATGGTGGGAAAACATCAAAATCTTTCTTCTATGACCCGTTTACTACAAATGGGGCATTGATAAAGGAGGTGATGAACTTAGAAAATGAGGAAAATAGTTATAAAGCCCTGCAGCTGGTTCAACATTTAGATTACATCACCTATCTATCGGATGCAAAGAAGGAAAAAATCAGGCCTCTGATTGAAGAACATTCCTTTGATAGAAACGAAGCGCAGAAAGAAGAAGCCCGGACACGCTATGCAAAAATCGAGGAAGTCATCTCGAGAAACCTGAAATCAGATAAGCCTCGAGAGTTGATCAATGAAAAACTGGATAGAGTACTCACTCATCCGATTGTCGGCTATTTGATCTTCTCACTTCTAATCCTCTTGATCTTTCAGGCCATCTTTGCTTGGGCAGAATTACCAATGACTCTTATTGAGAACGGTTTTGCAGATTTTGCAGATTGGACAAAAAACACTTTACCCGAAGGCGTGCTCAATGATCTTATCGCTAATGGCATAATTGCCGGTTTGGCAGGGGTACTCGTGTTTATTCCTCAAATCGCCATTCTCTTTGCATTTATCTCGTTGCTTGAAGAAACAGGCTATATGTCGAGAGCGGTATTTCTAATGGATCGAATCATGCGAAATTTTGGTTTGAGTGGGAAAAGCGTAGTACCTCTTGTATCAGGGATGGCTTGCGCGATACCTGCGATCATGTCTACTCGATCTATTGAGAGTTGGAAAGACAGACTCATCACCATCTTTGTTACTCCGTTCATGTCTTGCTCAGCAAGGCTACCCGTTTACACCATTTTGATCGGATTGATCATTGAAGAAGATGCTAAATTCGGTGTGTTCAACATGCAGGGCTTGGCCCTCACCGGAATGTATTTACTTGGCTTTTTGGCTGCAATTGGTTCTGCCGCCCTTTTAAGGTTAGTGATCAAGGCCAAGCATAGCAATTACTTTGTCATGGAACTCCCAGATTATAAATGGCCAAGCCTAAAAAATGTCGGGCTGACTATTTATGATAAGACCCTCACCTTTGTGGTAGAAGCGGGTAAAGTAATCATTGCCATTTCTATCATTTTATGGGCCATGGCTTCTTACGGCTTCAATGACAATTTCAAAAATGCAGAACGCATAGTTCAAGAACGAATGCCTACTGACTATTCACAAGAAGACTTCGAAAATCAATTGGCTTCTTTTAAGCTTGAGCATTCTCTTGCAGGTTCTTTTGGGAAAAGCATAGAACCGGTGATCAAGCCTTTAGGCTATGATTGGAAAATTGGTATTGCACTGATCACTTCTTTTGCTGCACGAGAAGTTTTTGTAGGCACCATCAGTACAATCTATAGCATAGGAGCAAACGAAGAAGACGAACTCACGATACGAGAAAGGCTAAGAAATGAAGTGAACCCTGAGACTGGAGGACCTATGTATACAAAAGCCGTAGGCTTATCACTTTTGGTCTTTTATGCATTTGCCATGCAGTGCATGAGTACCTTAGCTGTTGTCTACAGAGAAACCAAAGGTTGGAAGTGGCCCATCTTACAGTTTATCTATATGACGTTTGTTGCTTATGGTGCGGCCTACTTGGTGTATCAGGTCTACTCCTGATCTGGTGAATAATTGAGAGGAACCATATCAGAAAATGCTCCCCATCTCCACCAACCCCCAATGAAGTATGCGCCTCCGTCTGTGAACTGACCAGGGTAAAGAATCTTTAATTCCATTTTTTCGAAAAATAGAATCGACTTTTGAAAGAGTGCAACCTCATCTAAGTCAAGTCCCATTACTTGATAGCTATTAACACTTTGATCACCTATGGCAATTCGTGACCTCGATTTCTTATCGGTATACTTGTAGTTACCACTCTTTGAAGAACTCCTATACAGCTTTTTATACTTATCGTCCTCATAGGCTTTTGTGTAGGTTACCTCTATATCTGACTTTGTTTCGAAAACATAAACAAAAGGATCGTCTGTTGGGGTCACCGTGATAATATTTTCTACTGAAGGAGGGTTTAAGGGTGTTGTATATTCCGACGTGACAGAATCATACTGGATTAGATTAACAAGGAAGCCCTCCTGCTCCAAGCGTCCCTCAATGAGAGAATTAAGAAAATGTTGGAGAGAGCCCTTATAGGCTTCTTCTCTAGCTTCCTTCCACTTGCGAAACTGGCGTCGCGAATGGGGTTCCATTTCTTCAAATTTAGCATTCCCCACCAGCATCTTTTGCCCATTTACGAAACGAAATTCATCGAGCAAATAACCAATTCGATAACCTAATGCATTATTCTCAATGTAAAGTATGTCCTCTGCGGTAACAGAATAATTCGAAGTAGAATCTAGCATCTGTACTTCCAAGACCTGAGGGTTCACGATTACACAATCATCTGCGTTGTCCGACCTACCAATGAACTCATCTTTAAAGTTTCGAAAAGATTGTCGCTCTTCTCTCGAAAGTCTTTTTCGATTTTTCCCTACAACCTGAATACTTTCCAAGGCAATGGCATCCAGCTCCAATTCAATGATCACTTCACTCGTTCTTAAGCCTTCTTCATAATCAACTCTAACTGATTTGCTTTTATAACCGACATAAGACACCACGACTTCGACAGAACTATTTGGAACATCCTCAATCAAAAACTCACCAGCAGTATCAGTAGCATCGCCAAGTGTTGAATTGTCAACAAAGACATTTGCAAAAGGTAGAGGTTCTTTATTATCACTATCGATCACTTTTCCCGTGATGGTACGTTCATTGAACTCTTCTTTCAATACGAAAATGGTATTCTTAAACTCCCGGTAATAAAGGTCTACACCCTCAAAAATATCGTCAAGTATCTCTCTAACCTGAGTGTCTTGATAAGACTTGGTCAGCTTACTATCCTTAGGGATGATTTTACTATTGTAAGAGAAGCTGATCTTCGATTGACGATTAAGTTGCCTTAATGCGGTGGGTAAATTCGCATTGTTAAAGTCAATAGTAATCTTTTTGTCTAAGATAGAGGAACTATCTTGGGCGAATAGATAAAAACAATTGATACACAAAATGGAAATCAGAAATTTCCTCAGCATGCAACAATTTAATTGTTACACGCGGTTCCTTCTAATTTTATGAGAGAATCTTTAATCTCGATTTTTGAGATATTTGGAAAGCTGGTTTTGATGGCTTCCAGCGCCTCGGTTAAGGTGTAGTCTTCCAGAATGGCACCAAGTGTACAATTGGCAATTGCCTCATCAAATAGAATTTCCACGTTGTAGGCTTTTTCTAAATCGATAAATACTTCATTGAGTGGTGCATCCTCAAAAACTAATCGTCTTGTCCACCAAGCAGCATAATTTTCATTTTTTCGAATAGTCTTGGTCAATTCCTTCCCGTCTGCAGTCAACAGACCACGATCTCCGGCAATAAATAAGTCTTCCTTTTCAGCAGTTTTAGATGCAAATTTCACTTTGCCCTCAGCAACATTCAATTCCACATCTTTATTCGGATAAGCATTGACCTCGAAGACTGTACCTAGTACTTCGATACTTCCATTATTCGCATTGATGATGAAGGGAAGAGTTGGGTCTTTTTTAACGTCAAAATTAGCCGCTCCGATCAAATAGACCTCTCTGTTGTTTTCACCAAAACCCTTTGCTAATTCAAGGCGCGAGTTTGCATTGAGCCTTACTTGCGTACCATCGGCTAATTCCAAAACATTGATATCAGCATCGGTCAAATAAACAAGTCCATTGACCTCACTCGAATCAGTAACTTCTTGGCTAATAAAGTAACCCGCGGCTAAAACAATGAGCAAGGTTGCGGCAATTTTCAAAAAGCTGAAATTTCTTCTAGAGGCCATCTCAACCACGGGGGCTGAAATGCTCTTTTCTATTTTATCAAGAGCATTTATTGTATTGAAAACAGGCGCTTCTGCTGTCGCATTTAGTATTTCAATTTGGGCAAAAACCTCTTCTTGAAGCGCAGCATCTTCCGTCAAAAGTCTTTCAAAATCAAGTCTTTCCTTGCCACTCATCTCATTGGCCAAATAACTGGCTATCTTCTCATGCATCCTTTTCGCCTTAACTTCTGTAAAATTAACAACCTACATGCCCGAAACCCTTATAAAGAATTTAAGAATAGGAGAAATATTGCTAAATAATCAGCAAGTGAAGCCCTTAATAACTTCAATGCCTTCCCCATGTGTACCTCAACTGTCTTTTTTGATATCCCCAACTCATCGGCGATTTCATGGTATTTCAAGCCTTCCTCCCTACTCATTTTGAACACGCGCTGACATTGAGGGGGTAAGTCTTCTAATGCTTCTTTAATTCGTTTTTGAAGTTCAAAATCAGGCTGTCGACTTACATAGCTTTCCTTACTGACAGCAAAATTTTCCTGCTGTTTATTGACATAGTTAGCCATTACCTTTTTATGCTTCAAATAGTTTAGCGCCGTATTATAGGCAGAACGAAAGAGATACGATTTAAAAGAGATCTGATCATTGATCATTTCTCTTTTTTCCCAAATATTCACAAAGGTGGTTTGCACAATCTCCTCCGTAGTATCCGTATCTCGAATCAATCGAATGACATAACGGCAAGCCTCTTCGTAGTACATTTCAAAAAGTTTGCCGAAGGCTCTTCTATCGCCTTTTAGGAAATCCGCCAGTAACTTAGCCTCGTTATCTATCACAAAACAAAAATCAGCCCTCGTCGAAAGATATTAAAGATTATCCAAATTGTATGCTTCTCTGAAATGACTAGTTTCGCAATAATTCGAAACATAGTCGCACGTTAACAAATATTCCTTTGAAAGATACCCTCAGTCTCTTTGAGAAAAGAAGTGCTTCTTATCAACAACGTGTTGATGAGACCAAGGCCTTGTCAAAAAGACTAAGCCTTGTCCGGATTGTGAGTTTTTTGGCAGTAATCTTTTTGATTATTCAGTTCGCAAATAACGCGCAGGCCAAGTTAGTCGGTATCATAACCGCGCTGTTTATTATTCTCTTCATTTTCCTACTGAGATGGCATAACAAGGTCCGTAGCCAATTGAAATACCAGTCGGCCTTAAGAGATATCAACGAAGAAGAAATCAATAGGCTCTCGCTCAACTTGTCTTCATTACCGTCGGGTCAAGAATTCTATCAAGCCCAACACCCCTATCATGAAGACCTCGATATTTTTGGTAAGCATTCTTTATTTCAGTTAATCGATCGTTCAAGTACGGAGGAAGGACAAACACGACTGGCTCAATGGTTGAGTGAATCCGCAGATGAAAAAACCATTTCGAAAAGACAAAAAGCGATTCAAGAACTATCTGAAAAACTAGATTTTCGACAATCTTTTCATGCAATAGGTCGTGTAAATGAAGAAAAGCAAGGAGATAAAGAAATCTTCATCAGTTGGCTCAACAGTTCATCGAGACTAAAAAGAAAAGAAATTCTTCAAGTCGCTTTGGCTATCCTTCCTTTACTCACCATTGGAACCATCCTTGGTGCCTACCTTGACGTTCTCGAAATGGGGTGGCCCTTATTAGTAGTTGTGATCAACATGTTGATTTTAGCCATGGCCTTTACCCCATTGGATGAAATTAGTAAGCAAACTGAAAATGGATATAAATCGCTTGGCGCACTCAAAGAGCTTATCCTATTAGTTGAACAAGAAGACCTGAATGATGACAGCTTAAAAGAATTAAAAGAGCGAATCCATCAAAAATCAAAAACAGCAGCAAACACACTTTCTCAGCTGAAGTTTCTTTTAGATACTATACACAACCGCGCCAATCTGATGTATGTGGTCTTTGATACCTTGTTCATTTTAGATGTTTACTGGTTACTCAGAATTCATCGATGGAAAGAAGCCAATAAACTTGAGCTACAGCAATGGTTTGACGTTATGGCAGAATTCGATGCGCTTAACTCCCTAGCGGGTTATGCCTTTGCCAACCCACAATACAGCTTTCCTAAACTCTCCGACACCCCCTTTACCATTGAAGCCAAGGCCTTGGGGCATCCGCTCATTAAGCCCAACCAACGAGTGAATAATGATTTCAGTTTTCATGGCCGTGGTGGCATTTGCCTAATAACCGGTTCTAATATGAGTGGAAAAAGTACATTTTTGAGAACACTAGGGGTCAATATGGTTCTAGCACAAGCCGGAGCACCCGTTTGTGCCCAATCCATGACCTTTGGTTTAGCTCAGGTCTTCACCAGCATGCGAACAACGGATGAGTTGGAGGAAAACGTTTCCTCTTTCTATGCTGAATTGAAAAGGCTTAAAAAACTACTCGATCAAATTGATGATAACAGACCGACATTATTCATGATCGATGAGGTGTTGAAGGGAACAAACTCTGAAGACCGCCATAAAGGAGCTATAGCCTTGATCAAACAATTGAATAGTACCAATGCATTTGGCCTTGTCTCAACACATGACCTTGTCTTGGGCTCTTTGGCTAACGAGCTGGCGGGCGTTAAAAACTACAGCTTCAATAGTGTGATCAAAGGAGATGAAATAATTTTTGACTATACCCTTACTGAAGGGATTTGTAAAAGCTTTAATGCAACTAAACTAATGCAGAACATGGGGATTGATATTCCTGAGGAGTGATGCATTACATAGAAAGTCATACCTTTGGATTCAAGAATTTGACTTATGGCCTTTGATTCAACGATTCGATTAGGAGTATTAGGCGGTGGGCAATTGGGAAGAATGCTCATTCAATCTGCCATTGACTTCAACTTGGACGTCCATTGCTTAGATCCAGATCCGAACGCACCCTGTAAAGACATTTCAAGCTCGTTTACTGTTGGCCAATTGACAGACTACGATACCGTAATGGCCTTTGGTGCTGATAAGGACGTGATCACCATCGAAATAGAAAATGTTAACACAAAAGCCCTAAAGGACCTAGCTGCTGCCGGAAAACGTGTTTTTCCACAACCGCAGATTATCGAGCTGATTCAGAATAAATTGCATCAAAAGCAATTTTACCTTAAACATGGTATCCCCACCGCTGATTTTGCCGAAACCCAAAATGCAAAAGAAGTCCAGGACAAAACCGCATTCTTACCTTTTGTGAATAAGCTGGCCACCGAAGGCTATGACGGCCGAGGTGTCCAAGTCATCAAAACCGAAGAAGAGCTTTCAAAAGCTTTTGACAAACCCGGGTTTGTGGAAAAACTCATAGACTTTGAAAAAGAGCTAGCGGTTATCGTAGCAAAAAATGAACAGGGCGAAATTATCACTTTCCCCACCGTCGAGATGGTGTTCCATCCGGTACATAACCTCGTCGAGTACTTAATTTCACCAGCGAGCATAACAAAAGAAATTGAGGACAAAGCACAGCATCTTGCCAAAGAAGTGATCAATAAGATTGATATGATAGGGCTGCTGGCAATCGAAATGTTCCTAACAAAAGACGGGCGCGTGCTTGTCAATGAAATTGCACCTCGGACACATAACAGTGGCCACCAAACCATTGAAGGGAATGTGACCTCACAGTTTGAGCAGCATTTGCGCGCGATATTGAATTGGCCACTTGGCGATACTTCCACTTTAAGACCTGCAGCTATGGTCAATTTATTAGGAGAGGATGGATTCACTGGAGAAGCTGTGTACGAAGGAATGGATGAGGTACTTTCAACGCCAGGTGTTCACGTACACCTTTATGGCAAAAAGCTGACCAAGCCTTTTCGGAAAATGGGACACGTGACCATTAGCGACACTAACCTTGAGCAGTTAAAAGAAAAAATTAAATTCGTTAAAGAGACGTTAAAGATCAAAGCATGAGCAAGGCACAAGTAGGCATCATTATGGGCAGCAAATCTGATCTTCCGATCATGAAACAAGCTGCTGAGGTTCTAGAGCAACTAGGAGTTGAATGTGAAGTGACGATTGTTTCGGCACATAGAACCCCTGATCGAATGTTCGATTATGCCAAAAAAGCTAAAGAAAGAGGCATTAAAGTCATCATTGCTGGGGCTGGAGGCGCAGCTCATCTTCCCGGCATGGTGGCCTCCTTAACACCTCTACCGGTTATTGGCGTTCCAGTAAAGTCGCGTAACTCCATTGATGGATGGGATTCGGTGCTTTCCATTCTTCAAATGCCAGGAGGCGTTCCAGTAGCTACCGTAGCCTTAAATGGTGCTCAAAACGCTGGTATTCTCGCTGCTCAAATCATCGGCGCTTTCGACGAAACCGTTGGTGAACAAGTCACTTCTTACAAAGAGAAGCTCAAAGACAAAGTATTGGGTGCGGTGAAAGATTTGGACCAAAATGGCTGGAAATAACTAAAGACCAAAGTCAGGTTCTTGCCTTTATGAATTAGTGCCATAGAAATCAAACCAATATTCATATTCGCTGTACTGAATGGCATCTTCTACTTGTCCATTTGCTGTCTTCAGAGTGATCAATGAAGTAGAGGGTAACCATGAACGTAACTTGATCGCCTGATCAAAAGGCAGCTTTGAAAGCTGCACGTAGCCAGTTTCTAAGTCAATGTGTGGATTTACTTTCGCCATTTAAATACAAATTTACTGGGAAGACGAAGAAGTACCCAGCTTGTTCATTTAAGGCTATGTTAATTCTTTATTGTGTCGTTTTTCTTTTTGTTTTTACGTTTTAACAATCCTTTCAATACATCCTTGGCTTTATCCTTAACATCAGCGACTGTTGAATCTTTCGCCGCCTTTCCTCCTAACTTCTCCAAAAGCTCATTCGCAATACTATCCGTTTCATTGGCGATCAAAGAGTCTAATTTAGCTTCCCCTTGTGCGAGTTTTTGATCGACTACCCTCTTAAGCGAGTCCTCTGCCTTTGTTAATTCTTCTCGAGCCACAGCGGCTAGCTCCTCCTTTTTGGCCTGAATCTCTTCCTCAATCTTCTTCGAAACAAGCTGTTCCGTAGTTGTACCATCTTTTGTCATCACCTGCTCGAGCTTGAACTTTGGCTTTTCATAGGTGCCCGTCATCGACACATCAAATACATACTCATTCCCAATGATCATTTGCCCCCCAAGTATTGCTTTGCTAAATTATTTACCTGTTGAGTGACTCCCTTTGCTGGGACAGTAATCAGCAAGGTGTAATCAATTGTCCCATCAATCCCCGTACTTCCTCCAATGGTCGTATTATAGTTTCCAAATTGTGTGTCAAAGGGTTTGATAAATAGGCGCCCATCCAAAATATCGGCTTGCATCTTCAGCTTATCGATCACGGGGTTGTCTATCTTAGCGACTTTCAAGGTTGAAGAAAGCCCCTGCGTCAACTCTGACCTTTCAAACCCAGCCTTGATGACCTGAATAAGGCCACTTCCAGTTAGAGAAGAATAATCTGGCATCATGTCTTCACCCAATAGACCCGAAAGGGTAAAATTAAATCCTAAGTTCCCTGACATGTTCTTCGCAACTGGAGCAAACTTCTGGACGGCCACAAACTGATCAAAACTTTTAGGAATTGAGACTGAATTCACTCTCAAGTCCATCTCAAATATTGGCTTTGGAGGTCTAGAGTCATATTTTCCTGTCGCATTG
>Ga0209654_1000396_pt1 | contig 43634 bp, 39 predicted proteins | sample SaaInl1SG_22_DNA_FD_184646 | JGI IMG/M metagenome (GOLD analysis project Ga0209654, IMG submission 184646) | Marine microbial communities from expanding oxygen minimum zones in the Saanich Inlet - ESP_161SG_22_DNA (SPAdes) (version 2) | ecosystem: Environmental > Aquatic > Marine > Intertidal... | reverse complement strand
GGGGTGATTTCGGTCACTGAACGCGCCGCCTATATTGGCCGGGTGCGGGCCCTTGCTAAAGGCTGTTGTGAAGCCTGGATCGCGGAGGCGGCCAATGTCTAAAGAAACGCTCGATCTATTCATCGAACTGGTCCAAGAAGAAATCCCCGCCCGCATGCAGGATCAGGCTGGTAAGGATTTGTTGCGGCTGGTCACAGCAGAATTAAGCGCGGCGAATTTGGCCTTTGAGAACGCCAGCTATGTGGTGTCACCACGGCATCTGGCATTATATGTGAGTGCACTTGATTCGCGCCAAGCGGATAGCATTGTTGAAAAGCGCGGCCCGCGGGTTGATGCGCCAGAACAGGCGATCAACGGATTTTTGGCCTCGACTGGCATGACCCGCGATCAACTGGTTGAAGAAGAAACCCCAAAGGGCACTTTCCTTTTCGCCCGCAGCGAGTCCAAAGGCGCGGCGACTAGTGATTTGCTAGCCGATATGATCACCGGCATTCTGGCGAATTTCCCATGGCCGAAAAGCCAGCGTTGGGGCACGACACGTTTTCGCTGGGTACGGCCATTGCACCGGGTCAATGTCTTGGTGAATGGCGCGGTACTTGATGGCACGCTCGATTTGGATGGTGCGTTGATGCTGTTTGGCGGCACTAGCATGGGCCATTATTTCGAGAACCCAGCCGATATTGATATCACCGGCATCACCAGCATGGATGATTACACCACGCGCCTAGCCGATGCCCATGTAATTGTTGACGGTGATGTGCGCCGCGCCATGATAAATGATCAGGCCAAGGCCCTAGCCAAAGCAAACGGCGCCATTGTCCGGCCCGGTATGACCGATGAGATCGCTGGACTTGTCCAATTTCCGCATCCTATTTATGGGGCGATTGAGGACCGGTTTATGGCTTTGCCGGACGAGGTTCTAGAAGCGTCGATCCGCTCGCATCAGAAATATCTGACTTTGAGCGCGGCAGACGGCACGCTGGCCAACGGCTTTATTGTTGTTAGCAACCGGTTGCCAGATCCAGATCGTGATGCGGTTATTCTAGCGGGTAACCAACGAGTGTTGCGGGCGCGGTTGGCTGATGCCGAATTTTTCTGGAATGAAGATACCAAGATCGGTCTTGAGGATTATCTGCCAAAGCTGGCTGATATCACCTTTTATGAGGGGCTGGGATCGGTGCATGACAAGGCCATGCGGATCGAAAAACTGGCCGGCACGATCGCTGGCTACATGGCTGGTGTGGACGCCGTTAAGGCGGCGCGGGCGGCGCGGTTGGCCAAGGCCGATTTGGTTACCGGAATGGTTGGCGAATTTCCCGAGCTACAGGGTCTGATCGGCGGCTATTATGCGCGCCTTGCGGGTGAGGGCGATGATGTCGCGGCGGCCATTGCCGGTCATTACCGGCCGCAGGGTCCGGGCGATAGCTTGCCAGAATCCAACATTGCGCTGGCCGTTTCACTGGCGGATAAAATCGATAGCCTCGCCGGTTTCTTTGGCGTTGGCGCAAAGCCAACCGGCTCTAAAGATCCGTTTGCCTTGCGGCGGGCGGCACTTGGGATTATCCGGATTGTCCGCGAGGCACAGATCCGCATGCCGTTGGGTGAGATTATTGAGCTGGCCGCGAGCCATCATGGATTTGCCAAAGCGGATGGCGATTTGCTGGGCTTTGTGAAAGAAAGATTGCGGGTCAATTTGCGCGATGAAGGCATTGCCCATGATGTCATTGCCGCGGCGATTAGTGATGATGGCGGCGCCAATGATGCGCTTGACGACATGCTGTTGATGGCTGATCGGGCGACGGCGCTGGATGCGTTCCTTGCGAGCAGTGATGGCGCTGGTCTAATGGCCGGATGGCGGCGTGCGGCTAGTATTCTGGCGGCAGAAGAAAATAAGACGAAAACAACTTTCTCTGCAGCTACCAAGCCGGCGTTATTTGCCAATGATGCCGAAGGCGCTCTCTATGCGGCGGTTACTGGCTTGTCGGATAGCGATGCAGGGATGGCAGATGCAAATATCCAGACAAAAGAAGACTTGTCGGCGATGATGACCGCTTTAGGCGGTTTGCGGGCGCCCATTGACAAGTTTTTTGAAGATGTTGTGGTCAATGATGATGATCCGGATATCCGGCAAAACCGTCTTGGCCTATTAGCGTTGATTAGAGCAAAGATGCAACAGGTGGCGGATTTTTCTAAACTGGAAGGCTAGATCAAATGGCGACTTCAAAGACGGGTAAATGGGTTTACAGTTTTGGCGCAGAGGGCACGGACGGCGATAGCTCGATGAAGAACCTGCTTGGTGGCAAGGGTGCAAACCTTGCCGAGATGAGCGGGATTGGCCTGCCGGTTCCGCCCGGATTTACCATTACCACCGAAGTCTGCACGCATTTTTACGACAATGACCAAACCTATCCAGAGAGCCTAGAGGCCGAGGTCCGTGCCGCCATTGCCCAAATTGAACGTGAAACCGGTTCTGGCTTTGCTGATCCGAAAAATCCGCTATTAGTGTCAGTCCGGTCTGGCGCGCGGGCGTCAATGCCCGGAATGATGGATACGGTGCTTAATCTGGGCCTCAATGATGATACTGCGGTTGGGCTGGCGGCGCATTCCAACGATCCGCGTTTTACCTATGATAGCTATCGCCGGTTTATCCAGATGTATGCCGATGTGGTGCTGGGCGTTGATCATGGCCTGTTTGAAGATGCGCTCGAGGATATGAAACTCAATCGCGGTGTGTTTGATGATACCGGCCTGCAAGGCGATGACCTCATCGAACTGGTTGATCAATATAAAGAGATCGTTCTGGCAGAAACAGGCGAGGCATTTCCGCAAGACCCGTGGACCCAGCTATGGGGCGCGGCGGGTGCGGTCTTTACCAGCTGGATGAATAACCGGGCGAAAACCTATCGGCGGTTGAATAATATTCCGGCGTCATGGGGAACGGCCGTTAATATCCAAGCGATGGTATTTGGTAATATGGGCGATGATTGCGCGACCGGTGTTGCCTTTACCCGCAACCCGTCGACTGGCGAGAACGCGTTTTATGGCGAGTTTCTGATCAATGCACAGGGTGAGGATGTTGTTGCCGGTATTCGCACGCCCCTGCCGTTAACCAAAATTGCCGCGGGCGAGACTGGCGACATGTCGATGGAAGAGGCAATGCCCGAGGTGTTTGCCCAGTTAGACGCGGTCCGTCATCAACTCGAGGCACATTATACCGACATGCAGGATTTGGAATTTACCGTCCAGCAAGGGCGGCTCTATATGTTGCAAACACGGGCGGGCAAGCGCACTGGCGAGGCGGGCTTGCGCATGGCGGTTGAGATGGCCGAAGAAGGTCTCATCACCCGCGATGAAGCGATTTTGCGGGTTGATCCGGGCTCGCTGGATCAGCTATTGCACCCGACCTTGGATCCAAATGCCGAGAGGGTTTTATTGACCAGAGGCCTGCCGGCATCACCGGGGGCGGCGTCAGGCCAGATTGTGCTCAATTCCGATCTTGCCGAGGAAATGGCGAATAATGGCCAGCAGGTGATATTGGTGCGTCTGGAAACTAGCCCGGAAGATATTCACGGGATGCATGCGGCGGCCGGTATTTTGACCGCGCGCGGCGGCATGACTAGCCATGCGGCGGTTGTTGCCCGTGGGATGGGGCGGCCTTGTGTGTCGGGTGCGGGTGATCTGCGCTTTGACGAGGCGTCTGGCAAGGTCTTTGTGTTTGATACAGAGCTTTCCGCCGGTGATGTGATCACCATCGATGGGGCGAGCGGCGAGGTCTATATAGGCGCGGTTGAAACGATCCAGCCACGGATGTCGGGCGCCTTTGCCCAGATGATGCAATGGGCGGATGAAACCCGCCGTATGCAAGTTCGCACCAATGCCGAAACACCTGCTGATGCGCGGGTTGCCCTCAATTTTGGCGCCGAGGGTATTGGCCTTTGCCGAACCGAGCATATGTTCTTTGATGCTGACCGGATTATTGCCATGCGGCAGATGATTATGGCGGCTGATACGCCGGGCCGTGAGGCCGCATTGCAAAAGCTATTGCCGATGCAACGGCAGGATTTTGAAGAGCTGTTTACCATCATGGCAAACTTGCCGGTGACCATCCGCCTTCTGGATCCGCCTTTGCATGAATTTCTGCCGCACTCATCGGACGATCTGGCTGACGTGGCGAGCGCGGCTGGGGTGGCGCTGGAAACGGCACGCCAACGCTCATTGCGCTTGGCCGAATCTAACCCGATGCTGGGACATAGAGGGTGCCGGTTGGCCATTACCTATCCGGAAATATGCCGGATGCAGGCGCGGGCAATTTTCGAGGCGGCGTGTAATATCGCCAAGGCTGGCGGGGTCGTGCCAATTCCCGAAATCATGGTGCCACTAGCGGGAACCGGCAAAGAGATTGCGATTTGTAAGGCGATTATCGATGCCGAGGCGAACGCGGTTATGAGCGAAACGGGCCAGAGTATCGAATATCTTGTTGGCACTATGGTAGAGCTACCACGCGCCGCGATTTGCGCTGGTGATTTGGCTGACGAGGCGGAGTTCTTCTCGTTCGGGACAAATGATTTAACGCAAACCGCACTGGGCATTAGCCGCGATGACGCCGCTACATTTCTGCATGATTATGCCGATGCCGAAATCTATCCGATTGACCCGTTTGTGTCGGTCGATATTGCTGGTGTTGGGGCACTTGTCGAGATGGGTGTTAAAAATGGCCGGGCATCGCGCCCTGATATCAAGCTTGGTATTTGCGGCGAGCATGGCGGCGATCCGGCATCGATCAACTTCTTTGAACAGGTTGGTCTGGATTATGTGTCTTGTTCACCATTTCGTGTACCAGCCGCGCGATTGGCCGCGGCCCAAGCAACCATTCGCCAGCGGGGCTAATATCCTCTGGCTTATAACAAACAAAAAAGGCTGGGAAAATCCCAGCCTTTTTTAATATGTAACCAGTTTGTTGGCTAACAAGCTTACTTGATACCAAGACCGGCAAAGCGCTTGTTAAAGCGGGCAACCTGACCGCCTGAGTCAACGATACGGTGCTGACCAGTCCAAGCAGGATGTGTCAGTGGATCAATATCCAGCTTTAGCACGTCGCCTTCTTTGCCCCACGTTGACCGCGTCTTGCGCTCGCTACCATCAGTCATCACTACAGTGATTTCGTGGTATTCTGGATGAGTATCTTTTTTCATTACGCTCTCCTGATCTGCGCCCAAAAGGCGCATGGCAGTCTAATGTGTTCCACCCCATTTATAGTGAGGTCACGCCACTAGTCATTAATTCGATGTGGTGGTATATCGTCAACGCACGCTAAGCGCAAGCCCCAAAGCCGATTTTGCCGGTGAGGTGAGGGCGCTTATATGTTCGTTTTATTGAATTATGACAAGATCACCATCCAAGGCCATAGTTAGCCACCGCTACAGCATCCCTGAAAAGCCATAGAAGCTAGCTAGATCCTGAGAAAAAATGGAAAAACATGTCAAATAGCGCTGAAATCACTGCCTCAAAGCCGACTGCGACTAGCGAATCACCGCAAGTGGCCGCGGCGTCGCAAGATTTGACCTCGGCCCAGCTATTTGCGGTTTTCTGGCCGTATCTGCGCCCTCACCGTAACCGCATCATCGTGGCGATTCTCTCGCTATTCATGGTCGCTGGTGCGCTATTGGCAATGGGCCGCGGTTTGGCCTATCTGGTTGATGAGGGGCTTGGCAAACAGGATCCGGCATTGCTGGATCGGGCGGTCTTTGCCACTGTTCTCATTGCCTTTGTGCTGGCGCTGGGAAGCTATCTGCGCACGACTTTGGTTAACCAGATTGGTGAAATGGTGCTGGCTGATATTCGCCGTGCAATTTTTGGTCATGTTATCCATCTCTCTGCTGGCTGGTTTGAAATGGCCCGAACTGGCGATGTGCTGGCGCGTATTACCACCGATACAACGATTGTCCAGACGGTGATGACATCAACCATTTCGATGGCGGCGCGCAATGTGATTCTGTTGATCGGCGGTTTGGTGATGGTGGTGCTCTCTAGCGCCAACATGTCTTTGGTGGTGTTGATTGTTGTGCCGCTGGTGGTATTGCCATTGGTGATTATGGGACGACGGTTGCGCCGTGCATCACGCTTGGCCCAGGACCGTTTGGCCGATGTGGCTGTACAGGCAGAGGAGAACATCAGCGCCATTCGCACGGTGCAATCTTTTGGCCGCCAAGATTATGTCCAAGGCCATTTTGATGCGGCTGTCGCTGGTTCGCTAGAGGCTAGCTTATCGCGGGTTCGTCTGCGCGGGTGGCTTAGCGGTATTCTGATTTTTCTGGTATTTGCCGGTATCTCTGCGATTTTGTGGATTGGCGGACAGGATCTGATTGCGGGCCGGATTAGTGCTGGCGATCTGTCATCCTTTATTTTCTATGCATTCCTAGTGGCAAGCTCGACCGGGTTTTTATCGGAACTGGCGGGTGATTTGCAACGCGCGGCGGGGGCGGCGGAACGGATCGCGGCATTGCTCCATACTGATGCTGCCCTGCCAGAGCCAGCCGAGCCAAACAAGCTTGGGGTAACGCATCGCACCGCTTGCGAATTTGAAAATGTTGATTTTGCCTATCCGGCCTATGCCGATCGTCCAGCGGTGTCCAAGATCAGTTTCTCTGTGCAGGCTGGCGAGAGGGTGGCGCTTGTTGGACCGTCGGGTGCGGGTAAATCGACATTGTTCCACCTGTTATTGCGGTTTTATGATCCGAGCGCGGGCGTTGTTCGCATTGGCGGGGAAGATGTGCGTGGCCTAGCCCTCGATGATCTGCGCAATCACATTGGCCTCGTGCCACAGGATCCGGTGGTGTTTTCATCGACAATTCGCGAGAACATAGCCTTTGGTCGTCCCGATGCCAGCGAGGACGAGATTATCGATGCGGCGCGGCGGGCCGAGGCCCATGACTTTATCGCGGCCCTGCCAGATGGCTATTCGTCGCTGGTCGGCGAAAAGGGTGTGCGCCTGTCGGGTGGCCAACGCCAGCGTATTGCGATTGCCCGCGCGATGCTGCGTAACCCTCTGTTGCTATTGCTTGACGAGGCAACCAGTGCGCTTGATGCACAATCAGAAGCCGCGGTGCAGGGCGCTTTGGAAAATTTGATGCAAGACCGCACGACTTTGGTCATTGCCCACCGCCTCGCCACTGTGGTGCGGGCGGATCGCATTTTGCTGATTGAGAATGGGGCTATTTCTGCTGTTGGCACGCATGAAGAATTGATGGTGGAATCCGCGCTTTACCGTCATTTAGCGGATCTTCAATTTTCCGCTCCGCAACCGATATCGGCACAAGGCGAGCCAAAATGACCGATTAGGTTAATCGCCGGATTATATGTTTTGGTGTAAAATATCCCGCGATGGTCGCCATCGTTACTATCGCCAAGACTTAGCAAGCTTCGCGCATTTGACACATGATTGGCGCCATTGAATTCTAGTTCTAAACGGGCGCTATTATCTATGATCATGCCGCGATTGGATCTGGAAATGAAGGTCAGGGCACCAGAGATTTGATGGTCCGTGCCGCCGCCGAAATCCATAAAGCGCAAGCTACCAAGATTGTTCGTGAGATCGACCTTTAGTGCCCCATCACCACTGAGATTGATCGCCTCGCCATCACATAGACAGGCGATGTTCAATAGGACTTTGGTATCGATAATGCCGGATAGTGTGACTTCGCTTAATTGCCATGCGGCGTGAAAATCAAGCCCCAGATCACCACTGCCACTGCCCGGAACAAAACCCAGAGGCATTGGCTCAATCCGTGACTTGCGGTTCACAGAAAAATCGGACGAGAACGGGAATTGCGTGAGATGGATATAAACTATCTCCGTGTCTATGTGTTCCTGATCAATTGGCGCATTTGTGATTGGCCCCAGGGGAATTGGTACTTGGGGAATTGGTACTTTGGGAATTGTTACTAGGGGAATTGGTGGTGGAGGGGGAATTATGATTGGCAGGGGCGCGATAGGCTGGGAGTCCGGCCTGCTATCATCGGGCATTGTCTCATCTGGCATTGTCTCATCTGGCAAGTCGGGCACTTCGGGCACTCCGGGCACAGGTAGCAAGGCGGGTAGAGGCGGCAGGGTGAAAACATTATCCTCTAGCGGGGTTCCACGGTTGCTCGGATAATTTGGAATATTCTGGCTGAAATCGATGATGTATCCAGCGTCAAAGCCGGATTGATCAAAATATTCACCCCACGGCCCATCACGCATCAATAGGGTAAAAAAGACATTTGGCATCACCAGCCAGCAATCATCTTTGATCGAGGCGCGGGGCGGCGATTGCATCGTACAGCCGAATGCAATCTGGCCAAAGCAGTTCGAAATGACGAGTGATAATACCAAACACATAGATAGAAAATTTAATTTCATAACACGTTTAGATTATCCGAAAGGATAGTAATAATTTATGAAGGCAAATACACAAGCGGGTTACAGGCGATGCCGGAAACCGCGTGTAGGCGTCAGAAATCTGTGGATTATTGCTGTTTGGCGGTAACCCGTTGGGTGATCTTTAACTCAATGCGGCGATTGCGGCGGCGTGCATCGTCGCTTTCGCCGGTGTCCAATGGTTGAAATTCACCATAGCCCGTGGCCGCCAGACGCGTTGCGGGTACCCCATTGCGGGCGAGAAAACGCACTACCGACAATGCCCGCTCGGTTGATAGATCCCAATTATCCGCGTATCTACCCGCCCGAATGGGCACATTATCGGTATGGCCATCGACCTGTAAAATCCACTGGATATCGGCGGGGATGCTGTCGGCTATCTCACCCAATGCAAGGGCCAATTTCGCCAATTGTTCCTCACCGGCGGGTCCAATATCGGCCTGTCCAGCGGCGAATAGAACTTCAGACTGGAACACAAAACGGTCGCCAACAATTTGTACATCATCACGTCCGCTCAGATATTCCCGAAGCCTGCCGAAAAATTCTGACCGGAAGTTTTTCAATTCTTGAACACGGCTGGCCAAGGCGTTATTAAGAGATTTACCAAGGCTGGCGATGGCGACTTTATCACGCGCCGCCTGCGCTTCTTTTTCCGCTAGCAAGGCACGCAGATCTTCCATGCGCTGGCGAAGCGCGGTCAACGCATTGGTCATCTGGATAATTTCGGCTCTGGAGGCCGCGTTCTGATCCTCTAATGCGCTAATCTTGCCCAGATTATTGCTGTTGCGGGCATTGGCGTCACCCAGATCAGTGGTGCTTTTTGCCAATGCCGCGACTGTTTCGGCAAGCTCGGCCTCGGTTGCGCTTTGCAATTGGCCAAGACGGTCTAGTTCATTGGTGCGGGCGTCAAGCGCGGCGGTGGCGGTGGCAAGCTGGGCCATTAACGCATCACGCTCGGAGGTGGTGGTCGTCAATTGATTGGCGATCCTTGCCAGATCGGCGGCAAGATCGGCGCTGGCATTGCGCTCGATATTTAGCAATTCGCCAAGACTAACCAACTCTTGGCGCATCTTGCCAAGGGTCTCATCCTGACCCGATACGCGGTAGGCGAGATTGACCTGAATTAGCACGAACACCATCAACACGAAGATGATCACCATGAGCAAGGTGGCTAGAACATCCACAAAGCCCGGCCAAGTGAAATTCTCCGGTCGCCGTGATCCGCCTAATCGGGCCAACGCCATTACTTGTCATCCCCAGTTTCTGGTGAGTTGGTTGGTTGGTTAGCTGGGCGGGCAGATGATTTTGGCGGGCTTTTTGTCACCGGCTTGACGTTGATAAGATTGGCGATTGCCGCGGACAATCCGCGCAATTCTGTGCCAACAATCTGTCCCTGACGATCACGGTCTTGGCGTAGATCTTCTGATAGTGAGATGATGTTGGCGTTGAGTTCGGCCAGTTGCTCGCGGAGCCTGCGGTCATCGAGCAGCGCTTCGTTAATGCCGGCAATGCTGAGGTTCAATTTGTTGAGCTGGACTAGCGTTGCGCTCCGGTTTTCTTCACCGGCGGCGATCGAATGCGACAATGACAATAATGCCCGCGCCGCTTCTTCGCTCATGCCAGAAGCCAATGGCGACTGTGCTACTGCGGGGCTGGCTGGGCTGCTGTCGTTAAATCTGGCAAAGGCAGATAGCCAATCTTCCAATTCATTAAAGAACCGGCCCATCGCCTGTCCAAGCTGGAGATCGAGAAAGCCAAGAATCAACGATCCTGCAAGGCCAAATAATGATGAGGAAAAGGCCGTTGCCATGCCCGATAATGGCGCATCAAGCCCCTCACGGAGCTGGGTCATCATCTTGCCAAAATCTGTGGCATCAGCGTCAAGCGAGCCAACCACTAGGCCAACCGCGCCGATTGTCTGTAATAGACCCCAGAACGTGCCGAGCAAGCCCAAAAACACCAATAGGCCAATCATATAACGTGAAATCTCGCGGCCCTCATCGAGGCGGGCGGCAACGCCATCAAGCACTGAACGCAGAGACAGCGCCGAGAGCTGGGCGTCATGTCTCTGGTCGGCAAGCATCGCATAAACAGTCGCCAGCAAAACCGGCTTTGCATTGGGTTGGTCTAGTTTACCGTTTTCACGCAAGCCATTAAGCCAGCGGCGTTCCGGCGATAGGCGCAAAATCTGTCTGATGGAATAGGCAATGCCAAGAGCGAGGGCACATAAAATAACGCCGTTTAGCGCCGGATTACCCATAAATGCGCTAATCAATGGCTGGTGCAATAGGGCGGCGATGCCACCGACGACTATCAGAAATAAAATCATCCGAATTAAATAGCGGCGGGGATCGGTCATTATTTACGCTCCTCTGGCACCCAGCATCTATGCCTCAAGCCAATCAAATCAGACATACGCATGTCCAAGCCAGTGGCCCAGACCATGACGGTATGACTATTACTATGAAGAATGGCAGGAATATGGCCAGTGGAAAAGCGCGAAGTCACATTTTGCTAAAATAGCAATCTGGCTGGCACCCACTATCACACCTAGGCTGGTTGGCCTATTCGCGCAGAGTTTTTAGAAGGGTTTTATGAATGGTCGGATTGGCGGCAACAATGTCACCACTGGCAAGGGCCCGATCGCGTGAGGCAAAATCAGACACAAAGCCACCAGCCTCGCGGACCAGCAAAATGCCAGCGGCGATATCCCAGATTTCCAAACCGCGCTCCCAATAGCCGTCATAACGACCGGCCGCGACCCATGCCAGATCAAGCGCCGCAGAACCGGCACGGCGCACCCCAGATGAAACTGCCATTACATTGCCAAGCTCGGTGCGAAAACGATCATGCTCGTCGGCATCACCGCGTCCCAGAAAGGGAATGCCAGTCGCAAATAGGCTATCCGGCATGGTCCGTCGTCCAGATACACGCAGACGGCGTTCGTTCAAATAAGCACCTTTGCCGCGCTCGGCAAAAAAGAACTCATTTCTAGTTGGGTCAAAAATCGATGCGGCGGTAATAGTGTCATCGCCTTGGGCCGATTTTTCCATAACCGCAATCGAAATGGCAAAGTGAGGAATGCCGTGCAGGAAATTCGTGGTGCCATCGATCGGATCAATAACCCAGACCGGCGCATCGGGATCGGCCCCTTCAACAACGCCGCCTTCTTCCATCAAAAAGCCCCAATCTGGACGGGCTTTTTCAAGCTCGCGGCGGATTGTGCGCTCGGCATTAATATCGGCGCGGCTCACGAAATCGGCTGGGCCTTTGCGGCTTACCTGAAGATTTTCGACCTCACCGAAATCACGCAACATGCCGCGACTAGCGGCGTTTGCGGCTTTCTGCATGACATTGATCAAAGCGGATTGCTGGGCCATTAATGAATTCCGATCTGGATGAAATAGAAGAACTAGCTCTTTGCGCGCTCTACATAGCTGTTATCTTCCGGACGCACAACAATGCGTGTACCCATTTCGATATGTGGGGGCACCATAACCCGAACACCATTTTCCAAAATGGCTGGCTTAAAGCTTGATGACGCCGTCTGGCCTTTCACCACGGCATCGGCCTCGACAATTTCCATAATCACAGTATCGGGTAGCGCAACCGAGATCGGCTCGCCTTCATGGCTGGACATGGTGACCGCCATACCGTCTTGCAAAAACGCGGCACGCTCGCCAACCATATCGACGCTGATGCTGATTTGCTCGAATGTTTCTGGATGCATAAAGACCAGATTGTCGCCATCCTCATAAAGAAAGGTGCATGACGCCTCATCCAAAATCACCCGCTCTACGGTTTCTGATGACCGGAAGCGTTCGTTCAATTTGGTGCCGTCGCGGATGTCGCGCAATTCGATCTGGGCAAAGGCGCCACCTTTACCGGGCTTTACATGGGCCACTTTAACCGCGGTCCAGAGCCGATTATTATGTTCGATGACGTTGCCGGGCTTGATGGCATTTCCGTTTAATTTCATGACTTATTCCTAAATTCTTTGGCCTTCACCGCGGCCGACAATAGTCGAACGCGGCCATGCATTACAATCTCGTTTAGAGTGTTTTGCCGATTTCGGCCGCATTGTCCAGCATTCGGCACGAAAAACCCCATTCATTATCATACCATGCAAGCACCCGCACGAGGTGATCATCCATAACATGGGTCTGGGTAATGTCGGCAATTGATGAATGCGGGTTATGGGTAAAGTCAATCGAGACCAATGGCCGCTCGTTAATCGCAAGCACGCCTTTCATTGGGCCATTGGCGGCGTCGCGCAAAATATCGTTCACTGCTTTTGATGATGTGGCGGTGGCCGAGGTAAAGCCGAAATCGATCACGGAAACATTGGGTGTTGGTACCCGAATGGCCGATCCGTTCAACTTGCCCTTTAATTCAGGCAACACGTCGCCGACGGACCGCGCCGCACCGGTTGATGTTGGGATCATTGATAATCCCGCCGCCCGCGCCCGCCGTAAATCATGATGGCTGGTATCGAGCACAGGCTGATCACCGGTATAGGCATGGATGGTGGTCATATATCCCGCCTCGATGCCCAGCGCGTCATTGAGCGCTTTGGCGATAGGGGCGAGGCAATTGGTCGTACAGGATGCGTTCGACAGGATTTTATGATCGGGCAGAATATCGTGGTGATTGACGCCATAAACGATGGTCGCCTCGGCACCCTTACATGGGGCGGATACAAGGACTTTCTTTGCCCCGGCATGAAGATGCGCGGCGCATTTTGCGGCATCATTGAACCGGCCCGAACATTCCATCACGATATCGATATTATGGGCGGCATGGGGAATGTTTGCCGGATCGCGTTCATGAGTCATATGAATTTTGCCGCGACCCACATCCAGCCAATCGTCGCCAAAGGACACATCACCAATGGCGCGTCCTTGGACCGAATCGAATTCATAGAGATGGGCTGATGTGGCAACCGCGCCGGGGCTGTTGATCAGGACGATTTCGATATCGTCCCTGTTGGTCTCAACTAACGCCCGTAAAGTCATCCTTCCAATGCGACCAAAGCCGCTAATGGCAACGCGAATAGTCATACTTGTCTCCCGTTAAATGGGTTTTTGATTGGCACAAAAAACAGACGTTACGATACTAATTCCACTGGTTTGTTCAGATATGTTGCGATCAATGATAAAGGGTCATTACGCGTTGGCTATGAGACGTTTTGCCTCGGCTATTACGGCTTCGCTGGTGATGCCAAAATGCGCATAGAGATCATTAATAGGGGCCGATGCACCAAAATCATCCATGCCGATAAAGCCATCATTATCAGATAACATCCGGTCCCATGGTTGGCGCATGCCAGCCTCGATAACAATCCGTGGTGCGGTGTCCAATACCGACGCGCGGTAGGCATCATCCTGTTGCCAGAATAAATCTAGACAAGGCACTGAGACAACGCGCGCCTTGATGCCATCTGCGGCGAGCGCTTCACGCGCCCCAAGGGCAATGCCAACCTCAGAGCCGGATGCCAATAATGTAACGGCAGGTGCGTCGGTTTCGCCAGCAATGACATAGGCGCCTTTGGCGGTTTTGTTCTCGGCCATATCACCGCTACGGAATTGCTCTAGCCCTTGACGGCTAAGCGCCAGAATAGATGGTGTCTCGGCGGTCATCAGCGCGCATTCCCATGCCTCGGCTGTCTCAACCGCGTCACCCGGACGGTACACATTGACGTTTGGCATAATCCGCAGAGCGCCAACATGCTCGACAGGCTGGTGCGTTGGGCCATCCTCGCCAAGGCCGATAGAATCATGCGTCATGACATAGATAACCCGCTGGCGCATGAGCGCTGATAGGCGGATAGACGGACGACAATAATCAGTAAAGACCAAGAACGTGCCGCCAAATGGAATAGTGCCACCATGCAAGGCGATACCGTTCATCGCGGCGGCCATGCCATGTTCACGCACACCATAATGGATATAGCTACCGGCATAATTATCGCGGCTGAAAATCTGGTGATCCGCCACTCTGGTATTGTTTGATCCGGTCAAATCGGCCGATCCACCAAATAGCGCCGGACATGCTGGCAGGATAGCCTCGATTGCCTTTTGGCTCGCCACTCGGGTGGCCAGTTTTTGCGGGGAAGCGGCAAGATTGTTTTTCCATTCCAGAACCGCAGGCGCAATAGCCGCCGCTACATCAACTTCCATCGCGCTGTCAAAGCTTGCGCTATCAGACGCGGCATGACGCTTTTCCCATGCGGCACGGGCATCGGCGCCCTTGCTGCCAACCGCGCGCCAATTGGCGATAATATCAGCCGGAATTTCAAATGGCGCGTGATCCCATCCAAGAGCGGCGCGCGTGCCAGCGATTTCATCACCACCAAGCGGCGCACCATGCACACCAGACGTGCCGGATTTTGTCGGCGCACCATAACCAATCACGGTTTTACACCGGATCAAAGTCGGCTTGCTCTGGTCTTTTTTGGCGGTAGCGATAGCGGCTGATACGGCGTCCATATCGTGGCCGTCAACGCTAAGCACGTCCCAGCCATAAGCCTCAAAGCGGCCAGTCGTATCATCGGAAACGGTTAGGTCGGTGCTACCGTCAATTGAAATACCATTATCGTCAAACAGCACGATTAACCGGCCAAGACCCATATGTCCGGCCATTGATGCGGCCTCGTGGCTGATGCCTTCCATAAGGCAACCATCACCAGCGATAACATAAGTGTAATGATCAACCAGATCATCACCATGCACCGCCGCCAGATGGCGCTCGCTCATCGCCATACCAACGGCATTGGCAATGCCCTGTCCTAGTGGTCCAGTGGTTGTTTCAATGCCAGTCGCATGGCCGAATTCAGGGTGGCCCGCGGTCTTGGCACCAAGCTGGCGGAAATTGCGGATCTCGTCGATCGTCATATCCTGATAACCAGTTAGATGTAGCAATGCATAGATCAGCATCGAGCCATGTCCCGCCGATAGAACGAATCGGTCACGGTCTGGCCAATGCGGTGCGCTTGCATCGAATTTTAGATGGTCGGCGAACAATGCCGTGGCGGCATCGGCCATGCCCATCGGCATGCCGGGGTGGCCGGATTTGGCTGCTTCAACAGCATCCATCGAGAGGGCGCGAATGGCATTTGCCATGTCTTGTCTAGCTGGGGAATTTGCCATTTGGCTCTCCGTATAGGTGCAAGACGCACCCTATTTAATTCTGCATGCCACCCGTTGGACGTTCGCTACGGGCGTCATCGATGCACTAAAACTTCCCGCAATCTGCCTGTCTTGATTGGCTACGTCAATTGCTGATGGTGGGTAATTTGCCACGGCTACTTCACCAATAATGCGTTCAATATTGATAAACGTGTTTTACACACTAATTTGGGGCTTTATTTAGATTATGACTTGGTGCAAACTTTGCCCTGTAACATGCTATCTTTTCAATAGTATTTGTGATTAGTGGAACATGAGAGCCAAAGATGTTGGGCTTTGTTTGATGTTCGTTTGAAAACAATAGTAACGATTGCCAGAAAGCTCATAAAGCAATGTCGCGTTTGGCTGAAGCCGAAAAAAAACTAGGAGAAGCACTCGCCGCACTGGAATCGGCGCTTCTTGCTATACCCACCGCTTCTGAAATGGCGGCTTCTAAAATGGCTGCGTCTGAAATGGACGGGTCTTCATCGGCTGGGTCTGATGTGGATATGGGCGCTGTTATTGCTGAACTCGAAATGATCGATTCCAAGATTGAACAGGCGATGGCTATCGTTAGCGCCGCTGAAGCCTCATCTGTCACTGAAGCCTCATCTGTCACTGGGGCCTCATCTATCTCTGGGGACCAAAGCGCATCATCCTCTGACGCCAGCCCCGCACCGATTGCTCCACCCACCCAAGCAGGAGGCACTGAATGAGCCAGTCCGTCGTTACCGTCCGGTTGAATGGAACGCCGTATCAAATTGGGTGTGGGCCGGGCGAGGAGGCACATGTCGCCGCGCTTGGGGCAGAGGTCGAGAGCATTCTGCAGGAACTCATTGGCGCGGTTGGCCAGATTGGTGATGCACGGCTTTTGGCAATGGTTACACTGATACTCGCCGACAAGGCTAATGATGCCAAGATTAGTGAAGCCAAGAAGAGCGATGCGACGTCAAGTGATGTGACGTCAAATGGAGCGGCGCCAAATGCTACGCCGGACCAGTCTGAGGACGCGGCCGCGGCGGCGTTGGAGTCGGCGGCTGAAAAGATTGCCAATATCGCCTCTACACTTGCATCGCGGCACGCAACACACTAGGTATAAGCCAAGCGACGACTGGACTTTGCGTTTGGATTTTCGATCCCTGGGGCCATAATTTCACTCTCGGGAGCTGCCTCTGGCCGGATCGTGGTCTGGCTACTTGCGGCGCCCACCTGCAAAGCAGGTCACAGAGGATGAACGCACCGACGGTTGTGCTGGTCGTCGCCCTTAACTGCCAGATCGGCTTTGCAACAGATCGGCCGCCTATGTCTATGACGCCTCCCCCTGACAACATACCGCCCACAGATCCTAAAGATCCTAAAGATCCTACAGATCCGAGTGAGGCTAAGGCCGCGCTCCGCAAAAGCGTTGCGCTTGCACGGGCTGATGCCGCGGTTAAATGGCCAGATGCGGCGGATATGCTGGCGGGTCAGATCGACACGATCATTGGTCATTTTGGCACCGGTATCTACGCCGCCTATCTACCGATCCGCAGCGAGCTATCGCCATTGCCGCTGGTGAGTGCGCTGGCTAATGCCGGTATTGTAACCGCCATGCCGATAACGCCGGAACCGGGATTTGGGCTCGATTTTCACCGCTATGCCCCTGGCGATCCACTCGATGACGGCCCCTATAAAACCCTACAGCCTCGCAAAAGCGCACCGCTGGTCACGCCGGATGTGATCCTCGCGCCTTTATTGGCGTTTGATGATTGTTGTTGGCGGCTTGGCTATGGTGGCGGATTTTACGACCGGACGATTGCCGGATTACGTGATAATGGCCATGCGGTGACAATTATCGGCCTTGCCTATGATGAACAGCAGGTAGACAGCGTGCCGGTTGGCCCTTATGACATGGCGCTTGATGGTGTGTTGACCCCGAGCGGATTACGCCGGGCGAAATCAAGTCGGGCAGAGGGAAAAGTATAATGCGCGTTTTATTTCTTGGTGACATTGTTGGCCGCGCGGGTCGCAACGTCGTGATTGAAAAATTGGCAGAATTGCGGGCCGAATTGGCGGTCGATTTTGCCGTGATCAATTGTGAAAATGCGGCAGGCGGTTTTGGTGTTACTCCGAAAATATGCGAGGCGTTATTTGCCGCTGGGGCCGATGTCCTTACGACCGGCAATCATGTGTGGGATAAACGCGAGATTTTCGAATATATCGTCGATGAACCACGTTTGATCCGTCCCTTTAATATGGCCGAGGGAACACCCGGCAATGGTCATGTGATTGTGACGAATGACGCTGGCCAGCGTTTATGCGCCATTAATGTGATGACCAATTTATTCATGGCCCCGAACGAGCCGGTTTTCGCCGCGTTAGATGGGGCGTTGGTGCGTAATCGCCTTGGCCGTGATGCGGATTTCATTCTGGTTGATGCGCATGGCGAGGCGACCTCGGAGAAAATGGCACTCGGTCATCTAGCCGATGGTCGCGCCTCTATGGTGGTTGGAACCCATACCCATATTCCAACAGCCGATCACCATATTCTACCCGGCGGCACGGCCTATCAGACTGATGCCGGCATGTGCGGCGATTATGACAGTGTTATCGGAATGGAAAAACAGGCGGCAACGGATAGATTTACCGGCAAGGGCAGTTCCCGTCTTTCGGTCGCGCTTGGTGAGGTCACCATCTGTGGCTTGATTGTCGAAACTGGTGATGATGGATTGGCAATTGATGTCCAGCCTGTGCGCCGTGGTGGTCATCTAAGCCACGCCTAGGGCTTTGGCATCCCGCTAGATCTAGGTTCCATCTATCCCCCTTACCCATCTATCCCCCTTACATTTTGTCATTATCTGATATAGAAAAGTGGGGATTACGAATTTCAACAGCTAGCAATAGCTAATAGCAAAAAGTCGAACGAGCATGGCAGGCCATAGTAAATTTAAGAATATTCAGCATCGCAAGGGTGCGCAGGACAAAAAACGGGCAAAGATTTTTGGCCGGTTGATCAAGGAGCTTACCGTTGCCGCGCGCGCCGGTACTGACCCCGATTCAAACCCTCGTTTGCGCACGGCTTTGACCGCCGCTAGAGGCGCCAATATGCCGAAAGACAATATCGAGCGCGTGCTAAAACGGGCCGAGGGCGGCGAGGGCGAGACTTATGATGAAATTCGCTATGAGGGTTATGGCCCCGGCGGAACCGCACTCATCGTTGAAACCATGACTGACAACAGAAACCGCACGGCCTCTGAAGTCCGCGCCGCCTTCAATAAATATGGTGGTTCGCTGGGTGAAACTGGCTCGGTTAGCTTTATGTTCGACCGCGTTGGCCAGATGATCTATCCGGTTGACGCTGGCGATGCGGATACTGTTTTTGAGGCCGCGCTTGAGGCCGGTGCCGATAATGTTGAATCGGATGAAAACGGCCACGAGATCACCTGTGCCACCGAGGATTACAACACGGTGAGTGAAGCGCTCAACGAAGCCTTTGGGGCGCCAGAAGAAGCCGGTCTCGTCTGGAAGCCGCAAAACACCATCGAGGTAAATGAACAGCAGGCATCGACCATGCTGAAATTGCTTGATGCGCTAGATGACAATGATGATGTGCAGAATATCTCATCAAACTTTGATATCCCCGAAGACATCCTAGCCAAATTGGCCTAGGGCGGATTGATGCGTATTCTTGGCATTGATCCTGGAATTCGCAACACCGGTTGGGGCGTGATCGACACCGAGGCTGGACGGCTTCGTCATCTTGGTAATGGGGTGATCAAGCCTGATCCCAAATTGCCTGATGCTGATCGGTTGGCGGTCATTGCCAAGGAACTTGGTGAGGTGATCACGTCATTCCGGCCAGCGCATGCGGTCATCGAGGAAATCTTTGTCGCCAAATCTGCGGCCTCGGCGTTAAAGCTGGGGATGGCCCGCGGGGTTGCGATGATGGTGTGCGGCCAGCATGATCTGGGGGTCGGCGAGCTTGCCGCCCGCTTGGTGAAAAAGACCGTCACCGGCACTGGCACCGCCGATAAACGGCAAATTCAAGACATGGTAAACCGGCTATTGAACGTACAGGCGGCAAATGCGGACGCCGCCGATGCGCTGGCCATTGCCATTGCCGGGGCCAATGATGCGGGCATGAGTGGGGCTAATATATCTGGCGTTGCCAATGCCGTCAGTGTAGGTTCAAAAAAGAGAAAGAGCGGCGGGTCGGCTAGTGATTCTGGAGCGTCCAATCTGTCAAAAGCAATCGAAGCTGCGCTTGCAAAAGATGCCCAGCGAGCCAGTGGCAAGAGTAAAAAGCCAAGCGGCAGTAATGAGGATGGTCAATGATCGCACAGCTTCGGGGAAAGATCGTCGCCGTCGGCCCAAATGCCGCTATTTTGGATGTGTCAGGGGTCGGCTATCAGGTCAGCATTTCTGGCAAAACCCAATCATCAATAGCCCTTCTCGAGGGTGAAATCACCCTCCTCACCGAGATGGTCGTGCGCGAAGATAGCATGACATTATTCGGCTTTCTGGATGGTGGTGAGCGCGACGCCTTTAACCTGTTGACCACGGTACAAGGGGTCGGGGCAAAGGCCGCGATGGCGATCTTGTCGGTATTAAGCCCAGCAGAATTAAGCACTGCGATCATCTCTGGTGACAAGGCGATGGTGACAAGGGCCGATGGCATTGGTCCCAAAATCGCCCAGCGTGTAGTCAATGAACTAAGCGAGAAAATCGGCAAACTATCCGGCCTTGGCGGCGGCATGGTAATTGGCGGTGCTGGTGGTGAGGCGACTGCGGGTACTAGTGGATCTGATGCTGATACTAGCGGGATTATCGGTGATGCGATTTCGGCCTTGACCAATCTTGGCTATGGGCGGGCCGAGGCGCATACCGCGCTAATGCGGGCCCGGGCCAATGGTGTTGCTGATGAGCTATCGCCGCTAATCGCCGCGGCGCTCAGGGAAATGGGGCAATAGCATGAGCCAAGATGAAGACCGCCTGATTAGCGCCGAGCCGATTGAGCGAGCCGATACCGCATTGCGCCCAACCAGCCTTGCCGAATTTATCGGTCAGGGCAATGGCCGGGCGAATTTGGAAACCTTTATTCATGCGGCCCGTGATCGCGGTGATGCGATGGATCACACGTTACTGCATGGCCCGCCCGGTCTTGGAAAGACCACTTTGGCGCAGATTATTTCTGGTGAATTGGGGGTCGGCTTTCGCGCCACCTCAGGTCCGGTGATTGCCAGAGCCGGTGATTTGGCGGCGCTATTGACCAATTTGCAACCGCGCGATGTGTTGTTCATTGATGAAATTCACCGCCTGAACCCTGCCGTTGAAGAAATTCTCTATCCGGCGATGGAGGATTTCCAGCTCGATTTGATAATCGGCGAGGGGCCATCGGCGCGGTCTGTGCGGATTGATTTGCCGCCATTTACGCTGGTCGGGGCGACAACGCGTTCGGGGCTGTTAACAACGCCATTGCGTGATCGTTTCGGTATCCAGATGCGGATGCAATTCTATAGCCGCGATGAATTATCGACAATTCTCAACAAACAGGCGGTCAAGCTTGGGCTTGATCTTGCGGCTGATGGCGCGCTGGAAATTGCGGGTCGGGCACGCGGAACACCGCGTGTTGCCGGTCGTTTGTTGCGCCGTGTTCGTGACATTGCCGCGGTGGCTGGGCATGCCACAGTTACCCGCGACATCGCCGATGTTGCGCTGGGCCGATTAGAGGTGGATGCCAACGGTTTGGATGCGATGGACCGGCGTTACCTTGGCTGTCTTGCCGAGAGCTATGGCGGTGGGCCGGTTGGGGTGGAAACGCTGGCGGCGGTGCTATCTGAACAGCGCGATGTGCTGGAAGAAGTGATCGAGCCGTATTTAATGCAAACTGGATTATTGATGCGCACCCCACGGGGGCGGTGCCTATCAAGTGCGGGATGGGCCTATCTTGGCATTACCCCGCCCGCCGCAACCGCCCAGCAATTAGACATGCTAGCGGCAGATAAAGGTGAGGATGAGGCGTGACGACGAGCATCGCTGATGAGCATCTGAATGCTCTTGATGGGTATGTTGCCGATGGTGTTCATCACTACATGATGCGGGTGCATTATGAAGACACTGACGTTGGTGGCATTGTTTATCACTCCAATTATATCGCCTTTGCCGAGAGGGCGCGCTCTAGCTATCTGCGCTCTATTGGCATTTTCCAAGAGGATTATATTGCCCAAATGAAGGCCGGAGTGAATGATGGGGCGGATGAAGGTTTCGCCTTTGTCGTGCGCCGGATTGAGATCGATTACACCGAGGCGGCAACGCTTGGCACGCCGTTGCGGATCACCAGCGAAATGCTAAAGATCGGCGGCGCGTCACTAAAAATTGAACAAACTGTTATCAATCACGAAAATGGCCACATTCTTGCCCGACTTCTCGTCGATATAGTATGCGTTCGTTTTGATGATAAGGGCGGGGCGCGGCCGCAACGCGTGCCAGATACAATTAGACAGAAGCTAGCACATGATGCCGGCAAATAGATGGCACCTTTGAAAGAAAGCCAAAGTGGGGATTTAGATGAATTCTGTTGAGACCGTAGTTACTCATTCCAGCGCCGATCTGAGCATGTGGGGGCTGTTTTTGGCCGCCGACCCTGTGGTCAAGCTGGTGATGTTTTTATTGATTGGTGCATCGATCTGGTGCTGGGCCATTATCATCGACAAAGTTATGGCGGTACGGCGTGAACGTGCCCTGGCACAGGCTTTTGAAGATGCCTTTTGGTCTGGTGGATCGCTCGATCAACTATATGACGATACGGGCGCCGATCCGCGTGATGGCATGTCGCGGGTGTTTGTGGCGGCAATGCGCGAATGGCGGCGGGCCACGGCGCGCGGTCTGGCCCATGCCGGTCGGTCTGATTTGCGGGCATCTTTGGTTGGCCGGATTGATCGCTCGATGAGCTTTACGATCACCCGTGAAATGGAACGCCTAGAGCGCGGGATGAATTTTCTCGCCTCTATCGGCTCTGTCTCACCATTTGTTGGTTTGTTTGGCACGGTTTGGGGCATCATGAGTTCGTTCCAATCTATTGCCGAGTCAAAAAATACCAGCCTTGCGGTGGTTGCCCCCGGTATTGCCGAGGCGCTTTTTGCGACGGCTCTTGGTCTGGCCGCGGCCATTCCCGCGGTGGTTGCCTATAATAAATTTTCTGGCGATCTTGAGCGGCTTGGTGCGCGCTTTGAGACATTTGCCGAGGAATTTAGCACATTGCTCGCGCGTCAATTGGATGAGGGCGGTAATTAATGGGTGCCTCATTAAAACGCAATTCTGGTGGTCGTCGCCATCGCCCTATGGGTGAGATTAATGTGACGCCGTTTGTTGATGTGATGCTGGTGCTCCTTATTGTCTTTATGGTTACTGCACCGCTATTGACAGTCGGGGTCGAGGTTGATCTGCCAAAAACCCAAGCTGGCTCGATCAGTGCTGACTCGGCCCCGCTAGTGGTGTCGGTAAAGCCGGATGGAACCTTGTTTTTGCAGGAAACCGAAGTGCCTGCGGATCAGCTAATCGCCCGGCTCAAAGCCATTTCCGAGGCCAATCCATCGGTCCGTATTTTTGTGCGTGGCGACGCCGCTGTTGTGTATGGCGAGATCCTTGGGGTGATGGGCCGCATTCAATCAGCCGGATTTGAACGGGTGGCGCTTGTTGCGCGTTTGCCGGATACGAATTAGGACCCCATGATGATGAATATCTTGTTGAAGAACCCAACGGAACGGGAATTTTAGACGGATTATGACATCGCGTCCGGTCATCATTTCAGTTGTTTTCCACCTGCTCGTCACATTGTTGGCGATTGTGGGCTTGCCTTCACTCAGCCGCGATCTGCCTGATGAGCAGGCCATTGTTGTGGTCGATATGGTGCAGACTGTGCCAGAAAATAACTTGATCGAAGGCGATAAGGTCAGCACCGCGAAAGAGGCTCAGGAAGCGACGAAAAAGAAAACCGTGAGGACGCCACCACCACCACCACCACCGCCGCCGCCACCGCGGCGGCCAGCAAAACCAGTGCCGGTCCCACCAACACCAGAGCCCGCGCCACCAAAGCCGGTGCCTGATGCCGAGATATTGCCTGAAAAGCCGATCGCAAAGCCGAAATTGACCGCGTCAAAATCGCCGGCCCTGCCAAAGCAATTGCCAACGTCAAAGCCAAAGCCACCAAAGAACAGGGTGACTAAGGCCGAGCGCGAAAAGGCCAAAAAAGAGCAAGAGGCACTCGCGCGCAAGGTGAATAAGCTGGCTCAGGATGAGAAAAAGCGCCGTGAAGCGGGTGAGGCCGCCTTGCAGAACCTTGCCAAATTACAGGCGCAGGCAGAAGAAGCAGAGCTAGCCAAAAAGACCAAGCAGCGGAAAGAAGCCTCCGATGTGCTGACCAAAACCCTGACCCAGACGGCAGGCAATGCAATCAAAGCGCAAAAAGAGGTAAAGGATACGGCTATCGGCGCGGATGAAATCACCATTATCCTTAGCCATATCGCGAAATGCTGGCAGCCACCAATCGGCGCGGCTGGTAACGACTCCCTTATTGTTGACATAATTGTTTCGCTAGATAAGGACGGAACAGTGATGAATGTGGAAGTTGAAGACAAGTTGAGGTTTAATCTGGATCGCTATTTCAAGGTCTCGGCGCAGGAGGCAATGCGAGCAACATTTGCATGTTCGCCGTTGCCATTCCCGGCCGATAAATACGACCAGATAAGAAAAGGATTGTATATCGGCTTTAATCCAGCGTTTTTGAGTCGATAATTGCGTATATTAAACCACGTTATGCCAACGGTTTGTGGTGTAGAGTAGAGACGGTTTGATGAATGGGACGGTAAAAATGGTACTTGCGATGAAACGTTTTACGGGCTTTGGGTTTATGGGCTTTGGCGCTCTGGCAACAGTTTTTGGTTTCATGCTCCTCTCGGTAATGACACCAGCGAGCGCACAGCTGCGCATTGAGGTGACTGATGGCCAAGTGGCGCCAACGCCGATCGCTATTGCAGATTTCACCACGCTAGATGGCGAGGTTGGTGATATTGGCCGCCAGATGTCGGAAATTATCTCGAATGATTTGCTGAGCTCTGGATTGTTTGCACCAATTGATAGCGCCGCCTTTATCGCGCCGCCGAAATCACCGGCGATCACCCCGAAATTTGCCAATTGGGCGCCGCTTGGGGCCAAGGGCCTGCTTGTTGGCTCTGGCTATATTGATGATGATGGCAAGTTACAGGTTGAATTTGTGCTGTGGGATATTGTGACCCAGCGTGAAATGACCTCAGGCGCAGGAAGCGCGGATCCGGCGGCGATGCGCCAGCTGTCGCACAAAATCGCAGATTTCATTTATGAGGAATTCACCGGCGATACCGGTTATTTCGACACGCAGATTGTCTATGTCTCTGAATCTGGTCCGCAAGAGCGCCGGTTAAAGCGGCTGGCGATCATGGATCAGGACGGGCATAACCACCGTTACCTGACCAGCGGCCTCGATCTTGTTTTAACGCCGCGGTTTTCACCAACGGCGCATGAAGTCGCCTATTTGAACTATTTTAACGACCAGCCGAATGTCTATCTGATTGATGTCGCGACTGGCCGGACTGAACGTCTCGGCTCGTTCCCCGGAATGACTTTTGCCCCACGCTTTGGTCCAAAGGGTGACAAGCTGATTATGAGCTGGGCAAAAGATGGTCTAACCGACGTCTATGAAATGGACATGCGCACCCAAGCCATTTCCCAGCTAACAAAGTCGGTTTCTATCGATACGGCTCCGTCTTATTCGCCCGATGGTCGTAGAATCGTGTTCGAATCTGACCGTGCTGGCTCACAGCAACTCTATGTCATGGATAGTGACGGCAGTAATGTGCGCCGAATTAGCTTTGGCGATGGCCGCTATGCGACACCTGTATGGTCGCCGCGTGGTGATATTATTGCCTTTACAAAGATGACAGGCGGCCAATTCTATATCGGTGTGATGAATGTTGATGGCACTGGTGAGCGCCTGCTGGCGGATGGGTTTTTGGTGGAGGCGCCTACATGGGCGCCAAATGGCCGCGTGTTGATGTATTTCAAGCAAAATCCGTATGAAGCTGATGGTACAGGTGGGTCTACTGCTCTCTATCGTATTGATATTAGCGGGTTTAATGAGCGCCGTGTTATTACGCCGTCAGATGCATCTGACCCTGCATGGTCACCATTGTTGCGCTAGATATTGATCTTTTTGCGCGTCGCACGGGACAGTGATTTGAACGCCTTTTAAAGCGGCGTTCAAAAATCATCGGCAATTTGCACTGATAATAGTTCCGTTTTAGACCGATGATTGCTCATTGATGGCTCTTGCATGGCTTTTGTATTGCTCTGTCCCGCCCGATTGCATTGGGCATCGCTGTGCGCACGAATCATTTTAAGGCTTTCAATAATGGTAATAATGCGCTAAGGGTTTACAAGATTTACGTCCGGGCGTTTTTCGGACGGGACATTTGTTCTCGTTGTTTGTGTTGCCATACTATTACTCGTCTCTGTCACTAGGCGGAATATGAGTAAAAGCAGTTGGTTACAAACTGGAGAGCAAAACATTGAAAAACCATCCGGTGCGCCGGATAACAAACATCGGGGGCATCTAAATGTTTCAACGCCTGATTGCACTTTGCGCAGCCACTTTTTTCTTGGCCGCTTGTGAGACTGCGTCTCAGACGGACACAGCCACTTCTGGTGACAGTTCTGCATCTAGCACAACAGCGTCATCTTCGGCTAATTCTTCAACCGGCACAGCAGGATCTGCAGAATCTGCAGAAGCCAAGGCAAAAGCTGCCCTTGCTGAAGTTGGCAACACTGTCTACTTCGATTTTGACAGCTCAGCTTTGTCAGCATCTGGCACTGCAATGCTCGGCCGCCAGGCCGCCTTCTTGAAGGCTAACCCGTCGATCACTGTGACTATCGAAGGTCACGCTGATGAGCGCGGCACACGTGAGTATAACCTTGCTCTTGGCGATCGCCGCGCTTCTGCCGCTCGCGATTACCTGATTGCTCAGGGTATCAACGCAGCGCGCGTTCGCACTGTATCATACGGTAAAGAGCGTCCAGCAATGGCTGGCTCAAACAACGCTGCTTGGGCTAAGAACCGCCGTGCAGCGACAGTCATCAACTAAACCCCACTATCCAATAGTGGCACGTTAGTTCTGACGGCATATGAATTTTGAAAAGGGGGGCTGTGGTCCCCCTTTTTTTGCCTAATTTCTGCCTATATTGGCGATTAGGTTTGAGAGGATAGCTGGTAATCGGTTATCAAACGGAATGTAGCGCTCGGGATGCTGTTATGCCGGCGAGGATGAAGGCGAATTAGATGTCGAAACATGTTTTATTGCGATGGGTGGCAAACACGCCGCTGGCTCTGCCTCTTATGGTGTCACTTATGGTGTCTCCCGCGGCGGTTGCCCCGGTATCGAGTGCGCTGGCGGCCGATAATGATAGCAACTCTGCAATCAGTGCTTCGAATGATCAGAACACCCGCCAATTGGTAACCCGCCAGCAAGAACGCATGGGCATGCTAGAGACTGATCTGAAAGATTTGCGCAACATCGTGGACCGCGATCTGCGCCAGCTGAAAATGCAAATCTCCCAGCTTTCAAACAGCACTTCTAGCGATGAGAGTGAAATTAGCGGTGATATTCGGGCGATCACTAACCAGCTTGAGCGCCTAACCGATAGCATCGCCATGACCAACCGGCGGATGGAACGCACGCTAGAGATTACCTCGGATGTTGAGTTTCGCTTGTTGCGCATGGAAAAGCGCCTGCAGACTCTGATTACACTTGGCGGCGATGATGTTGCCAATGCGGCGGTCCAGCAAGATACGATTGCAGGCGGCGCCCAGCAACAAGTAGAGATGAGCCGCAATGCCAGTGACGGATCGGTTAATTGGTCGGTCGATAAACAGGCGTTGGACGAACAATTGGCGTTAAACAATCCTGATAATAACTCCGGTGAGGCGGCACAGCAAAATACTGATGCGGGTGGCGATGACACCACTGGTGCGGGAACAACGGATCTCATCGCCGGTGCGGCGACAACCAATCTGGCAAATGCTGCACTAGCCAATGATAGCGCGAACGGTGATGCGTCTACCGGTGAGGCCAAACAAGCCGCACCGGCTGTGCCTGTCGCACCTGCTAAGCCTGAAATACTGCCGGATGTTAGCCCGGAAGAACAATATCGCTTTGCCCTAAGCCGTGCGTTGCAAAATGATTTGGAAACAGCCGAGCTAGCCTTTGCCGAGTTCCGCAGCTTTAACAAAGGCCATTCGCGCGAGGCTGATGCCGCATTCTGGCTTGGCCGTGTGCAATTCATGCGGGGCCAATATGAAAAGGCAGCGATGACATTCTCGGAGTTTAATTCGATTTATCCTGGTGATGCGCGCCTTGTTGATACAACGATGTGGATTGCTGAATCGGTGTCGCATTTTGCCCCGCAAGAACAGGCCTGTGCGATTTACGCATCTTTGCCAAAACTATTAGATTCGCCGCCAGATAGCTTTTACACGCGGCTGGATACGCTCAGCAAAGCATCGAATTGTGGCGGCTGATAAAACAACCAATTTTGATAGTAATAGCGTCGATGAAACGTTCGGCGCGGCGATAAATCGGCTCTTGCCCACTGGTTTGCCCACCGGCACGTCTCCGGCTTTGATTACGGCCTTATCTGGCGGCGCTGATAGCACTGCTTTATGTTTGCTTGCGGCGCGCTATGCCAAGGCTCATGGTTTGGCGCATAGGGCGATCATCATTGATCATGGGCTGCGTGATAACTCCCACCAAGAGGCCGCCCGCGTGGCCCAGCGCATGCAGGACCGCGGCATCAAGGCCGATATTATTACCATTGAACAGCCCCATGATGGCGGCGGGATTCAGGAATGGGCCCGCACAATGCGCTATGACGCTTTGCTGGATCAGGTCCGCCAGAGCGATGCGGGGAATGCCTGTTTGTTACTTGCCCATCACGCCGGTGATCAGGCGGAAACCATTGCGATGCGGCTTGCCCGCGGATCTGGATTAACCGGTCTGGCCGGTATGGCGGCGCATAGTCGTATGGGCGATGTGACGGTACTAAGGCCGATGCTGGCATGGCCAGCCAGCCATAGCCGTCAAATTTGTGCATTGCTGGATTGCGGCTATGAGGATGATCCCAGCAATCTGGACCGACGGTTTGATCGTGTGCGCACCCGCCAGATGTTGGCGTCCCTAGAACAGAGCGATATTAGCCCATCCATGAGCCAGCAATTAACGCGGCTTGGCGGGCTCGCTGGACGGCTATGCAAGGCGGTTGATAGACCGCTTGATTACTATCTGCCCGCCCTCCATCCAGCTGGCTATGCATTTCTGGATACGGCCATGCTAGCGGCATTATCACCTGCATTATGGAACCGTGTTATTACGCGATTGCTGGGCAGGGTGGCGGCAGGTCATTATCCACCGTCAGGAAAGGCCTTGGCGATTCTGCATGATCGCATTGGCGCGGGTAAGGCTGGCACCCTTGGTGGTGGTAAATTCACCCCAAAGGGCGATGGCTATCTGGTAACACGCGAGATTGGCCGAACACCGCCGCGTCAGCGCATTGAGGCCGGTAGGATGGTGTTGTTCGATAATTTATGGCGGTTTAGGGCGCCGCAATCAGGTGTTGTTACTCTGCTTGGTGACGTGGATCGCCGAACGTCTCAAAATATGGCTGAATCCGTTGGATTGCCGCGGATAAATCCGGATGAAATCTATGAAAATATCCCTCATCTGGCTCGAATCGCGATTCCAGTAATTGATACTCTTGACGGAAAGCGCCTCTATCCCCAATTAAAAGATGTGGAGATTAACTTGCCAACCTTGTGTGGGTATAGTGTTGATCATTGCTATCAAGCCAGTAATGATACTTCAGCGTCATTGATGACGGCGGTTCCGGCGGTTTCACCTAAGGCGGGGTCGTTCGGCATAGAATTTGCTGGGCGTGTTGATCATGCGTCTGGTTCTCGGCAAGTGCCCAGCGGGTGCTAGAGACACAGGTATCAGTAATTGGGCCGGTAACGGCTCTTAGATAAAGGACATAACGTGAATAATTTGGCTCGCAACATAATCATCTGGCTTATTTTTGGCGCGGCGCTTGTCGGCTTGTTCAACATGTTCCAGACCCCAACAAATACCGCCCCTGGTAACCAGCTCGCCTATTCTGATTTTATTGGTGAGGTAGAGTCCCAGCGCATTGGCGAAGTTGTAATTGATGGTCGCAATCTTAAAGGCTCTGGCAAGAATGGCCGCGTGGTAACATCGGTAATGCCGGAAGGCACCGATATTGTTGCCGTTCTGGACGCGAATGATGTGCGCATTATCGCCAGCCCAGAGGAAAGCAATGTGCCAAGCATTTTCTCGGTATTGCTGTCATGGTTCCCGATGTTGCTATTCATCGGCATCTGGATTTTCTTCATGCGTCAAATGCAGGGTGGATCGCGCGGGGCCATGGGCTTTGGCAAATCGCGCGCAAAACTGCTGACCGAACATCAGGGCCGCACCACTTTTGCCGATGTGGCGGGTATTGATGAGGCCAAGACCGAATTAGAAGAAGTTGTCGAGTTTCTAAAAGATCCCGGCAAGTTCCAGCGTCTTGGCGGAAAAATTCCAAAGGGCGTGTTGCTTGTTGGCCCTCCCGGCACAGGTAAGACATTGCTAGCCAAAGCCATTGCTGGTGAGGCGAATGTGCCGTTCTTTACCATTTCGGGTTCTGACTTTGTCGAGATGTTTGTCGGTGTTGGTGCAAGCCGTGTGCGCGATATGTTCGAGCAAGGCAAGAAAAGCGCGCCATGTATCATCTTTATTGACGAGATTGACGCTGTTGGCCGTCATCGCGGCGCTGGATTGGGCGGCGGTAATGACGAACGTGAACAGACATTGAACCAGATGCTGGTCGAAATGGATGGCTTTGAGGCGAATGAAGGGGTGATTTTGATCGCCGCTACCAACCGCCCTGACGTTCTTGATCCGGCATTGCTACGCCCCGGTCGTTTTGACCGGCAGGTGGTTGTGCCTAACCCTGATGTCATCGGGCGTGAAAAGATCCTAAAGGTTCATATGCGCAAGACACCATTGGCCGAGGGTGTGGATGCTCGCATTATTGCACGTGGTACACCGGGCTTTTCTGGTGCTGATCTAGCTAATCTGGTCAATGAAGCGGCGCTATTGGCGGCGCGTAAAGGCCGCCGCGTTGTGGCTATGGCTGAATTTGAAGAGGCCAAAGATAAGGTTATGCTTGGTTCAGAGCGTCGCTCTATGGTGATGACCGATCAGGAAAAGCGTCTTACTGCCTATCACGAGGCTGGTCACGCCGTTGTTGCGTTGCATTGTCCGGCGTCTGACCCGATTCACAAGGCGACAATTATTCCGCGTGGTCGTGCGCTTGGAATGGTGATGCGTCTTCCTGAAGGGGATCGCATCTCATTGGCCCGCGACCAGATCCATGCTGATCTTCGTGTGGCCTGTGGTGGCCGTATTGCCGAGGATATGATCTTTGGTCAGGATAAAATCACCACTGGTGCCTCTTCTGATATTCGCATGGTGACTGATATGGCCCGCCGTATGGTTACTGAATGGGGCATGTCCGACAAGCTAGGGTTCTTGGCCTATAGTGCGGACGAGCAAGAGGTGTTCCTTGGCCGTTCGGTTTCACAAACAAAGAACATGGCGGATACCACGGCATCGATCATTGATGACGAAACCCGCCGCCTTGTTGACGAAGCCTATAAGGATGCAACCAAAATCCTGAAAAAGAACGCTAATCAATTAGAGCGTTTGGCCCAAGGTCTGTTGGAATATGAAACCCTCAACGGTGATGAAATCAAAATCATTGTGGATGGTGGTGTTCTATCGCGCACTGATCCCGAGGAAGAGGTCGAAAGCCCACGTGCCAAGAGATCACGCACAGGCATTCCGGGTGCTGGTCGTCCGAAAAAGCCGGGCAATGAGACCGCTTAACAGGGCATTGCTTTGGGTTAACACCACTATGTATGGGAACCATTGCCGGTGACACAACCATTAGATATTCGCTATGAGGCGGTTCTTCCAGAGCCGCCTTTTGCACGCCCGACATGGCTACGCCCGATTATAAATGGCAATGGGGCGGTGCCGGATGCGCTATCGGTTGCTGGTGGCTGGCGTCATTTTACCCATGTCGATATCGTGCAACGTGATGATGATGGTGCCTATCACGCCGTGCGAGACAGTGTTGTAGCAATGGTAAAGGCGGCTGATGACCGCAACGCGGCGGCGGCGGTCATAGAGGCAATATCGGCCCCCCGCACCGATTTTGCTGGCCTATCAATGGATGCACCCCAATTGATGGGGATTTTGAATGTGACCCCCGATAGTTTTTCCGATGGCGGCCAGCATAGTGCCCCACCAAAGGCCATTGCGGCTGGGCGTGAGATGATTGGCGCTGGTGCTAGCATCATTGATATTGGCGGCGAGTCCACCCGCCCCGGGGCCGAACCAATTACCCACAATCAGGAACTTGCCCGTATTCTGCCGCCGATAACCGGTCTCTGCGCCGAACAGGCGGTGATCTCGGTTGATACACGTCATGGCGCGGTGATGACACGCGCTGCGGCGGCGGGGGCTGGCATAATCAATGATGTTGATGGCTTGCGCGGTGAGGGTGCTTTGGCGGCCGCCGCGCAGAGCAATCTGCCGGTTATAATGATGCATATGCAGGGTACGCCAGAGACCATGCAGGATGCGCCTGAATATGGGTTTGCGCCGGTTGAAATCTATGAATTTCTCTCGAGCCGCATTGACGCGGCAATCGCCGCCGGTATTGCGCGTGAAAAGATTGCGATTGATCCCGGCTTTGGTTTTGGCAAGACCGTGACGCATAATATGCAGGTGATGAACTGGCTTGGGCTATTGCACGGTCTTGGCGTGCCGATCCTGCTTGGGGCCAGTCGTAAATCGACAATTGCCAAGCTCAGCGACGGCGAGCCAGCCGATAACAGGTTGGCCGGATCATTGGCCCTTGCCCTTGCTGGCATAGCACAGGGCACGCAAATCTTGCGGGTGCATGATGTCCGCGAAACCGCCCAGGCGGTGGCCGTGGCGATGGCGATGCACAAGCCTGCATCATGCGCCTAAGACACGAAATGAATACCGCACGGAAATTTAACAATAAGTCCTGTAGCAATAAGTCCGGTGGCAATATAGTTTGTCTCAGGTCATAATGGCGCAAATGCCGAAAGTGGCTAGCGGTAGAGGATAGAGCGATGGCAGGTTTGTTTGGTACAGATGGCGTGCGGGCGCGCATTAACACCGGTTCAATGACCGCCGAGGCCGTGGTTCGCCTTGCGCTTGCCGCAGGGCGCTGGTTTGTTGACAACAACCCCCAAGAACGCGCTGGTCGTCCAAAGGTGGTGATCGGCAAGGATACACGGCTCTCTGGCTATATGCTGGAATCGGCGTTGGTCGCTGGTTTTACCTCTATCGGCATGGATTGCCGCCTGCTTGGCCCATTACCAACCCCCGGTGTTGCCCATTTAACGAGTTCATTGCGGGCTGATCTTGGGGTGATGATTTCGGCTAGCCACAATCCGCATCATGATAACGGGATCAAGCTGTTTGGACCGGATGGGTTTAAACTTGATGACGAGATTGAACTTGCCATTTCCCAGCTTGCTTCTGGTTCTATTGCGCTGGCGGAGCCGATGGAGCTTGGTCGCGCGCGCCGGATGCTGGATTCGGTTGGCCGCTATGTGGAATTTGCCAAGGGTGCGTTCCCGCGTGGATTGCGTCTTGATGGGATGAAGATCGTTGTTGATTGCGCCAATGGTGCGGCCTATCGCACCGCGCCTGATACGCTCTATGAACTGGGTGCAGACGTAATCCCGATCGCGTTTGAACCGAATGGCTATAACATCAACGAATCATGTGGGGCGATGTTCCCTGATGTGATGGCGGCGGCGGTTGTGGCCCATGGCGCGGATGCTGGCATTGCCCTTGATGGTGATGCTGATCGGGTGATTATGGCCGATGAAAAAGGCCATGTTCTGGATGGTGATCAGGTCTTGGCATGTCTTGCTAGTGCGATGGTTGCCGATGATGCGCTGGTTGGTGGCGGCGTTGTTGGTACGGTCATGACCAATCGCGGCCTAGAGACTCATCTGGCGACATTGGGACTGGAATTACACCGCGCCAAGGTTGGTGATCGCTATATTCTGGAACAAATGCGGGCCAAGGGAATTAACCTTGGCGGTGAACCATCTGGCCATGTGTTGCTGACATCATTGGCGACATCGGGTGATGGTTTGCTGGCTGCACTCCAGATGCTGGCTTTGTTGAAACGGGCCGATGCACCGGCCTCCACAGTGTTCGCACCCTTTACCCCATTGCCGCAAAAGCTGGTTAATCTGCGCGGTATGGATGGGGCTATTCTGGGCGATGAAACCGTTAAATCCCAGCTTGCGGCGATCACCAAAAAACTGGGTGATGCCGGACGTATATTGGTGCGCCCCTCTGGTACCGAGGCTATGGTGCGGGTGATGGTAGAGGCGGATGATACCGCCATTCTAGACGCCACTATGGATGAAATAATTTTGCGTCTGAACGAAGCCGTAGAAAAATCCAAGTAAAATCAATAAATTAAATTAGAGAAATATATTTCTCCTCATCGCCCATTCAAACTGTTGCAAAAATGGGCGCGTTGGCGCATGTTCCCCGTGGGTCGCCGCCCCCCAACGGGCGGTCACATTATTGATGAGGGCACTATGTCTGCTTTAGCTAAACCGGCTGTGAAACCGGTATCCGCGCTATTTTCTTCTGGTCCAACCCGTAAACGGCCTGGATGGTCGCCCTCAGTTTTAGCCAATGCGGCTACCGGGCGTTCGCACCGAGCCAAAGCGGCACTTTCCCATATCCAAGACACATTGACCGGCATGCGTGAATTGCTGGGTCTTCCTGATGATTATCGGATCGGTATTGTACCGGCATCTGACACTGGCGCTGTTGAAATGGCGATGTGGTCATTGCTTGGCGCACGCGGTGTTGATGTCGTGGCGTGGGAATCATTTGGCCGCGCATGGGTTAGCGACGCTGTTAACCAACTCAAAGTAGAGCCGCTAAACGTGATTGAAGCGGATTACGGCGATCTTCCTGATTTGACCAAGATTAATTTCGACCATGATGTGATCTTCACATGGAATGGCACGACGTCTGGTGTTCGCGTTGCCGATGGTGACTGGATTCCGGCTGATCGCGGTGGTCTTACCATTGCCGATTCTACCTCTGCTTGTTTTGCCATGGAAATGCCGTGGGACAAGCTTGATGTGGTCACCTTCAGCTTTCAAAAGGCGCTTGGTGGTGAGGGCGGTCACGGCGTGATTATATTGTCACCGCGTGCGGTCGAGCGGGCCAATAGCCATAGCCCTACTTGGCCTGTGCCAAAGGTTCTATCGCTCCATAAAAAGGGCAAGCTAGACGAGGCGCTATTCACCGGATCAACCATTAACACACCGTCTTTGCTGGTTATCGAGGACGCGCTGGACACCATCAATTGGGCTAAATCCATCGGCGGCCTGCCGGCGTTGATTGCGCGGGTTAATGCCAATCTGGCGGCGGTTGATGCGTTTGTTACCGGATCACCGAATTTCGATTTTCTGGCAAATGTAGCGGCTACCCGCTCGCCAACATCAATCTGTCTAAAGATTAGCGATGACTGGTTCACCGCCCAAGACAAGGCCGCGCAAAAAGCAATTGTAACCGCCATGCAGGGTCTATTGGCCGACGAACAGGTCGCGCTTGATATCGGCTCTTACCGCGATGCGCCGCTTGGTCTGCGCATTTGGGGCGGCCCGACGGTTGATCCAGAGGACACCATTGCCTTAATGCCATGGCTCGATTGGGCCTATCTAACAATTCGTACACAATTCCAGAATGAGGCTGCATAGCATGACCGACAAGAAACCAAGAGTATTAATTAGTGACAAGCTGAGCCCTCGTGCGGCTGATATTTTCACCGAGCGCGGTGTTGATGTTGACGTAAAGCCGGGTATGAACCCCGAAGAACTGGCCGCGATTATCGGCGATTATGATGGTCTTGCCATTCGCTCTGCGACCAAGGTCACCAAAGAGATTTTAGCCGCGGCGACCAATCTGAAAGTTGTTGGCCGCGCTGGTATCGGTGTTGATAATGTGGATATTCCAGAAGCCACCAAAAAAGGTGTCGTGGTGATGAACACGCCTTATGGCAACGCCGTCACTACTGCGGAACATGCGATCACCATGCTATTGTCATTGGCCCGCCAGATTCCGGCGGCGAACGAATCGACACAGGCTGGCAAGTGGGAAAAGTCTCGCTTTATGGGTACAGAGATCACCGGCAAGACGCTTGGCATCATTGGCTGTGGTAACATTGGCGCGATTGTCGCTGACCGTGCGCAGGGCCTCAAAATGCGGGTTGTCGGTTTTGATCCGTATCTGACCCCGGAAAATGCAAAGCGTCTTGGCATCGAAAAGCTGGAACTGGATGAGTTGCTGGCGCGGGCTGATTTCATCTCATTGCATACACCGCTCACCGATAGCACCCGCAACATCATCAGTGCCGATGCGCTCAACAAAACCAAAAAAGGCGTGCGCATTGTCAATTGTGCGCGTGGTGGTCTGGTTGATGAATTGGCTCTGGCGGCGGCGATGGCATCTGGTCATGTGGCTGGTGCGGCGTTGGACGTGTTCGAGGAAGAGCCAGCCAAGAGCAACAAGCTGTTCGGTATGGAAAATGTCGTGGCGACTCCGCATCTAGGCGCGAGCACCACCGAGGCGCAGGAAAAAGTTGCGCTACAGGTTGCCGAGCAAATGGCTGATTTCCTTGTGCAGGGCGCGGTAACAAACGCCCTCAACATGGCATCGGTTAGCGCTGAAGAAGCCCCGATCCTAAGCCCGTATATGGACCTTGGACGCCAGCTTGGTGAATTTCTTGGTCAGGTTGAAAGCGGCGGTTTGGAATCGGTTAGCATCGAATTTGATGGCCGTGCATCTGCTCTGAACCCAGAGCCAGTAGTGGCCTCGATCCTTGCTGGTCTATTGGGACCGGCAATGGAATCGGTGAATATGGTCAATGCGACATCGGTTGCTAGCGCCAATGGCATCGCGGTTGCGACTGTGCGCCATGAACGCCGCTGTGACTATGAAACGCTATTGCGGGTGACGGCGATCTATGAAACTGGCGAGCGCACCATTGCCGGTACGCTGGTTGGCGGTGACAAGGCGCGTATCGTCGAGGTCCAGCAGATCGCGGTTGAGTCTGATTTCCCGGCGAACTTGCTGTATCTACGCAATTACGACAAGCCCGGCTTTATCGGTGATCTTGGCGGCTTGTGCGGTCAGCATGGTATCAATATTGCGACTTTCCATCTTGGCCGCAAAGAAGCTGGCGGCGAGGCTGTGGCTTTGGTTGAGATTGATGGCAGTATGGATGAGGCAACATTGGCCGAGCTACGCGCCTTAAAACAGGTCGTGCGGGCAGATTTCCTGCGCTTCCAGCAACCGGCCTAAACATTACCTCCTAGGTAACTTACATGATGAATTGAGGGCGGCGCCGCTTGCGGTTGCCGCCTTTTTTCGTTATCACTATGCCGTTCAAGGGGCGTGACACGGCGCTACCCTAATTTTTCAAAAGTTTCGTTCCGTAAAGGATACATCATGACAAATGTAGCGGTTATCGGCGCCCAGTGGGGTGACGAGGGCAAGGGCAAAATTGTTGACTGGCTGTCTAGCCGCGCCGATGTGGTGGTGCGTTTTCAAGGCGGTCACAATGCCGGTCATACGCTGGTCATTGATGGCGTTGTTTATAAATTGTCGCTATTGCCGTCTGGCATGGTGCGCCCCGGCAAAATGTCGATCATCGGTAATGGCGTGGTTATTGATCCGGCGCATTTGATCGAGGAAATCGCCCTGTTGCGTAGCCAAGGCGCGATCATCACTCCTGAAACATTGCTTGTATCTGATACTGCCGCCCTTATCCTGCCTGTTCATCAGGCGGTTGATGCGGCGCGTGAGGTATTGCGCGGTGATGCCAAGATTGGCACGACTGGCCGCGGTATTGGTCCGGCCTATGAGGATAAAGTTGCCCGCCGCGCCGTGCGTTTTGGCGATCTGGCGAATGAAGAAACACTGAGCCATAAATTGGCGGCTCTATGTGCGCATCACAATGTCTGGCTTGCGGCTGGTGGTCATGAACTGGCTGATCCGGAAAAGATGAAGGCCGATTTGATGGCGATGCGTGATGAATTGCTGGCCTATGCTGGCCAGAGCTGGCGCGTGCTTGCTGATGCCAAGGCCCAGAATAAGCGGGTTTTGTTTGAGGGCGCACAGGGCGTGATGCTCGATGTTGACCACGGCACCTATCCGTTTGTGACCTCATCAAACACGGTTGCGGGTCAGGCGGCCACGGGATCTGGCACCGGCCCGACCTCGGTTGGCTTTGTGCTGGGTATTACCAAATCATACACCACCCGCGTGGGTTCGGGGCCGTTTCCAACCGAAGATTTCGGCGATGATGGCGACCGCATGGGCGAGAGAGGCCGCGAGTTCGGCACGGTCACCGGCCGCAAGCGGCGTTGTGGCTGGTTTGATGCGGTGATGGTACGCCAAGCCAATGCGGTGGCGGGCATTACCGGCATGGCATTGACCAAGCTCGATGTGCTGGACGGGTTTGAAACGCTAAAGATCTGTGTTGGTTATGAAGTGAACGGTACGCGGCTGGATTATTTCCCGTCAGACGCCGGCGCACAGGCCGCCTGCACCCCGATCTATGAGGAAATGCCGGGATGGAGCGAGAGCACCTACGGCGCCCAGAGCTGGGCCGCGCTTCCGGCGAATGCGGTTAAATATATCCGCCGCGTGGAAGAGCTAACAAAAACCCCTGTAACCCTGCTTTCCACCAGCCCAGAACGCGACGACACTATTCTGGTCTCGGACCCGTTCGAGGGTTAGGGACTGGGGTTAGTCTTCGTCTTTATGAGATGATTTTCACAATGTCGTGAGCTTATTGAATTGGGATCAGTGAACTGGTACAGTTCTCTTGCAACGTCGCTCATTCCTCAACGGTCTCCAACAACGAGATACCTAAAGCCTCACACAGGCTGGGAATGGGCGATTTTTTATGCACGGCCCAGAGTTATGGAAATCTTAGCAAACACCGGATTTTTGGCTCTATCAATTTATACCAATCATCTTGCCGCGCCTTGTTTGGGTGAGATGATCGATGGATAGCTCCCGCTATCATATCTGCTGTTTGAATTAACACGTCAGATTGTGAGTCTTTCATCTGGAATGATGTGACCATGCCGCCTGTCCTTAGCCGGAGATAGGTGTCCAACGACTTTACGATCGAGCGGCTTGCTTTACCATCCAGACGAATCTTAGCGTTATCCAGATCACTGGCTTGCAATATTTTCTTGAGAAAGAAATTGTAAAACAACTTTGGCCGCTCGCGTAAAATTGGATTATATATTGCGTGTTTATCCACAATAATTGCCGTAATTTCATAGTCGTATTTGTCCAGCAGTGCAAAAAACTGAACTCTTTCCTTTGGTTTGGATTGGCTAAATTTAAACTCCATTTTTCCTGATTTGCAGAGCAGGTTTTTGATTGAGAGTTGCAATTGCTGTGCTTGCTCAAAGTCTTTAAAGATCACTAGCGCCATTACAAAATACCGGAAACTACTTCGCACGCCCAGATCACCGCTCTCATTAATGAACACCAACATTATGGTAGTTCAGGCTTTTTTATATCCACCATTTGTTCGCCTCCCTTGCCTCAGCCTTTTGGGTTACTCTATCGGAAGGGGGTTAATTTTGTGTTAAGGAGGGCGGGTTAATGGTGAGTATCATTGTACTCTGTTAAGGTTTGTTTGGCTTTTGTTGCTGGCTGTGATGCGCGCTGGGCTTTGGGTTTTGGCGGCGCTGGGTGGCCCATTTGCAATCTTTGGTTGGGGCTGTCACGGTGATGGCGTCACTACACAAAGTACAAGCATCCCCTTATCGGGTTGCTTGCTGAATACAATACCTTCACCGGAAATAGGCAAGAGCTTTGCTTGTGCTTAGTTGTGTAGTGACCGACCTGATGCCAGATGGCTCAGACGGTAACGCTACCATTGAGAGGACGTGCATATGTCCATCATCCAATCACAAGATAACTATCAATTACGGTATTATAGAAACAACACCAAGCCCCTGATGAACGCCAGCATCGCTCTGCTGTTCGCGTTCATGGCGCTATCAATCGCGGGTTGCACCAGCCCCTATGATACCAATTTTGATAGTAATGAAATGACAGGGATATCAGGAATATCAGAAACGATAGAAACGTCAGAAACGTCAAAAATACCAGAAATGATAGTTATAATCGTGCATGAACCCCTGCATTCCGGAACAAACATGCCGGTGTTCCCGTTTCTGGGGCCGACTGGAATGTTCGAGATGTATCCAGAGGGTATCGGGCCAGTCTATAACACCCACCCAATGCCCTATCCAACCACAAGCATGGAAGCACAGCAGTATTGGAACAACCTGTTTGGTAACTAATGCCTGATATTACGCAGGGTCAACATTTAGGCCGCCCAACATATAGGCCGCCCAACATTTAGGCCGGTAGAGCACCCTGTCCGTTATCGGAACCGTCTTCGGCTGGTAATAGCTTCATTTCCAGTGCCTGTTCGCGCACGGCTTTTTGCAACTTTTCAAAGGCGCGGACTTCGATCTGGCGAATACGCTCGCGGCTAACCGAAAATTCCTTGGCCAGATCCTCCAGCGTGAGCGGCGGTTCAGCCAAGCGGCGGGCCTGTAGGATACGCTGTTCGCGCTCGTTCAGATCCTTCATCGCGTTCAGCATTAATCCTTGGCGGGCGTGATATTCCTCATGCTCGGCAAAGTTGGTTTCCTGATCGGTGCTGTCATCCTCTAGCCAATCCTGCCATTCGCCGGTGCCTTCACCGTCGCGTGATAGCGGCACGTTGAGCGAGCGGTCATTGCCCGCCATGCGCTGGTTCATCGACATCACCTCGGCCTCGGTAACATCCAGCTGGTTGGCGATGAGCGTCACCTGTTCCGGCTTTAGATCGCCATCATCAATGGCTTGGATTTTGCCTTTAATCCGGCGCAGGTTGAAAAACAGTTTTTTCTGGCCAGCGGTTGTACCGATTTTGACCAATGACCATGACCGCAGGATATATTCCTGAATGGCGGCCTTGATCCACCACATCGCATAGGTCGCGAGGCGGAAGCCTTTTTCAGGCTCAAACTTTTTCACCGCATGCATCATGCCAAGATTGCCCTCTGAAATGAGGTCGGCAACCGGCAGGCCATAGCCGCGATAGCCCATGGCGATTTTTGCAACGAGGCGCAAATGGCTGGTGACGAGCTGGTGCGCCGAATCCACATCGCCTTGCTCTTTCCATGCCTTGGCGAGGGTGTATTCCTGTTTTGGCTCCAGCATCGGAAAGGCGCGGATCTGTTCTAGATAGCGCGATAGATTGCCGTCAGGGCTGATAACGGGAAGGTTAGTTCTTGCGGCCATGTCAAAATCCTCCAGTCACATAAAGCTCTTATCAGGTTGGCGCCAGTGTAGGCGTTAAATGGTCGGTGTCTAAGCTTTATTAGGTTGTGGCTTAGACTGCCTCAAAGCGCCATTTTTGTTCAAGTTGGCCAGAAGGCCATTAAAATATGCTCCGATTGTTTACTTAAACCATTAAAAATCGGCGGGAATAAGGCACAAGGATGCCTATCCCTATCCTTTTGATATGGGGTATTCACCCGAAAAATCCAGTATTGGCATTAGGATAGCGGGTGCGACTTTCTAGCGCACTCCCGATGCACGCTCGGCAACGGCCTTTTCCATCACGCCCAATAAACCGGCCATATCATCCGGCGGGGCCACGTCAAACGCCATTGCCTCGCCGGTAATCGGGTGGGCAAAGCCAAGATGCACGGCATGCAACGCCTGACGATCAAAGGCGCGGAGCTGGTTTAGCGCGGTGCGGGCAACGGTATCGGGCATCTGTCCGGCGCGGGGGGCCTTGCCATAAATCGGATCACCGATGACGCCATGCCCGATATGCGCCATATGCACCCTGATCTGGTGGGTGCGGCCTGTCTCTAGGGTGCATTCGATGAGCGAGCCAAAAGGCGGGAAAATGCGTTCAACCCGCCAATGTGTAATCGCATGCCGCCCACGCGGGTTTACCGCCTGTTTCTTGCGGTCATAATTTGATCGGCCTAGCGGTTCATCGACAACGCCCTCGCGTTCAACACCAATGCCCCAGACCAACGCGTTATAGCGGCGGTCAAGATCATGCGCGGCGAACATATCGGACAGGCGGTGGTGCGCCGCATCGGTCTTTGCCGCGACCATCACGCCGGATGTATCCTTGTCGAGGCGGTGCACAATGCCGGGGCGCATAACCCCGCCAATACCGGTGAGGCTAGGCCCGCAATGATTAATCAGCGCATTCACCAAAGTGCCGGTTTGTTGGCCCGGCGCCGGATGCACAACCATGCCCGCTGGCTTGTTCAGAACGATCAGATGTTCATCCTCAAACAATACATCAATCGGTATATTCTCGCCCTTTGGGGTGGCGTCAACCGGCGGCGGCAGGCGTAACATATAGACGCTATCGGGGCGCGCATTCGCCGATGGATCACGCATTGGCCGTTCCTCATTACCGACTAGCTCGCTCAAGTTTCCCTCGATGATCAGGTTTTTAAGGCGGCTCCGTGACAGAGGCGGCAGGGTTGCGATATCAACATTGAGGCGTGGATGCGGCGGGACTTCGCGGCCCTCGGCTAGCGCGGCCAATTCGGCTGGTGATACGTCGCTGGAAAAGGCTTGGGCCAGAAACCGGTCCATGCGTTCAGGCTTGATCCCGCTGGGATTGGTGATGGTGATTAGGCTGGCGCCCCCGTCCGGACTATCAAAATCATCGTAATCATCAAAATCATCATCGTTAATCGGGTCGTTCATAGCGTGGCCTTGCGCAATATAATCTATAGGGGCGGATGCTGTGGGGGGATTTAACTCCGGCGCAGGTGGGAATGCAAGGCCGGCATGGGGCTAGGGTACGGGGAATCGGGTCAAAAATGGGTCAAAATCGGGTCAAATTCGGTGGGCGTTCGGGCCGTTCTATGCTATGTGACGGAGAATATGAGCATTTCACCAACGAAGGCGCCCTAACCATGACCGATCAGAATAATAGCCAAGACAAATTGGCCGATCACGAGCCATCAGGCGTCGTGCGTCATTTGGGACTGATCAAGGCGCTGGCGGTGATCATGGCGGTGCTGATTGTCGCGGCGCTGGTGGTGATTGTGGTGACGATCTATTCCCGCCTGCAAGCCCGCGATGAGGCCAGGGCGGCCACCCAGATAGAGCTCGCTATTCCATCTGGTGCGGCGGTGACGTCGGCTAGTTCGGACAAATCCGGTTTGACCATTGTTCTGGATGGTAATGATGGACAGGAAATCTGGCGGCTAACCGCAACCGGTCGGGTCATTCAGAAAATCAGCATCAAGCCGGAATAGGCTAGCTGATAACGCTATCGACCAACAGGCTGACTTCGGCGCTCACCGCTATCAACAGATCTTCTAGCGGCATGCCGCTAAAGCCGTAGACGTCATAGCCGATGATCAATGGCATCAGATAATACCGGATGATAAACAGCCAGAATGCCAGATAGAGCGGCGCAATGCGGTCGATTATCCATGATGGGGTGATGTAAGCCGATAGCTTTAACAGGGATGACGTCATCCCCTTGGTTAGGCGCAGGAGAACAAATTTGCTGTCTTCCTTGAGGAAAATCGTCACAGCAAATCTGATAATGGCTGCCCACATGATGAGGCCAAGTGGCAAGTCAATAAAAATGCCCAGCGCTGGTATGCTGTTGCTCATGGTAGTAATTATCCAAAAATTTGATCGTAACTTTAGTCTGTAGAACCCGCCCTGCCTAGCATTTTATGGCAAATGTGACTGGTTTGCCATGTTT
>Ga0209654_1000395_pt1 | contig 43831 bp, 40 predicted proteins | sample SaaInl1SG_22_DNA_FD_184646 | JGI IMG/M metagenome (GOLD analysis project Ga0209654, IMG submission 184646) | Marine microbial communities from expanding oxygen minimum zones in the Saanich Inlet - ESP_161SG_22_DNA (SPAdes) (version 2) | ecosystem: Environmental > Aquatic > Marine > Intertidal... | reverse complement strand
TACGGAGGAACCAAGCTATGGCTATGCAGGCATCTGAAATTGAGACGTTAATTATGGCGGCATTCCCGGATGCAACCGTAAAGATCGAAGATTTGCGTGGTGATGGTGATCATTACGCCTGTAGCGTTGTGTCAAAGGCCTTTATCGGCAAGACGCGTGTCCAACAGCACCAGATGGTGTATCAGGCACTAGGCGGGCGCATGGGCGGGGAATTGCACGCTTTGGCCTTGCAAACCGCGCCGCCACAAGCAAACTAACGCAAGCGAAGTTATATTACAGACACCATATTACAGACATCAGTGGGCCTAGCCATGAAATGGACCCCAGCCCTTAGGAGATTTTAATGTTGGATGACGCAACCAAAGAACGCCTTGCCGCCGATATCGCCAGTGAGGATGTCGTTTTGTTCATGAAGGGCACACCTGTGTTTCCGCAATGTGGATTTTCCGCCGCCGTTGTTGGTGTGTTGACCCATCTTGGCGTACCGTTTCGCGGGATCAACGTTCTGGAGGATGATGCGGTTCGTGAAGGCATCAAAGCCTATTCAGATTGGCCAACCATTCCCCAGCTATATGTTAAGCGCGAATTCGTCGGCGGGTGTGACATTATCCGCGAAATGTACGAGACCGGCGAATTGACCGAGATGTTCCAGACCCACGGCATCGACGCCAAGCCCGGCGCCTAGCACAGCTATTCCCCGTCTGTGATAGGCCCGTGATCGTGGCTAATCGTTGGGTTGGCGTCATAGGTCCGCTGGGATACAACCTCGGCAATCCGGATTTGATACCATTCATAAAATTCTTGGCGGCCTAGTTGCTGGGCCACCAAATGTTCGGCATGGATACGCCAATTACGAATAGATTCGCGGTCCACCCAATAAGAAACGGTAATGCCGATACCGTCATCGCCGCGCACTGACTCAAGTCCCAAAAAGCCATTTTGTTGCTGGGCTAATGTGGACATTCTATCGGCCATGATTTCATACATGTTTTCATCGGATAACGTTCTCTGGGCAGTGAAAATCACCGCAAAATAGCGCTCGGGCCAGCTCTTTGTAGCGGCCACAACCGGTATTGCTTCATCAGATAGCTCAACTGGTGTCTCATCACTCATTAACCTGCTCCTTTATCTTGGTCTTCACTTAATCATGCACTAAACGGGACCATGCACTAAACGGGACAACTGCTTTTCCATATAAATCCTATTAAAGCCTGATTCCAACCGGCGATCGGTTTCCTCAAGCCCTAAAGACAGCCACCATGCTAGGCTCTCATGCATTGCGACATTGGTATATAGGCGATATTTGGCAACATTAAGGTATTTAAGGAAGCCCTCACAATGTTCAACCAGCGCTTTACCCATACCTGACTTTTGGGCATTTGGGTCCACCGCTAGATTATCCAGCAACCAGCCATCGTCATTCTCTATCAATATCGCATAGCCATTAATGGCGTTACCCCCCTCGTTATTCTCGCTAATAACAAACACAGTATCCATCTTGATGTGATTATTGAAATCGGCAAGCATCGGCGCCGGATCACGGTCCATCCGGCTGCGGTAATGCGCATAGGCGTTATGGGCGATTTGTTGAATTCTGTCGGCATCTTCGGGCCGGGCTTTGCGGATAGCATGGCGTTGCGGCATCGCGCTCTCCAATGCAAAAAGGGGCAATACCAACGGTATCACCCCTTTTAATAAATGTCATCCCAGCGCCTAAACGCCGGTTATATGCTTAGCGTGAATAATATTCGACCACTAGGTTAGGTTCCATTTGCACCGGATAAGGAACCTCATCAGGGGCAGGAACGCGCACAAATGTTGCAGTGAACTTATTGTGATCAGCATCAACATATTCAGGAACATCACGCTCTACAGAGGCAATACCTTCCAGAACAGCTGGGATTGATTTTGCTTTTTCCTTAAGCTCGATCATGTCGCCTGGCTTTAGCAGAACTGACGCAATGTTACAGCGCTTGCCGTTCAGAAGAACGTGGCCGTGGTTGATGATTTGACGCGCCGCAAATACAGTCGGCACCATCTTTGAACGATATAGAACCGCGTCAAGACGGGTCTCTAGAATACCGATCAAATTCTGGCCTGTATCGCCCTTGGCGCTGCTGGCTTTCGCGTAATATTTCTTGAACTGCTTTTCGCCAATATTGCCGTAATAGCCTTTAAGCTTTTGCTTGGCCATCAGCTGGATACCGAAGTCAGTCGGTTTTTTACGGCGCTGGCCGTGCTGGCCCGGACCATATTCGCGTGAATTTAGAGGAGATTTTGGACGACCCCACAGGTTTACACCCAGACGACGGTCGATTTTATGCTTAGCGGAATGCCGCTTGTGATCAGACTTGGCCATATTTGGCTCCTTTTTGTTGCCCCGGTATGGCCACATGGCCGGCATCGCACCCCGCTGGTGCAATCCACGTTCCCGAGAATTGCCGGAAAATAGGCATCTGGCGGGTGAATGTCAACCGTAAAGCGCGGATTTCAGACTGTTTTGGCAGAGCCGCCGCCCAGCGAATTAGGGCAAACAGGTGGTTATGTCTCGCGCGATTTTGTCAGCGCCTGTATTACCCCATGCAGGGTGCTGATTTCTTGGCTTGTCGGTGCGGCACGGTTAAACATTGCCCGCAAATTGCGTTTGACCGATGGCGCCATTTCCGCCGACGAGAAAAACCCACCTTGGTCCAGCTCATCCTCTAGCCGTGCGTAAAAGTAATCCCGCTCTTTGACTGGCGCCGCTATGCTCGCATCACCGTTTTCCGCAATGACACCAGCCTCATCACCACCCGCATCACCAGCGCCCTCATCCAGCATGGCCAAGCGCCATTCCCATGCCAATAGCAAAACCGCTTGGGCAAGATTGAGCGATGGATAAGATGGATTTAACGGCGCAGAGACAAGAATATCAGCCTGCACCACCTCGTCATTATCCAAGCCCGACGCCTCTGGCCCGAATAATAAGGCCGAACGGCCGGGTTGGGCGGCAATCACCTTGGCTACCGCGCGGGGATCACTGGCCTTGATCGGAATATCACGGCGGCGCGCCGTTGCCGCCGCCATAAAGCTAATATCATGGGCCGCCTCGGCCACCGAATCATAGCTTTTCGCCGTTTCGATAATCTCGGCACCGCCCGCCGCCATCGGCAGGGCCGCCATATTCGGCCAGCCATCGCGCGGACGTACCAAGCGCAATTCCGTTAGGCCGCAATTCATCATTGCACGCGCCGCAGAGCCGATGTTTTCTGCCATTTGTGGACGGGCTAGAATAACGACAGGCGGGTTTATCGGGGTGTTTTGTGACACAGTTCTATTTGCCGTTTGGTCCGGGGATATTGTCGCGCTGCAATTTCCAGATCATGCCATCACCAAGCGCCGCAACCGATGCATCAATGATATTGGTTGAAAGACCAACAGTGCGCCAAACCTCGCCGCTCGGCACTCTAAACTCGATCAACACACGGGTCATCGCACCGGTTCCCGTTTGTTCGGTATCGGCATCAAGAATACGGACCTTATAATCAACCAGTTCCACATCCATCAAAGACGGATAGGCCGCAACCAGCGCCTTGCGCATAGCCGTATCGACCGCATTCACCGGACCATTGCCAACCGCCGCCTCGTGGAACAGTTCTGAACCGACCTTGATTGTGGCTGTGGCCTCGGATTCCACCACCAGATCACCGCGGGCGTTAAACCGGCGTTCATCCATCACCCGAAAGCGACCAATCGAGAAATAATCTGGCACTTCACCAAGTGCACGCCGCGCCAGCAATTCAAAGCTAGCCTCGGCACTATCAAACGCCCAGCCTTCAAATTCGCGCTCTTTCACCACCCTGATCAATTTATCAATGCGCGGATCATCCGCCGCAATCTCAATGCCAAACTCGGCAAAGCGGGCCATCATGTTAGACTTACCGGCCTGATCAGAGACCAGATATTGCCGGCTATTCCCGACCTTTTCAGGTGGGATATGTTCATAAGTGCGCGGATCCTTTTGCGCCGCCGATGCGTGCAAACCGCCCTTATGCGCAAAGGCCGCCGCGCCAACATAAGGCGCATGCGCGTTTGGTGTGCGGTTCAACCGGTCATCCAGCATCCGCGACAGCGTCATCAATTTTGGCAGTTTTTCTTCGCTAATGCTCGTTTTATAGCCAAGCTTTAGTACCAAAGTCGGGATCAAGGTGATCAGATTAGCATTGCCGCAACGCTCGCCAATGCCGTTGATCGTACCTTGCACCTGACGGGCACCAGCCTTGATCGCCGCCAGAGAATTGGCCGCGGCCAGACCGGCATCATTGTGACAGTGAATGCCCAAATTGGCGTCCGGCAAATGGTCCCGCACAGTGCTTACAATATCAAAAATCTCATCCGGCAACGTGCCGCCATTAGTGTCACACAGGACCACCCAAGACGCCCCGCCATCATATGCCGCCTTGGCACAGGCAAGCGCAAATTCCGGATTGTTCTTATAGCCATCAAAGAAATGTTCGCAATCAAACATGGAATCATGGCCACGCTCCTTTGACGCCGCTACAGAATCCTGGATCATCGCCAAATTTTCTTCCAGCGTCACATTCAACGCGGTTTTGACATGAAAATCCCATGTTTTGCCGACGAGACAGGTTGCAGGAACATCGGCGCCAATGACCGCATTTAGCCCCGGATCATTCGCCGTGCTACGCCCACCGCGGCGGGTCATGCCAAAGGCTACCAGCTTGGCATTATCAAGCTTTGGCGGGTCACCAAAAAACGCATCATCAGTCGGATTGGCGCCGGGCCAGCCACCTTCAACAAAGTCGATACCGATCTCATCGAGGGCGCGAGCAATAGCAATCTTGTCCGCATGTGAAAAATCCACACCACGGGTTTGCCCACCATCACGCAAGGTTGTGTCAAACAACCAAATCTTCTCGCCGCTCATTTCAATTCACCCCCGGGGGAAGCCCCCATCTAGAATTTGATCTAGATTTTGATACCGTTTCCGGCTTTGTCGCCTGACTGATTAGCAAAATTGATGCCGACTGGCTAGCTACGCCGCCAAATTGTCCCCTCGGCACTATCTTCGAGTGTAATCCCAGCCGCCGTCAATTCGTCTCTGATCGCATCGGCAGTGGCGAAATCGCGATCACGCCGCGCCGCAAGTCTGGCCTCTATCTTGGCCTCGATCGCGGCCTCGTCCAAACCGCCCTCACCGTCACCGCCAGCATCACTACCGGCGCCCAATTTGGCCCATTCACCAGCCGTCATTTCTAACAGGCCGAGCAAACCAGCACTCGATTTAAGCGCGACCGCCGCGCCTTGATCACCCTTATTTGCCGCGCCTGCCAATTCATGCAACCGCGCCATCGCCGCAGGGGTGTTCAGATCATCACTAAGGGCCTCAACAAAGGCCGCGTCAATGGCCGCAGGATCCGCGATCACATCACCAACGGCGCGATAGAGCCGGTCCAGCACGTTTCTGGCCTCGACCATCGCACTATCCGGCAAGGCCACCGGTGCGCGGTAATGCGCCGCCAATAATGCCGCCCGAACCGTTTCACCGCGATGCGCCTTGATCGCGTCATGCGCCATCAGCAAATTGCCAACAGATTTTGACATCTTTTCACTGCCCATCGTGACAAAGCCGTTATGGAGCCAGTATTTCGCCATGATCTTGGTGTCATGCGCACAGCAAGATTGGGCGATTTCGTTTTCATGATGCGGGAAAATGAGGTCAAGGCCACCAGCGTGAATGTCAAATTCAGCACCCAGATAATGTCGCGCCATCGCCGAACATTCGATATGCCAGCCCGGCCGACCTTTTGTTTGTGAAAAAGGATTATCCCAACCCGGCTGATCGTCATTGCTCGGTTTCCACAGAATAAAATCGGCTGGATCACGCTTATAGGGCGCGACTTCAACCCGCGCGCCGGCAATCATGTCATCCATGCTACGTTTAGACAGGCCGCCATAACTCGGCATGGTCGCGACGCTAAAGAGAACATGACCTTCTGCCTCATAGGCATGGCCTTTTTCAATAAGATCGCTAATCATCGCGATCATCTCATCGACAAATTCTGTTGCGCGTGGCTCATGATCCGGTGGCAAAGCCCCTAACGCCTCGGTATCATTATGAAAATTATCAATAGTCGTTTCACACAAATCACTGATGGACATCGATTTTTCTTGCGCTCTAGCGATAATCTTATCGTCCACATCGGTGATGTTGCGCACATAGGTTACCGTTGGATAGAGGTGGCGCAATAACCGGACCAGAACGTCAAAAACAACGATTGGGCGAGCATTGCCAATGTGAATACGGTCATACACTGTCGGCCCACAGGCATAAATCCGGATGTTGTCAGGATCTAGCGGGGTGAAAACCTGTTTTTCACGCGCAAGGGTATTATGTAGGCGTAGAACGGTCATGCAGGCTCTCCGCGGAGCCGTGCCAAAATCCGATCACGTCCCATGAAAGGAAGTAAAGGCGCAATCTCTGGTCCCTTTTCGCGTCCGGTTAGGGCAAGGCGCAATGGCATAAACAGGCCGCGTCCTTTGGCTCCTGTCTCGCCTGCAACCGCCTTGGTCCACTCTTGCCACATATCGGGACCGAGCGGCCCCTGGGGCAGTAAATCAGCCGCCTTTGCGGTAACATCAGCCGCCTCGATTACCGGCGTTATAGCCGTGGTACAGACGCCCCACCATTCGGCGGCATCACCGACCTTGTTGATATTGTCACGCACCGCAAGCCAGAAAGCCTCGCCATCATTGCCTGCATCAATACCAGCCGCTACGAGTTGGTTCGCAACGCTGGCAAAGTCCAGAAGCTGAACAATGCGGGCATTTACTTGGGTTAGCTCTTCAGGGTCGAATTTGGCGGTTGCACGGCCAAAGCGACCGATATCAAACCCATCCACAATTGTCGCCATGACCGCCGCGGGGACCACCGGATCAGCCGTACCAATGCGGGCCAGCAAGCTGGCAATGGCTGATGCCTCAATGCCGCTATTGCGCAATTCGCCAATGGAAAGGCTACCAAGGCGTTTTGACAAACCCTCGCCGTCCGCACCCGCTAGCAAAGCCATATGACCCATCATTGGTGCAGTTGCTCCCAAGGCTTCGAATAGCTGGATCTGGGCGGCAGAATTAGTGACATGGTCCTCCCCGCGCAGGATATGGGTAATGCCGTGGTCGATATCATCCACCACCGACGCCATCGTATAAATCACCCGGCCATCTTCACGCATCAATACCGGATCAGACAGGCTAGACATATGATAGGCAACATCGCCGCGCACCAGATCGTTCCATTTAACCTCGGTGTCGTTGAGCTTGAACCGCCAATGCGGCCGTTTGCCGTCTGCCTCTAGTGCCTTTTTGTCGTCGTCACTTAGCTTTAGCGCCGCGCGGTCATAAACCGGCGGGCGACCCGCAGAAAGCTGGGCTTTGCGTTTGAGCGAGAGTTCCTCAGGCGTTTCATAACAAGCATAGGCGCGCCCAGCGGCAACCAGTTTTTCCAGTGCCTCGTCATAGCGTGCAAGCCGGTCCAATTGCCGGTCTTCGCTATCCCAATGCATTCCCATCCATTCAAGATCGGCGCGGATACTCGCCTCAAATTCAGGCGTCGAACGCTCGGTATCGGTATCATCGATCCGCAGCATGAAATGGCCGCCAGTTTTGCGGGCGAACAGATAATTGACTAGCGCTGTACGCAGATTGCCGACATGAAGATTTCCTGTCGGGCTGGGGGCAAAGCGAACCTTAATCTGGCTCATTACGACTCCTTAGAGGGGGCTGGAGAGATGCTGGTATTCAATGGATTATAACCTGATGTTAACGGCAAGCGGCGTTCGCGTCCAAAGGCAAGTGGTGTCACTTTTGGTCCGGGTGCGGCCTGAAACCGTTTGTATTCTGCGCGGAATAGCAACTGACAGGCCCGCGTGACCTCTTCTTGGTCATAGCCGCGGGCGATGATCGTCTCGATATCCGCCATTTCCTCACAAATCGCCGCCATGATCGCATCGAGACGCTCATATGGAGGCAGAGAATCTGTATCCTTTTGATCAGGACGCAATTCGGCGGACGGTGGCTTTTCGATAATACGCACAGGCATCACCTCGCCCTTTGGACCAGCGGCCCCGCGTGGCAGGTTTTTGTTACGCCAGCGGCATAGATCGAAAACCTTAACTTTCCAGACATCCTTGATCGGGGCAAAGCCGCCGCACATATCGCCGTAAAGGGTCGAATAGCCAGCCGCATATTCCGACTTGTTACCAGTCGCCAGAACCATCGAGCCATGCTTATTCGATATCCCCATAAGGATCAATCCGCGCAGACGTGACTGGATGTTTTCTTCGGTAATACCGGGCTTCGTTCCGGCGAATTGATCGGCCATCATGTCATCCATCGCGGCCATTGCCGGTGCGATTGAGATACTATCAAGCCGCATGCCAAAACGGGCCGCTAGATCAGCCGCATCATCTAGCGATTCCTGACTGGTATAGGGCGATGGCATCATCACACAATGGACATTTTCCGGGCCCAGCGCATCGGCGGCAACGGCGGCAACCAGCGCCGAGTCAATGCCGCCAGACAAGCCAAGGACAACCCCCGGAAACCCGTTTTTTTCAACGTAATCACGCAGACCAAGCATCAACCCGCGATAAATTGCCTGATCACCTTGATCGGGCGGCGTGATTTGGCCAGTCAGCTGGATCTCGCCGAGGGTTTCGGCAATTTGTACAAGCGTTACCTCTTGCGAAAAGCTCGGCAAATGCGCGGCTAGCTTGCCGCCTTTATTAAGCGCAAACGAACCACCATCATAAACCAGCTCATCCTGACCACCGACCATATTCACATAGATCACCGGCAGATCAGTCTCGATAGACCGGCTAACCGCATGCGCCATACGTTGATCGCTCTTGGCATTATCAAACGGCGAGGCATTGATCGACAGGATCAGATCAGCACCAGATTCCGCCAGACATTCAACCACGTCAGGGGTCCAGATATCCTCGCAAATCGGTATGCCCAGCTTTAGGCCGCGGAGCATCACCGGCCCCGGCAATTGACCAGCGGTAAAGTTACGCTTGTCATCAAACACGCCGTAATTGGGCAAATTCACCTTGTCACGGCGGGCGATGATTTCACCGCCATCCATGACAAACACACTGTTATAAATCTGGCCATCTTCGCCGTGCGGTGCACCGACAATAATCGCTGGGCCTCCATCATTGGTGGCTTTTGCCAATACCGACAGGGCCTCGGCGATTTCCGTCATAAAATCTTTGCGCAAAACCAGATCATCACACGGATAGCCCGCCAGAAACATCTCCGGCGTCACTATCATCGCGGCGCCGGCATTTGCTGCTTTTGCGCGGGCTTCGATGAGCTTGTCACGGTTAGCGGCAATATTCCCCAAATGCGGATTTAACTGCGCCAATGCGATTGAAATCGGGTTATCCATGACCAAACTCTTTACTTGCGCAACAGGAATTCACGGCCAACCTTGACCCGCGAATGACCATCATAGGAAATAATATCGGCGGTAGCATAGGTTTCTGACCAAATTTGCGGCAAATAAGATCCTGTTCCAATCATATCAATTGGGGCTTTGGTCAGGGCGAACACACGGCATTTATCGGGACCGAAACCGCTGGAGCCAACAATCCGCGTTTTGTGGAAACCGCCCGCATCCAACGCCTCACGCATATGCCAAACCGCCGCCGCGCTAACGCCGGTGCCCATCATATGCTTTAACTCAGTATCACTGCGGTATCCCCGAATTGCCTCTGGTACATTACGCTCTAGAACGGCGTAGGATTGCTGGGTATCCAGCCCCTCAACAAAGCGGCCACCATGTGTATCAATGCGAATAGACAAAGCACCAGCCGCGGCTAGATCCTTGAACCGGTTAGCAACAGCCAGCGCATCGGTTATTTCAGTGCCAAAATAATCAACCAGAACCGTCAGCGGCGCATCGGGCATGGTCTGGTGGAACAACTCAGCCGCCCGTACCGTAGATCCAGCATAGCCGATAAGCGCATGCGGCATTGTTCCGGCGCCTTTATCACGGCCAAAGAAATGCGCAGTCGCATCCGCCGCACAGCCAACAAAACCGACGGCGCCCATTTTCTTTTTCGCCTTTTCCGACCCGACAGACGCACCATAGGCCACCAACTCGGCCATTTCAGAACCGGCGCAATGACGAGCATCCATCGCCAGAAATGCCACTTTCGGCAAATCAACGCACATATTATAGGCGTTATAGGCCGCCACACAGGCCGCCCCTAACCGCTGGAGGAAAATCGTTTCTAAATCTACCAGCACAGATAACGGTCCGGTGATGTAACAAATAGGCTCGCCAGCACCGATCCATGAACCCTCAATATGAGGCACCTCGATGGTCAGTTCAGTATTCCGCGATTTCGCCATCGCCTCTAGCCATTCAATCGCCAGACGCGCCGCGACCGTCACTGGACGCCGCATAAACACCGCATAAGTTACCTCGCAATCGCCATTCTGTCGGACGATTTCACGGGTATGCTTAAAATAGGTATCCGTTAGACTGGGCTGCTCCTCAGGAGGCGGCCCACTACTCGCGAATTCAGACATTCTAGCCATCCTTTGAACGTAAGATGCCGGATAATATTAGCCGCCATATGCTTGTGATGATCTTACTGGTGACGATCTCACTGGTGACGATCTTACTGGTGACAATCCCCACAAAACCGGTCTGGAAAGTGGCAATGCTATACGGCAACGCCCAATGTTGCGCCCTGATCACGCCGCTTTTTGAGCAGATCCGCTATCAGGAAAGCTAATTCAAGCGCCTGCCCACCGTTAAGCCTTGGGTCACAATGGGTGTGATAGCGATCACCCAAACGATCCTCTGTCACCTCAACAACACCACCAACGCATTCGGTTACATTCTGGCCAGTCATTTCAAAATGAACACCGCCCGGATAGGTCCCAACCTCGTCATGCGCATCAAAGAAGCCGCGCACTTCCGACATGATGTCGTCAAGACGCCGAGTCTTATAACCACTGCTTGCCTTGATTGTATTGCCATGCATCGGATCACAACACCACACAACCTTAGCGCCTGATTTTTGCACAGTGCGCAATAATGGCGGCAATCCGGTACGTACCTTGTCGGCGCCCATCCGCGCAATCAACGTCAAACGTCCCGGAATATTGTCGGGATTAAGCGTTTCGATCAGCCGCACCAATTCATCTGGATCAAGGCTTGGACCACATTTCAGACCAATCGGATTTGAAATGCCGCGCATATATTCAATATGGGCATGATCCGGCTGGCGGGTACGGTCACCAATCCACACCATATGTGCAGAGGTCGCATACCACCCCTTCTCCTCGGTAATCGTATCACGGCGCGTCAGTGCTTCTTCGTAATTCAACAGCAACGCTTCGTGGCTGGTATACATATCCGTCTCGGCGAGTGGACGCGCCGTTTCGGCGGTAATGCCGCAAGCGCGCATGAAATTCATGCTCTCTTCGATCCGCGCCGCCATTTCCTCAAACCGGGCTGTTTCAGGCGTATCACGCAGGTAATCAGCAACCCAGCTATGCACCTTGTTCAAATCGGCCAAACCACCGCCAGCAAACGCACGCAGCAAGTTCAAGGTCGACGCTGATTGCTCATATACACGCAACAGACGCTTTGGATCGGGGATCCGCTCTTTATCGGTAAAGCCCATTCCATTGACCATATCGCCGCGATAGCTCGGCAATTCCACGCCATCAATCACTTCGGTAGCGGCAGAGCGCGGCTTGGCAAACTGGCCGGCCAACCGTCCAATTTTAACCACCGGCAATGACGCGCCAAACGTAAGCACGACGGCCATTTGCAATAACACCTTAAAACTGTCACGGATGTTGTTTGCAGAAAATTCAGAAAAGCTCTCGGCGCAATCACCGCCCTGCAACAAAAAGGCACGCCCTTCTGCAACTCTTCCAAGCTGATCGCGCAAGTTCTGTGCCTCGCCAGCAAACACCAAAGGTGGCATCGCGCCAAGCTTTTGCTCAACCTGCGCTACCTTGGCCTGATCTGGATATTCAGGCACCTGAAGGATCGGCAGCTCGCGCCAGCTATTGGGGGTCCAGGTCATTATCGCATCCTCATTATTTACACCGCCCCGCCGAAAAAAGCAGGGACGACACCGGCATCGTGCCAGCGAACTGTTATAATGCTGATTTAGCGCGGATTTTCAACCTTTTTTGATTATCCGCGTGGACTGCGCATAGTGACAAACTCTTCTGCGGCGGTTGGATGAATACCGATGGTTGCGTCAAAATCCGCTTTCGTCGCACCAGCCTTCACCGCAATGCCGATACCTTGCATGATTTCACCGCAATCAGGGCCCATCATATGAACGCCAACAACGCGGTCACTAGCGGTATCGACAATCAGCTTCATATAGGTTTTTTCACCCCGTCCAGAAATCGTGTTTTTCATCGCCCGAAAGCGGCTCTCAAACACGGTAATTTCGCCAAATGCGTCCTTTGCATCGGCCTCGCTGAGCCCCACAGATGCAATTGGTGGCTGGCTAAACACCGCCGAGGCAACATTTTCATGGCTCACCACACGTGGTTTATGTCCAAAGACGCTATCAGCAAACGCATGCCCCTCATTGATTGCTACCGGCGTTAAATTAATCCGGTCGGTCACATCACCAACGGCAAAGATTGACGGCACTGATGATCGAGATTCTGCATCCACGATGATCTCACCCTTACGGCCAACCGCAACGCCCGCGCTATCAAGCCCCAGTTTTGAGGTGTTTGGCGAACGTCCGGTTGCGGCCATTAACTGGTCGGCTTCGATCACGCTACCGTCACTCAAGGTAATTGATTTTGCACCGCCATTTGCCGACACATTCGAAACAGTCGTGCCCGGATGCATAATGATACCACGGTCGCTCAATGCCTCGGCAATCGCCACGCGCACATCCTCATCAAAGCCGCGCAATGGCAGGTCACTGCGATAAACAAGATGTGTTTTCGCACCAAAGCCATTGAAAATACCGGCAAATTCAAGGGCGATATAGCCACCGCCATAAATCACAATTTCGCTCGGCAATTCCGCCAGATCCAGCGCCTCGTTAGAGGTGATGGCATGTTCATTCATACCCGGAACATCAAGCATCTGGGGCACACCACCAACCGCAATCAGGATATGTTCCGCGCTAATTTCGCGGGTGCCAACCATGACCGTATTGGGGCCGGTGACAACACCATACCCAGCAATCAAATCGGCGCCAGCATTCGATAATAGCTTGCGGTAGATACCTTCAAGACGTTCGAGTTCGGCATCCTTGGCGGCGATCAATGCTGGCCAATCATGTGTTGGCGCATCAACATTCCAGCCAAACCCGCGGGCATCTTCGACATCTGCGGAAAAGGTTGACCCATACATCAACAGCTTTTTAGGGACACAGCCACGAATGACGCATGTCCCGCCCGGGCGGTCGGCTTCGATCACTGCTACCTTGGCACCATGTCCAGCCGAAATTCGTGCCGCCCGAACGCCGCCAGATCCTGCGCCGATGACGATCAAATCGTAATCAAATGCCATTGCTTTTCCACCCATCCAAAATAGTCAAACGCCCGCCACGCGGGTTCGGTAATACAACACGCGCTATACAACACGATTGAGAGTTATTATTACATAAGTGTTTGGATGGCTAGGTTAAAGCTCCGCTAGGCGGCTTCTTGTTCCTGATATTCAAGCGCGGTAGGCATAACGCCGAAATATCCGCTGAGCACCCGATCTGCAATTGCCTCAAAATCCAACATTGCTTGGCCAATTTCAGGCGCGGTCATTCCGCCGATATCCAAATAGCGATAGACCGAGATTGTCGCTTCACCAGAGCAAACCCCATAAGGTTTCTGCAAAGTGGCAATAGTATCCTCGAGCAACAACATGGTCAGAAATGACGTGCGCAAACCGCCACTGCCATCACGCGCGGCAATTGAATGCAACAACGCCCGCTCGCCATCATCGCACAATTCTAGCTGGACTATTGGCCGGTCACTATCTCCCATGATCCAGCGGCGGGGGGCTAGGGAAATTATTTTGTTGGGTAAAAAATCTAAGGGATGATCAATCATCTCCTGCATTACTAACTTGATGGTCGAAATCATCAATGACTCCATATAAAGGGCCATATTACCCACCCACCCTGGATAACACAGCCTGATTACAACGACAGCGTTGGTCGACGCTAACTTCACAATTACGTTACTTCACGTTAACTATTTCGTAACAACTATATTAAGAAATCATTTACCGAAACTCTCCAAAAGGGTAGAAATCTGTCCGATCGGATTGGCTTTTCAGCTGGTTTGCGGCGCCCTTGGCGTTGCTTTGTCGGGATCATCTGGATAGGCTGACCACGCTAACCCAACCTGTTCAAATCTAATGCGGCAATTCTACCGATTTTATGGGCCGCTCCATTACAAAAGTCTTACGATGAAAACCTCGCCTGATCCAAAATGTTTGTGGCAACCAGATGCCAGCGATATCAAAACAACCGAAATCGTCCAATTTGCTGATTTTGTGATGAAACAAACCGGCTTTGACTGGCAGGGGGATTTTCAAAACCTGTGGCAATGGTCGGTAGATGATAGCCCTCTCTTTTGGAATTGCCTGTGGGATTGGCATGGTATTATCGGCGATAAAGGCGCGCGTGACCTAATCAACCCAGAGCAGATGCCGGGTGCACAATTTTTCCCTGACGCCAAAATTTGCTTTGCGGAAAACATGCTAGCCAATGCCGATGACCGCCCAGCCATTGCCGCCCATAGCGAGAGCGGCGCACTTACCACGCTCACAAGGGCGGAACTCAAATCAAAAGTCATGGCACTGGCGGGATGGTTAAAGACAGCAGGCGTTACACCGGGTGATCGGGTTGCCGCCTATGTTGCAAACATCCCCGAAGCCATCATCATGATGCTAGCGACCTCGACCATCGGCGCGGTTTATTCAAGCTGTTCTCCGGATTTTGGCATCGGCGGCGCGCGTGATCGCTTTAGCCAGATCGAGCCAAAGATCCTGTTAGCGGTAGATGGCTATCACTATGGCGGCAAGCGTATGGAGCGGATGCCAATTGTTCAAGAGCTGGTGGAGGCCATACCCTCGATTGAAGCGGTCTTGATCGTTCCTTATCTGGACCAAACCCCAGATGTTTCCGGATTGGCTAATGTGACGCTCTTTGACGACGCGCTCACCGCTAGTCCGGTGACTGATTTTCACCGTGTCGGGTTTAATGATCCGCTCTATATCCTGTTTTCCAGCGGCACTACCGGCGCACCAAAATGTATTGTCCACGGCGTTGGCGGCACTGCCATTCAACATATCAAAGAATTACGCCTGCATAGTGATGTAAAGGCCGGTGACGGGCTGTTTTATTTCACCACCTGTGGCTGGATGATGTGGAATTGGCTAGTCTCTGGGCTAATGGTTGGCGCCAAGATCGTGCTGTTTGACGGCAATCCATTTCATCCAGGGCCAGAGCGCCTCTGGGAAATGGCAGCATCCGAGAAACTCAGCCATTTTGGAACTTCGGCCAAATATATTGACGCGGTGAAAAACGCCGGATACCGCCCTGCCGATCATGTTGATCTGGCACCATTGCGGGCCCTGCTTTCAACCGGCTCGCCGCTATCTGCTGATGGCTTTGATTTTGTGTATGAGGCCATAAAGGACGATGTTCAGCTCTGTTCCATTTCAGGTGGTACCGATATTGTTTCCTGCTTTGTGCTTGGCTGTCCGACCCAGCCGGTTTATGCGGGTGAAATTCAAACGCGCGGCCTTGGCATGGCGGTTGATGTGTTGGATGACGCGCGCAAGCCCGTGCGCGATCAACAGGGCGAGCTATGCTGTGTAAAGCCATTCCCATCGATGCCAGTGCGGTTCTGGAATGACGTGGATGGATCTAAATATAAATCAGCCTATTTTGAGCATTTTGACGGGATCTGGCGGCATGGCGACTGGGCGACATTGAACGAGCGCGGCGGCCTCGTGATTCATGGCCGGTCAGATGCCACACTAAATCCGGGCGGTGTTCGCATTGGCACGGCGGAGATATACCGGCAGGTAGAGGCCTTTGACGATATTCTAGAAGCGTTGGTCATTGGCCAGAATTGGCAGGATGACGTGCGCGTTGTTCTGTTTGTGAAAATGGTTGCGGGTGCCACGCTGGATGATGATTTGATTGCCCGCATCAAGGCCGCTATTCGCGTTGGTGCGACCCCGCGGCATGTGCCGGCCTTTATCATCGCGGTGGCGGATATTCCGCGCACACGTTCAGGCAAAATCACCGAATTGGCAGTGCGGGATATTATTCATGGCCGACCGGTCAGGAACACCGAGGCACTCGCCAACAGTGAGGCCCTCGCCCATTTCCAGAATTTACCGCAATTGCAATAGGTGGCGGTTCTTCTGGGACGTGATCCAGATGCCTTGCCGGTTTATATACCTTGACGTATCAATGGCTGGACTGCGCTGCTGTTGGCGAAGGCCTTTTTATTCTTGCGGAAGAACGGCAATGCCAGCGCCAATTGGCTGGTTTCGGATTGCTTTAGCTCGTCATCATTATCCAGATTGTCGATTTTCGCCGCGGCACATGGGTGCGCGATATAGGTATGTTGGGCCCCCACACGATCAGCAATTTTCTGGAATTTTGCCTTTGACCCAACCGGCCATTTCTCACGAAGGATGGTCAAAACGATAAAATTGGCCCCGTCGGCGAACTTCTCACTGATCTTGTCCGCCGTGATAAATTCAACCGCAATGGCAGTCATCGCGGCCAGAGTGTCGGGATCCGCGGCCATCGCCTCGCCTCGGTCTTGATCCATCCAATGACCTAGGAGATTGATTTTATCACCGGCATCCAAACCCATCAATTTGGGATGTGCACCGCCATCATGTTCTGCCATGTCGATATCAACAATATCGGATTCGCCCATAATACGAATAATTTGTGAGGCCATTGTACCGGCTCCTGATCAGATCGGGGAAGGTTACTAAATTCTGCCAAGCTGTTTACGGCAAAGCATACGCAATTGCAACTGAGCTTAGATTGGGGGCTTTATGCTGGCGTATCTGTATTTGCGACCCGGCCTCTGACCATCTCACGCCACGCAATAACCATACAGCTAGCCACGATCAACGCCGCGCCGCCAATCTGAATACTGGTCATCACCTCGGCAAAGAAGAAATAGCCGACAATGCCCGACATCGGCATCTGTACATAGCGCAAGGACGCCACAACAACCGCATCCACATATTTATACGAAGTGGTGAAACATATCTGCAGCAATGATCCGATTGCCCCTAGCAACACCAGATATATCAACGTCTCGCCGCTTACTCGATCCAGCAAATGCGGCATGACCAGAACCACGATCGCAAGCACCACCGCGCCAGATCCATTATACCAGAGGGCCACACTAGCCGGTGCATCACCTTTGCCTAAACGGCGTAACAGGATCGAGAGAACCGCGCCCGATAACGCCGCAAGCAATCCGTATGTTGCATAGATAGACACCCCGCCGGAAAACGGATCAGTGATAATACCAACCCCAACCAGACCCACGATAACCGCGCTCCAGCGGTAGACGCCAACACGCTCACCTAGGAAAAACGGCGATAATAGGGTGACGAACAAAACCGATGATTGAAACATTGCCGTGGCTTGGCCAAAGGGCATTGTACGCACCGACATAAACCAGAACACCATCCCGCAAGTGCCAACAATAATCCGCCAGAACAAAGTTCGGCGTTGGTTAATCTGCCAGAATTGTGCCCCGCGAACCCAAACCGCATAGGCCAACAACAACGGCACGGAAAACAAAAAGCGATAGAACACGATGGTGAAAATGGTTAGATCATCGCCAATTTTCTTGACGATGATGCCGGTACATAGACCAAAGGCGACCGCCGATAGCGATAGCAAAATCCCGATGAGTGGTTTGGGCAACAAGTGAAAAATCCAAATAAAGGCCAGAAATGACCGAGCTACAGCCAAAAATCGATCAAGAGTGATTGATTTGCCTGGTGAATGGCAACAGTCTAATCAATAAACTAGTCAAAAGCATCTTTTCATTGTGGGGAAAACCACTATTTATCGAAGATAGACGCATCTTATTACACGATTTGCTTAGTGAGGAACAAATGAAGCAGCATTTTACAAAGTTAGCTGGCGCGGTATTAATCGGCATGACAATCGGATTGACCCAATCGATCTCGGCTAGCGCCGGTGTCATCGAGGACCGTCAGGCAAGATTTAAAGCCAACAATGGTTCCATGCGTGCGATCGGCGCGGCCCTTGGTTCTGGCGATGTGGCGGTGATCAAAGCCGAAGCAACAAAGATTGCCGAATGGGCAAAAGTAATGCCGGATTATTTTCCTAAAGGCAGTGACGGCGCACCCTCTAGTGCCAAATCGGATCTATGGGAAAATTTTGATTTGTTCCGCAAGCAAGCCGACGATAATCACCAAGCGGCCTTGGCGTTAATTGCCGCCGCCGATAGTGGTGACATGGACAAAGCCCGCGGCGCATTGATGGAAGTCGGCGCCACCTGCAAAGCCTGCCACCAAAATTTCAAAGGCTATTAGGTAGCCAGAGTGGCGGCTATTGCCTCACTTACATTTGACTGGGGCTATAAAAAGCTGGGGCTAAAAAAAGCTGGGGCGCAGGAGAATAATCATCTGCGCCGCAGCGATTAATCCCGCCATCAAGACCAATCCAAATACGGTCTTACCGGTGGATATAGATCCCTCTGGGCCATTTATCTGGTCACGTTCCTCACTCGCGCGGCCAGTTACCATTGCCGAGGTAAGGTTATGTTTTTTCTTGAATTTATAAAACAAAATAGCGCCTAAATGCAGGATGATGAGAAGCAATAGAAAGATCCCGATATCATGGTGGATCTTGCCAGCATCCGCGCTTAAAGCTGGCACCAGATGGGCCAACGGGCCGTCAAACAGAATGCCGTCTGTTGAGACTATGCCAGTTGAGACCATCAACAGCGGGACACCCAATAACGCCAGCACCGAATAGCCGCCAAGCGGGCTATGCCCAGCGGCACGCGGCGTAGTTTTGTCCTCGCGCGCACTACGCAACCATGCAAGCAAACGCAGTGGCCCCACCAAGAAATTGCGGAAACGGGCATGATGACCGCCAACAAATCCCCAGATTATCCGAAAACTAATCAGGGCAAGGATCAATAGCCCAAAGCGTTCATGCACCCAAAGAACACCCGCCTTGGCCGATATGATCGCGCCAAACACGCTCACCATGAAACCCCAGTGAAAAATCCTTAAGGGTAAGTCCCACACACGCATATTTGCCTCTTAATTAGCCTGTATAATTTAGCTTGATACCAGCGGTTAGAGACCTAGCATGTTCATCACATTTGCACGAACACAGCCTCACCCCGATACCTGATATCGGCGCATTATACACGCATCATACACGCTATGAAGCGCCAATCTACCGGCATTTGTTGTTTGCTATCAGCACTGGTAGCATTGCCGTCATGAGCATGATGCACCACAAGCTACTTGTTGATTCTGGCGGCGTTGATACGCCGGTTGGGGATGGCGGCGCGTTGGCGGGGCTGGCGGCAATCGATGCGGATGTCGCCAATGTCCTTGAACGCTATGGACCACCGCCTGATCGCTCATTACCGGCTAGCTATGAAACCTTGGCGCGGGCCATTGTTGGCCAACAAGTATCACGCGCCGCGGCCAGTGCCATATGGAACAAAATGGAGGCTAATGGCGTTTGCGAGGCGGTTGTGATTGCCGACAAGACGCCAGAAGAAATGATGCACTCTGGGCTTTCACGGCGTAAAGCAGAATATCTCATCGGCATCGCCGCGCAAATCACCTCTGGAGCTCTTGATCTTGACGCTTTGGCGCAGATGGACGGTGATGCTATCGCGGCAAGGCTCGTTGAAATCCGCGGCATTGGCGCATGGACAGCGGATAATTACCGGCTCTTTGCCCTTGCCGATATGGATGCATGGCCGATAAATGATATTGCCTTGCAGGAAGGGATGAAGCTAATCAAGTCGCTAGAAACGCGTCCCACCGCCAAACAGCTAGCGGAATTGGGTGAGCCATGGCGGCCCTATCGCGGGGCTGGCGCTCTGGTTCTATGGCATGTCTATGGAATTTTGGTGCGTAAGGTAACGGTGGCCGACATCTAAGGGGCGCGGTTTAATGCGCCCGACACCCCATTACCCGAATAAATTGCCCTGATTATCATCGACAATTTTGGCTTTTTGAGCGGTCTTTTTATGGGCGTTCTTTTCGGCATATAGCGCGTCATGCGTCTCGCGTTCGATATCCTCTGGCGATAGCGGCGTCACTAGCCCCGGATGATTGAGCGCAACCTTGCCAACATCGGCGGTCACCCGATACCAGTTAAACCAGTCAGACGGGGCAGCCTTGCATAAATTCGCCGCTGATTGCACCGGTCCAGACAGCCAGCTTTGCCATGCGTCCTTGGGCAAAACCAATGGTGCGCGGTGGTGGATGTTTTGCAAATCACCATCCGCCGCGCTGGTCATCACGACAAAGAATTTGCCTTGCGGGCGATCGAACAATAATCCACCCATCGCCATTGTCTCGCCATCACGCCGCTGGATATGCCAAGGCTTTTTCGGGCCAGTCCATTCATACCAGCCACTAGCAGGAATGATACAGCGGTTATGGGCAAAGGCATCGCGGAAGGTGACTTTCTCAGCCGCCGTTTCCATCCGCGCATTAATCAGGAAACTGTGCTTGCTGGTCGCGGGCGGCAATCCCCATTTCGCCTCAATCGCCTCGGTATGCAATCCCGGTTTGGTGATCACCAACGCCGATTGACTGGGCGCCAAATTCCAACGTGGCTGTAGATTACCAACAATAGTCACCCCGAACAGGCGCATTAATTCCTCTGGCGAGGCCGTGCTGGTAAAGCGTCCACACATTTTGGCGGCATCCCTTTGATCGCGGTTCTGGCAAAGCCAAGTGCCTGTTGTTTTGGCATAGGCCAGATGATCAATCAACCAATTGTGCCGCTTATCACATGCGCTTGTGGTAATGTAATAGTGCGACCATTTAGCGGGGCTTGGGGCTTTGATCATGCGCGATGGTGCGCTATCAATAGCAACGCACCGCAATTCAGCCACCAAGACGGGGTGCGCTTCAGGGATTTTTGATGACCGATTGCCTAAAAATTACAGCCGATAATATTGCCACTGCCGCTGGGGTTTTGGCCAATGGTGGGCTCGTCGCCTTTCCAACCGAGACGGTTTATGGGCTGGGCGCAAATGCCTGTGATGGCGATGCGGTGGCGGCGATTTTTGCGGCAAAACAACGGCCAAGCTTCAATCCGCTGATAAGCCATGTTGCAACCAGCGATATGGCTTTTGACCTTGGCCGTAAAACACCGATTGCGGCGGTGCTGGCGGCGGCCTTTTGGCCCGGCCCCCTCACCCTCATTCTACACCGCGCGGATAATTGCCCGATTGCGCGTCTCACTAGCGCCGGTCTTGATAAAATTGCCATTCGGGTGCCATCGCATGCGGGTGCGAGAGAATTATTGACCACCTTTGGCGGCGCCATTGCCGCGCCTAGTGCCAATCCATCTGGCCGCCTAAGCCCTAGCCGCGCAGAGCATGTCATGGCGCTCATGGATGGCCAGATTGACATGGTTCTAGATGGCGGCCCCTGTGAAAGCGGATTGGAATCAACCATTGTCGATTGCACTGGCGAGGAGGCCGTGTTGTTGCGTCCAGGCGGGGTCACACGCGCGGCCTTGTCCGCGGCGTTATCATCGGCTGGATTGGACGGCACAATCATTCACTCCGCCCCATTAAGCGATGGTGAAGCCCCGATTAGTCCGGGCCAGCTATCCAGTCATTACGCCCCAAAAAACACCTTGCGGCTAAATGCCCAGAGCCCGCACGATAATGAAATATTCATCGCCTTTGGCCCGGATTATCCAGCCAGCGAAGATGGCTACAACCTAAGTTCAAGCGGCAATTTACGCGAGGCGGCGGCGCGTTTGTTCGACATATTACATGATGCTGATAATACCGTGGGGGATCGGGGGATTGCCATTGCGCCGATCCCGATTGAGGGTCTTGGCGAGGCTATTAATGACCGACTCCGCCGCGCCGCCGCGCCGCGTTAAGCCATTTATTTCAACTTTGCGCAAATTCAATTAGGCAAGCCGATGTTGGCATTGCTATGAATGATGTAGGTATCGGATTGAGAGTTTAGGGACAACATTATGGCGCACGATTTTATCGCAGAGCTTACAGCCATCGTTGGGCAATCATCGGTGTTGAATGCCAATGATGATATGGCCCCTTTTCTGAGCGATTGGCACGGCAAATACCACGGCAATGCGCATGCGGTGGTGATGCCAAATTCAACCGATGAGGTAGTTGCCATTATGGAATTGGCCGATCGCCATAATATTGTCGTTGTCCCACAAGGCGGCAATACCGGCTTTATGGGCGGGGCGACACCCGATGATAGTGGTAACAGCATCGTGCTATCATTGCGCAAGATGAACCGTATCCGCGAGATTGATAGCCAGAACATGTCGATGACGGTTGAGGCTGGCTGTGTTTTGCAAAATCTGCATGAGGCGGTAGAGGCCGAGGGGCTCTATTTTCCGCTAAACCTAGCCGCCAAGGGTAGTTGCACTATCGGCGGTAATCTTGGCACTAATGCTGGCGGCTTGAATGTGGTGCGCTATGGCACGACCCGTCAATTGGCGCTGGGCCTTGAGGTGGTGTTAATCGGCGGCAAAAAGCTAGAGCTACTGAGCGGTCTTCGCAAGGATAATACCGGCTATGATCTGCGTGATCTGTTTATCGGATCAGAGGGCACACTCGGCATTATCACCGCCGCCACGATGAAGCTATTCCCCCTACCCGTTGCCCGCAGCACCGCCTTTGCAGAGGTCCGCGACGTTGATGCCGCGGTGCAATTGTTGCATCGTTTGCAAGCGGCATCTGGCGGCGGTGTTGAGGCGTTCGAGCTTATCCCTGCCGATATTTTGCATGTTTTATACGATCACTTTCCAGACATCCCACAGCCATTAGCAACCCGTGGGGCGATGAATATTCTGGTTGAAATCGGTAGCACTAACCCAGCCGCCGGTATCGTTGATGAGGCTGGCAACTCGCCGCTACGAACGATCATGGAAGATTTTCTTGCCGCCGCCTTTGAAGATGGGCTGGTGCTTGACGCCACCATCGCGAGCAGTGACGCCCAGCGCAACGCATTGTGGGAGGTGCGCGAAACCGCGCCGGAATCGCATAAATTATCGACCAATTGCGCCCGCTCCGACATCGCCTTGCCGCAATCATCAATCGCCCCATTCTATAGTGAAATGGTCGAGGGTATAAAAGCCATCGATCCGACAATCTGGATTTGCGGCTATGGCCATCTTGGTGACGGCAATTTGCATTTCAACTTGATCGAGGGCAAAGGTAGCAATTCGGACTTTCTCGATAAAGTGCCCGCCCTATATGAGTTGCTCTATGACAAAGTGGCAAAATATGATGGCTCAATCAGCGCCGAACACGGCATCGGTCAAACCAAGCGCGACCAATTGCGCAAGGTAAAAAGTGCGGCAATCATGGATACGATGCAGGCCATCAAAACCGCCCTGGATCCAAAAAACCTGATGAATCCCGGAAAGATCCTTTAGGCGAAACGGTAAAACAACCTATGCTTATCGCCTAACTGTCTCAAAGGAGGGTAATCATGCCCCGCAAAGCCACTCCAGATGAAATCCTCAGCTTTTGGTATGAGGAAAGCACGCCCAAGCAATGGTTCATGAAGGATGATGCGTTTGATGCGGCTATTGCCACCCGCTTTAAAGACACTGTCGAGGCGGCACTGGCGGGACAGTTAGATCGCTGGGTTGATAATGCCGAGGGCTGTCTGGCGTTGATACTGGTCCTTGATCAATTCACCCGCAATATCTTTCGCAATAGCCCCCGCGCCTTTTCTGGTGATGAGATGGCATCAGCCCTCAGCCTACGCTGTGTTGAGCGGGGTTACATAGAGCATGACACCGAAGAATACCGGACCTTTATGCTCATGCCGATGATGCATAGCGAGTCGATTGAAATTCAGGATAGATCATTGCCTTTATTCAAGAAATGGACCCCTGAACAGGTCTATGAATATGCCGTTAAGCATCGGGATATAGTTGCCCGTTTCGGTCACTTTCCGCATCGAAACAGCATTTTGGGACGACCATCAACGCCCGAGGAAGTGGAATTTCTGAAAGAGCCGGGATCGTCCTTTTAGCCGGATAGGGAGACGCCCATCTCACCCGCTTTTTCCAGCACTTGTTGCGGTGTGACATCGTCAATTGCCGTCCCGCGCACCCAGCCACAATTCGCCCCCGTTGGCGCCGACATCGATGGGTCAGTATCAGCCCCCATCACCATAATCGTTGGCACACCGGTGCGCGCCGCAAGAAAAACAGGGCCGGTATCATTACCCACAACCAGATCACCGCGCCGCAACAGGGCGGCCAATTGCGCTAGGCTGGTTTTACCAACAAAATCATGACAGAACGGTGCCGCCGCGATCAATTCGTCAACCGTTGCCCGCTCTGCGTTAGTGCCCACAATCACCACATTATGCCCGGCCTTTTGCAAAGCCTCAGCCAAGGCGGCAAAGCGCGTGACATGCCAGCGTTTTTGCGGTTTCGCGGGCGAACATCCCGGCACTAGAATGGCGGCTTTCGCCGGCATTTTGAACGCCATGTCACCTACTGCACCGTCCAGCCAATCCATCGCATTATCGGATGCATCACCATCTATCCCGCCAGCCATCCGCGCCGCGACTAGCATCCGCTGGTTGTTGTTCACTCCGGTGAAATCTGGATAAGGATGGCTCGCGCCCTTTGCCGTGCCAAACCAGTTGACCGTACGCGGCGCAAGCAATTGATGATATTTATTGGTTCGGCTACTGCATTGCTGGTCGATAATCATATTCCAGCCGCGGTGAAACAGAGCGCGTATCTGGAGCGTTGCCCGCACATTGAAAAACGGCACTCGCCCGTCAATGATAATTTCATCAAACCACGGCATCAACCCGGCCAATTCGGCAAATGGACGGGTGGTTAAAAGGGCGATATGGGCGTCTGGATGGCCTTTTCTAAGGGCGCTAAACGAGTCCAGCCCCTGGATGATATCACCAAGCGCACCATGCTTGATCACCAGAATTCTGTTCGCGCCCATAAATTGCTCCGTAAATCATACAATCTTAGCTATCGTCAAACCGCCTACAGCATGACATAACATAGATGACATAACATAATGTGGATGACATGACATAACGCGGCGATAATGCCAACATTTTAGACACATAGCCGACTAGAAATATCACATTTTCCAGATATCAACCGCGAGCCGATCAAGCCCAGAGCCCATAAAGAGAACCCAGTGCCGTTAACCGACATCTCGCCATTACCGAAAATTGATCTCCTCTTGCCCTCAAAAGAGCGGTTTACCGCCAAGAACGCGGGCGCAATATCGGGTGTCGTGCGTGATCTGGTAATGTCTAGCACCGCAAGTGCGGCCTATCGGATCGTTGGCACCGCGGTAGATACCCCGCTTGAATGCCCATCATTTCTGGGGGTAAAGCCCGCCAGTAAATGGTCCTTTATGGGATTGTTCAAGGGGACCAACATAGCCACCGCCGCCGCCTATTTGCGTACCATTGCATCGGGACCAGCGCCAAGCATGATCGAGGTGCATAGCCGGTGCCATGTGGCTAAATATATCGCCAAAAAACGACCAGATATTCCGGTTGTTCTGTATTTACACAATGACCCGCGTGACATGAAAGGGGCCAAAACCAACGCTGAACGCGCCGTGCTTTTGGTCAAGCTGGCCGGGGTGATTTGTGTCAGTGACTACATCAAAGGCTGTTTTCTTGACGGACTGGATAAGACGGCGCCGGAAGCAGAGAAAGTCGGTGTAGCACGCAATGGTGCCGAACGCTGGCTTTCCCAACAGCCGGAAAAGCAACCGTTCATATTGCTTGCCGGCCGGATGGTACCAGAAAAAGGCATTCTGGAATGCGCGACAGCTATTGCAACGGTCTTGGCAAAATATCCTGAATGGAAGCTGGTCATTGCTGGCGCGCGCCGGTTTGAAGAGGCCGCGCGGGGTAGTTATGAAGAAAAGATCGCAAAAGCCATTGCCCCCCTGGGTGATAGAGCGGAAATGCGCGGCTTTATCCCGATTGAACAAATTCGTGAGTTGCAAGCCGCAGCGGCGATTTCAGCCTGTCCATCTTTATGGGACGATCCTATGCCAAAGGCTGTGCTCGAGGGGCTTGCCGCTGGATGTGCGTTATTAACCACGCGGCGCGGCGGCATTCCCGAAGCCGCAGAGGGCCGCGCGCATATCGTTGACGATCCGACAATCCAGTCATTTACCGCCGCCCTAGAGCAAATGATTGGCGATGATACCTATCGCAAATCCTTGCAGGACAAAGCATGGAATGACTTTCCGTTTCCCGCCACAAAGATGGCGCATGACGCCGATTTACTCAGAGCAAAAATTTTAACCGCAAAACTTTAATTCAAAATGGGGCACCGCACGCCGATTGCCCCTTTGTACCACGCCGCAATTGTCGTAGAGTGCGGGGATTGCAAAGGATTTTCCTAGGGGATTTTTATGTCACTACCTCTCCGGTTTTTAGTGGTTCTCATTTTGGGGATGGTCACATTTGGCACAGGTGCATTGGCAAACGAAGAGCCGATTGCCTTTGAAGCAGATGATGTCACCGTAAACCAGGAAGATGGCAGCATGTTTGCTGTTGGTAATGTGGTGCTACGCCAAGGTGAGATGGAGCTTCGGGCCGATGAAGTGACCTATAACCGCCAGAACGACAAAGCGATAGCCCGCGGCAATGTGGTTATGATCACGCCCGATGGTGCCACGCACCGCGCCCCGTTAATGACATTAGACACCCAATTCACCCATATCGTGGCGGAAACATTGCGCACCCAATATGCGGACGGCTCATTTTTCACAGCGCGAGAAGCGGATACTCAGATTGGCGACGTATCGGTATTTTCCGCCTCACGCTTTAGTCCATGTAACTGTGATTTTGAAAATGGCGAGACGCCGATTTGGGATTTGCGGGCATCGAGTTCTACCCATTATGCAAAAACCCAGACCGTTGTTCATCGCAATGTGAGAATGCATGTATTAAACGTGCCGGTTGGTTATTTGCCTTATCTGGCGCATCCGGATTGGACTGTACGCCGTCGCTCGGGCTTTTTGGCGCCATCATTTGTGTTCAGCTCGAACAAAGGTGTGACCGCATCGATGCCATATTATCAGGTTATCGACGACACCAGAGACATTGAATTCACCCCGTATAAATTCCAGTCCCGGGGTACGGGCCTTAAAACCCGCTTTCGCCAACTGTGGGATAAATCTGAACTTGATGCCACTATCTATAATGCGAACGTAAACACGTATAAGAAGAACCGCGAGAATGTCGCCGCAATTAATGCCCAATTCACCTCGGTTATTGGTGATGGTTGGCAGGTAGCAGCCAACTTGCGCCGCGCCAGTCAGGACACATTTGCTCGTCGTTATGGCTTCATGGATGATACAAAGCTCAAATCCGAAGTGGTTGCAGAACGGATAAAAAGTGATCGTTACTACCGCGTAGAAGCATCCGACGTCCAAGGATTGAACAAGGCCGACACCGCCGAGCGTGAGCCAACAATTCTCCCGCGTATGTATTACGAAAAAATCCAAGAAGGGTTCCGCCCTAACCAGCAAATGCGTACCGAAATCAGCGCCATGCAGTTAGATAATGACGAAGGTTACGATCTGGCACGTTGGTCCAGCCTTGCCGAATTTTCGGAAGATTTTTTGGCTGGCCCAGGCATCGCCAACTACAAAATTGGTCTTTCTGGCACCTATTACACCCTGCATAAAAAACCAACAGAGGCGACCACACGAACCGGTGATCTAGGTCAGGTGAACCCAGCAGTGTCAGTCGGCTGGCGTGTACCAATTGCGGTTAGTGGTGATGTGCGCTCGGCCATTATCGAGCCGCAAATCCAGCTTGTGCATGTGTCCGGCCCTGATCGCACCAAGGACGTACCAAACCGTGACGCGGCCGATTATCGTCTTGATGAGGCGAACTTGTTTTTGCTGAACCGATACCAAGGTAAGGATTATGTCCTGCCCGGGTCACGCGCCGACATTGGCCTTTCTGCCGTGTCTGAAGACGCCATTCTGGGTGACGTATCAGGATTCATTGGTATCAGCCGCCGCCTATCTGGAAAGCCGTCCGCCGCCCTCACCCCACAGCAAGATAATACCTATTCAGAATATGTCGCCAGTGTTTCAGTTGATCCAGATGGCCCCTATTTTGCCAATTGGTCGGGCCGCATGTCTTCACATGACTTTACGTTGAACGAGTCCAAGACAAAACTTGGTGGCAACATTAGCAAAGCTAACTTCACTATCGAACATAACCAGCTGACCAAAGCCTATTTCACCAACAGCACAAGTGATCGTGAAGAATTGTCGGCAACTTTTGCCGTGCCGCTAACTGATAGCTGGAATTTTGGGGCCTCACAAATCTGGGATTTATCGAACAAACAGACCGTGCGCGACAAGACCACAGCGTCGCTTGTTTGGACTGGCGGACCGCAAGATTGCCTCACATTCACTGTCGATTATTCACGCGATCCTAACAAGGACCGCGATATTGCCCGTAATGACGAGGTGAAGTTCACCCTGAACTTCAAATATTTGGGTGCTATTGCGCCGGACACGTTTCAGAAGAACTAGATAACCAGCGCCCATACAACCACGCCTACGGTTAGGATGATTAGGCCGCGCGTTAGTCTCTGGCTTCCGCGCATCGTCACGCCTAGCCATTGGCCAGCTGCACACCATAGCGAATGGAACAACAGCTGGACCAAGGCAAAACTAGACACCACCAGAATGAGCTGAGTATCAAGTGTGCCCAATGCCGGGGCAAAATTACTCCATGCCAGTATGACCATCACCCACGCCTTGGGGTTTAGCGGGTGGACGATTACGCCATGTCTGAAGTCAAATTGTCTCGCCGTGGTTTCAATTTGGGGGCGGTCATTCCATGATTTGGCGGCGAGGTAAATCATATAAGCCGCGCTGATGAATTTGAGCAATTGCGCTAGCCAATCCTGTTGTGCCAGCACCAAGCCAAACCCGAGGCCAAACAGAACATTCAAAAGAATTTTTCCGCATACGAGGCCAATAATAAAACCAGCACAACGCCGAAGGCCGATTTGTGCACCGCCAAGCATCACAATCAAATTGGCTGGCCCCGGTGTGCCAACCATTACGATGATAAAGCCTAATAGGGCGACATAGGCCTCAGTCATCAGGGATCAATCGCTTGCCCATCGCATAGACATCATCAATGCCGTAACCCAGCTTGTCATAAAATGACAGCACCGCGTCGTTGTCCTTGCGCACACAAAAGGCAACCTTTGGACAGCCAAGTTCGATCAAAAACGCCTCGGCCTTGTCCATTATATGACGCCCCAGTGACTGGCCTGCATAATCTGGGTGGATCGCTAAATAGTTGATGGAACCGCGATGGCCCTCATAGCCAATCATCACCGAGGCAACAATCTCGCCCTTGATAGTGCCAACCCAAAACGCCCCATTAGTGGTATCTGCGGCATTAGTAAGGGTGCTTTGTTTACGCATAATATCCTTATGCGGGTCATTCCACGGGCGCGTTAGCTTGCATAAATGCCATAGTGCGACAACGGCTTCGGTATCATTGTCGTCAAAATCGCGAAGTTCCAGCATATCAATCGCTGCGTCAGACATTATCAAAGCTCCTATGCCCATCCGATAACATATTTAGACAATAGCTGTAGCCGATAAATGGTCAATACGCACGCCTCGCCGCATCCTAACGATTATTTAATATTTGCCCATTAACATGGTGGCTAACCATAATGAGGTGAATTTGGATGTCACAGCAGTTCTTCACGCCAGCTATTCAGCCATATAGAAAATATTTCGTGTTTAGAGGCCGCGCAAAACGAAGTGAATTCTGGATTTTCCTATTAACCGCCCTCATCCTATTCCAATTGAGCGAAGTTGTTGCGAATGCGATGTTGGGCCCCCGCCCAGAACATTCCAGCCATGCGCGCCTATGGTTGATGACACCGGATATCATCATAGATAGTGCCAAATTTGACGATGAAAACCGATTTCGCCAGCGTTATCGCGGTAGCATCCATAGGCATAATAACAATAATCACCAAAACGCCCCGCAGGATGACGCCACAAGCCCGCTCGAATTACCCAATAACGGCGCCCTGCGCAGCTATGAAAATTGTGACGCGGTATTGAATGCCAGTGATTTGCCTATGTCAGACCTCACCGGACCACGCGTTGACCTCTATTGCATTGAGGCGGGCGATGGTGAATACCGTCTGATCGTCCTTGCCTATCGGGCGCGTGTATTGCAAGAGACAATTGACGGATTGCTGGTCTTGTTTTTGCTAATTCCCTTCCTCGCCCTATCAAGCCGCCGCCTACATGATTGCGACCGCACGTCTTTATGGCTGTTATTACTGGCGATCCCCGGCATTAATTTATTGCTGATGCTGTATTGTGGTTTTGCAGAGGGCAAAAAATCCGATATTAAATATGGCGTGAGCCGGATTTAAGGCCAAAAAACCACCCAAAAGACATTTATTACAATTCATAACATCATGTTTATATTATATTTATAAAGTATAAACCGAAATTTAGTTTACAAATACAATATGACGCCAGACAAAACCAGCCAATAAAACCTGTTTGCGCATCATTATTTGGCCATGTTTTGCCCCTAACGTGACGATAATCCCGCTTTAGGGAACATATACAAAGCCCGAGGACACCATGACTATCACCAAACCGATGACCGTCCTGCTAAGTCTATTCATTAGCGCGGCCGGCACCTCTCTGCCGACCAATAGCATTGCCGATACATTTATCTATTCTGGTGGATGTTTCTGGTGCACCGAGGCGGATAGCGAAAAACTGGCTGGGGTTTCCGATGTAATCAGCGGCTTTACCGGCGGCACAACGCCCAATCCGCGGTATCTACCGGGCCAATGGGGAGACCACCGCGAGGCCGCCGAGGTGATTTATGATCCTGCGCTAATCTCTTATGAGGATCTGGTGAGGCATGTATATGCAACGATTGATTATGAGGATAATGACGGCCAGTTTTGTGACCGCGGTCATTCATACAGCCCTGCGATCTATTACAAGAATGAGAGCGAAAAGCAGATTGCCGAGAGGCTCGCACCGCCGACTTCAATCGTTCCCATAGAGCCCGAAACCGCCTTTTATCCGGTCCGTGATGAGCATCAGGATTTCTATAAAAAGAGCGGTTTGAAATATAAATATTACCGCTTTAGCTGTGGCCGTGACAGCCGAATAGACGAGCTAAACGGCCAATAATAGACCGACACAGTTTCGCCGTGGAGTCTGCCCCCTATTGCTCGGCTTTTTGAATGCATGCATTGCCAATGCGCGTATATCCATCTATGCAGGCCCACCCATTGCCCGAAGCAACCGCATTGATCGGCATATTCAAATCCAAACATTTGTTTGCGGCGCGAACATAACCGGCGTCACAGACCCAATCATTGCCCGACACAATCGCATTGCGCGGCACATCAAGCTTGAAACATTTATTGCCTGAGCGCGCATAGCCGGTGTTGCACTTCCATTTATTGCGCGAGACAGATGCATTTTCCGGTATCTTCAATTTCAGACATTTGTTTGCTGTCCGAAAATAGCCCGACTTGCAGTACCAACTATTACCCACAGCCACCGCATTATCAGGCAATTTCAATTCCTTACATTTGTTGGCAATGCGGGTGTAACCCGCAACACAGGCCCATTCGTTCCCCAGAATAAATGCGTTCTCCGGCATCTTCAATTTGATGCATTTGTTTGATCTACGCGAATAACCAGCAACGCACACCCAATCATTGCCCCAAACCATTGCGTTATCGGGCACATCCAATTTCTTGCACTTATTTGCTATCGGGTAGTAACCGGCATTACAGAGCCAACTGCTACCCGAAACAGACGCGTTTTCGGGGATTGACTGAGCATAGGCTGGCAAAGCATTCAAAAACGGGAAGATTAGCAAAAAAACAATGAGATTTCGCACCACTTAAACGCCCTCCACTGTTTAGTAAAACAGCTCTCTCCCTGTTCCTTGGAGTGTATCTGTATCCCAGATTATACGAGCGGAAACCATTCATGCCTATGGCTAAACAGTCCCCAGTCGCATCATCGATCACATTTACCGAAGACCAAACAAGCCCTCCAAAGCAACACCTATTCCACCGTTAATGCTTTTGCTAGATTTCTTGGGTGATCGCTGAATATCTGCAATTTCATTCTGAAAAATAATCTTCGTCTATTTTGTAGGTATGATGCGTTGAACGCAATTCTACACCAACTTTATTTTCAATAAGAAGATTGAGTAATCTTTCGCGATTTACGCAGACGATTTTCTCACGAACTGTCCCAAGATAACTGAGAGCATCTGCGGTAAAATCAGATGTTGTAAAAAATACACCTTTTGTTGCTTTTCTACCGCTTAATGAACCAACAAATTTTTGTAAATCTGGACGACCAACATTATTGCCCTCCTTATATCGTTTCGCTTGCACGTAAACTATCTCTAACCCCAAAACATCTTGATAAACTAGTCCGTCAATCCCACCATCTCCACCTTTGCTCGTAACGGTAGTGCCATCAAAGTTTCCGTACCCCATCTTTTTAAGCAAATCTACAACAATGCGTTCAAAGAAATATGGAGATGAATCATAAAGTTGATTCAGCAACTCTTGCTTTAATTCATTTGTTATATTTTCAAAAATGCTATCAATCTGTTCAGTTGGGGTAAGCATATCTGCTTGCAGTTCTTGAGAAACTGGTATTTTTTCAGATTTTGCTCCTTTAAATGCTCTATATTCTTCAAATTTTTCCAAAGTTTTGTTTGTTATATTTTTCCCTAACTCACCTCTAATTTGTTTTCCTCTCTCAGTTATCACGTATTTACCGCGTGCTGGTTTATCCATTAACTTTGCGTGTCTAAGATAGTGAATACCCCACCGTAATCTGTTTCTTACCGTTGGTTCACCAGAAGGATTTCTTACTTTTTGGGCATCATCGGAAATCTTCATTTCTTCACATATAAGAGTTAAATACTCATCTGATGTTTGCGGCTTATCTGCAAACATCAGAATATATGGGTAATAATCTTGATAACTGGGAAGTTTCATTTTAATAAATCCTAGTTTTTATTTTTATTTATAATTATTAATGACTTAAAAGCATTATTTAGTAAACTCTTTCCACATTTCACCTCTAATCAAAGGGTATTTTTTATCTTTAAACGCTAACCTCTCTCTTCGCTCAGAGTATCTTTTCAAGACTGAATGAACTAATCCGTTTGTCCACTCTTTATCATTTTTAGTTTTGATGCCTCTTTTATTTAAAATTTGTGCAATTTTTCTGTACCCAAACCCACTCTTATGGAGTGACTTAATGAGTTTGTAATTTGCAATTTGTTTTTGTGAGCAATTGTAGGGATTTTGTTGAGGTAAAAGGTTATTAAATCTTTTAGAAACAATATAAAACAGATAGTTAGCATATTCGTTTTCTGAAAAGTATTGTCCAATCAGACCTACTCCACCGTCACCGACTTGGCTAGATTGCGGGGTTGGTCTACGTCGGTGCCTTTTTGGACTGCGGTTAGATAGGCTAGGATCTGGGCCGGGATTGTTAGCAATATGGGGGCCAATAGCGGGTCCAGATTTGGCACTGTTACAACAGAATCCGCAAAATCGACTTCACCAAGGGCGCGTTCTTCGGTGATAAGGATGATCTTGCCGCCACGGGCACTAGCCTCGCGCAGATTGCTTGCCGCCTTGCCCAAAAGTTCATCCGCCGCCAGCATTGCGATGATCGGCAAACCATCTTCAATCAGCGCGATAGGCCCGTGCTTCATCTCACCCGATGCAAATCCCTCTGCATGGATATAGCTCAATTCCTTGAGCTTTAGCGCGCCTTCAAGGGCGATTGGGAACAACACGTCACGGCCCAAAAACAAAGCTGAACGTGCGGTTGATAAGTCATGCGCGATCGGGCGAATAGTCTCAAATGATCCCAAGGCTTTGCCGACTTGACCCGGCAATGCTTGGATCTGTTGCTGAATTTCATCGGCTCTCTCGGCGCTGATCTCGCCCTTGGCCTCGGCCAGAGCAACCGCAAAGCAAATCAACACAGTCAATTGCGCGGTAAATGCCTTGGTGCTGGCAACACCGATTTCAGGGCCAGCGCGCGTTGGCAGGACGTTATCAGCCTCACGGGCGATCGTGCTTCCCGGCACATTCACCAGACCAATCGTATCAAGACCACATTCGGCCGCGTGCCGCATTGCCATCAATGTATCGAGGCTCTCGCCCGATTGGGTAATGGCGATGGCGGTTGTATAGGCCGATGTCACGGGCTTGCGATACCGATATTCAGAGGCGATTTCACAGGTCACCGGCACCCGCGCGATGGCCTCAATCCAATAGCGCGCAACCATCGATGCGTAATGGCTAGTCCCCGCCGCCAACATCACGATGCCATCAATCTTGGCAAGGTCGGCGCGGCTCATCTGGGCGTTAATGCGGCCATCCTCGCCGGTCATCGCCGCTAGAGAATGGGCAATAGCGTCCGGCTGTTCATGGATTTCCTTTTCCATAAAATGCCGATAGCCGCCTTTATCAACAATGCCAGGGCTAGCCGCAACGATAACCGCCTCACGGTTAGCGGGCACACCATCGGCGGTGAAAATAGACGCACCATCAGCCCGAACAAAGGCAAAATCATCATCCTTTAGATAGACAACCCGCCGCGTTAGATGCGCCATCGCAATCGCGTCAGAGCCAACAAAACAGGTCTCATCACCAAGGCCAATGGCCAATGGCGAGGCATGACGGGCGACGATCAACATATCGGGATAATCAGCACAGAGCGCGGCAAAGCTATAGGTGCCGTCGATTGATGCTATGACCCGCTTGGTCGCTTCATTGGCATCAAGACCATCTTCAAAGGCCTCGACAAACAAATGGGCCAAAACTTCGCTATCAGTGTCACTGGCGAACACATGGCCTTTGGCCTCTAGGTTCTGGCGCAATGTCCGGTGATTTTCGATAATACCATTATGCACAATCACCACACGGTCATTGGCGACATGCGGGTGGGCGTTTGCCTCGCTGACACCGCCATGTGTGGCCCAGCGCGTATGGCCAATGCCGATGGCGCCGGTTAAGGGCTTTTCACGCAACAACCCATCAAGGTTGGCTAGCTTGCCCACAGCGCGACGGATTTGAAACTTGTCACTATCGCGGGTAACGATGCCTGAACTATCATAGCCGCGATATTCCAGCCGCTTTAGCGCGTCCAGCAATACATCACTACAATTATCCAGCCCGACAGCGCCAACAATTCCACACATCAGCCTAATCCATTTCCGTCCCAACAGGGTTAATCGCGGGGGTACCTAAAGGGTTGATTACAATATTATTTACGATGGTAATCACCGTGTCATTAAACAAGGATCACAGCCGAAGACCAACAGCCACAAACCACCCCTTGTTGATACCCGCCTTATCCAGCCATGTGAAGGTTGAAATCCCCACAAAAATGATTTCCGCCGAATTTTTCTGCCTTCATTACCTGTTTTTAGGTCATGAGGGCTTTTTTTTGGTCATTTGTTTGGAATTTTTGCAAATTTGAGATTATATAATCCCATGAAAATTGCTGCTATCATCCTTGCCGCGGGCAAGGGCACCCGAATGAAATCTGCTCTACCAAAACCGCTTCATGCGGTTGGTGGTCGTCCTATGCTTGCATGGGCTCTGGATGCGGCGCTCGCCGGCGGAGCGGAAACATCTGTGACAATCCTACCACCAGATTCCAAACCTATTCAGGACTGGCTCGATGGCGGCGCATTTGCGATCCAACAAAAAGCCCTTGGAACGGGCCACGCTGTGCAGGCGGCGGCGGGTCATCTGGCTGACTTTGATGGTGTGGCATTGATTATGTTTGCCGATACGCCACTCATCACCGCCGAGACATTGCGCCAGCTAGCCGCGTTAGTTGCAGATGGAAGTGCCATTGGCGTGCTGGGCTTTGAAACGGATGATCCCACTGGCTATGGCCGCATTGTTACCGATCATGACGGTAGCATCAGCGGCATTGTCGAGGAAAATGACGCAACCCCAGAACAGCGTGACATTACCCTTGTTAATGGCGGCATCATGGCGGTGCGTACACCATTGTTGTTTGATCTCTTGGCCCAAGTGTCCCCTGATAATGCCAAGGGCGAGATTTACCTAACCGACATCATTGCGATTGCCCGCAAAGACGGCCAGAGAGTTAGCGTTCTGGTGACGCATGAGGACGAGGTTATAGGGGTTAATGACCGCGTTGATCTCGCCATTGCAGAGGCATCGTTGCAAGATCGCTTGCGGGTTGCGGCATTGGATAATGGGGTAACAATGCGCGCGCCTGACACGGTGTTTTTGCACGCTGACGCCATTATCGAACAGGATGTAGTGATCGAGCCGCATGTGGTCATTGATGCTGGCTGTCACATTGGTGAAGGTAGCATCATTCGTGCCTTTTCCCATTTAGAGGGCGCAACGCTTGGTGCCTGTTGTATCATCGGACCTTATGCACGCCTGCGCCCCGGTACCCATGCGGGTGATGGTGTGAAAATAGGCAATTTTGTCGAGGTTAAAAATACCGAACTTGGCGCCGGATCAAAGGCCAACCATTTGACCTATCTTGGTGATGCCGAAATTGGCGATGGCGTGAATGTTGGCGCGGGCACGATCACCTGTAATTATGATGGTTATAACAAATACAAGACGCTCATTGGTGATGGTGCCTTTATCGGGTCAAACTCGTCCTTAGTCGCCCCCGTGAGCATTGGCGCCCATGCAATTATCGGCGCGGGCAGTGTTATTAACGCTGATATTCCGGGCGATGCGCTTGGTCTGGCGCGGGCGCCGATCGACATTCGCCCCGATGGAGCCAAAAAGCTACATGAGCGCAACGCGGCGATAAAAGCTGGTACGATCAAAAAATGATGATCTGGGTAATGGAAAATCGACCATGGTAATGGATGCAACAACCATCGCCGCTATTTTAGGGCAGATGCAAGGACGGCGCGCCCTCGTCATTGGCGATGTTATGCTCGATCAATTTGTTGATGGCGAGGTCAAACGGATCTCACCCGAAGCACCAGTGCCGGTTCTGGGTAAAACCAATGTTAGGCAGATGCCGGGCGGTGCGGCGAATGTCGCTTGTAACCTAGTGCGCCTTGGTCTCAACGTGTCGCTAATCGGGGTTATCGGCAATGACGATGCGGGCCAATCCCTGACCACAGAAATGACATCCCTAAGCGCGATTGCCTTTACCCCAATTGTCGCCGATGACCGCCCAACCAGCCTTAAAACGCGGTTCCGTGCTAATGGCCAGCAAATTTTACGGGTAGATGATGAGAGCCTCGCCCCGATTACCGACACCCAGAGCGCACAAATTTTAGAAGCGGCCAAAAGCCAGCTCGGCGCGGCGGTTGTAATGGTGCTATCTGATTACGCCAAGGGCTGTCTGTCACCGTCTCTGCTCGGCGATTTGACCAAGGCCGCCAAGGACCATGGCGTAAAGGTCGTGGCCGATCCGAAACGCGCCGATCTTAGCGCCTATCAATCGGTTGATCTGTTAACGCCTAATCTTGCAGAATTGCGGCTTGCATGCGGCCGTGAAATTGACACGCTTGGTGACATAACTGCTGTGTCTGCAACGATCGCCAGCGAACACAACATCAGCGCGATCTTGGCGACATTGAGCGCACGGGGCATGTTATTGGTGACGAATGATGGCGGCGCCCTACATGCGCCTGCAACGGCGCGTGACGTGTTTGACGTCTCTGGTGCTGGCGATACGGTCATAGCGGCGCTGGCGGGCGTTTATGCGGCCGGGGTGGATGCAGTTGAAGGCATTATGCTGGCAAATATAGCCGCTGGCGTGGCCGTTGGAAAATCTGGTACTGCGGTGGTTAGCCCGGGCGAAATTATCGCCCAGATAGCCCCAATAACGCCTGATACCAGCGTTGCGTATAATGCTGAACTCTGCACTAAGTGGCGGGACTCTGGCCAGAAAATTGGCTTTGCTAATGGTTGTTTTGACCTGCTTCATCCGGGCCATATGTACCTGCTCCATGCGGCGCGCCAGAAATGTGATAAGTTGATTGTCGGTCTTAATTCCGATGCCTCGGTCAAACGCCTAAAAGGCGCGTCACGCCCCAGCCAGAATGCCGAATTACGCGCCGCGATACTCGCGGCCCTTCCCGATGTCGATGCTGTCGCCATTTTCGGTGAGGACACGCCGTTGGATCTGGTTACTGCCCTACAACCTGATGTCATCATCAAGGGCGGCGATTACGCCCCAGAGGACGTTGTCGGCGGCGATATCGTGCGTGCCAGAGGCGGCACAGTCGAAATCATCAATACATTAGGGTCACATTCGACCAGCGCCATTATCAGCACTTAATCATCACCGGCATTACACCAGATCAAATAAGAGCAGAACGGCCAGCCCCTGTAAGGGCCGGCCTATTTTGCCTAGTCTTCGCGGCCTGCCAGATAGTCCTGATCAATCTTTGGCAATGGACGATCAGCGATCGCGGCCTCGAATGATTGCAGACGTTTATGAATCGACAGCAATTCAACAATTGTCGGCCATGAATTCACCAGGAACTGGAATGAATTTGATACCTGCCCAAAGGCGGTCAGGATCTGCTGGAGTATTCCATAAGTGATCTTCGCGGCGACAATTGTTGGCACGAGGATGACATAGACGAAGATATTATCAGCTTGCAGATAAAAACTACGGGCAACATTGAAGTAGAAATAGTGGAAGTAAAGCCGGAAATAATTCCGCCGCACATTGGTAAATAGTTCGGTGAGAGTGATTGGCTGGCCTCTCTTCTCATTATCCTCACCAAGAACGAGTTCTTTTCTGAAAGCAGCCTCAACACGTTGGTTGCGGAAATAAAGGCCCGGCAATTTGATCCCGACAACGACCATCAAAAACGTACCCAATAATGACCAAAAGATAACCGCACTCATCAATGGCGCAGGAATTTCGCCAACCAATGGAAACACTGTCACATATTGTGAGAGGCCCCATAGGATCGGCAAAAATGCGAACAATGTCATGATTGAGTCAACGATTGAAACGCCGAGCCCCTCGACAATGCTGGCAAAGCGCATGGTGTCTTCTTGAATACGTTGGGACGCACCCTCGACATGGCGCACACGCGGCCATTGAGCGAGATAATAGTCATTCATAGCTGTGCGCCACCTAAACACATAATGGCTCACGAAAAAGCGTGTAACGGTGAATAGGATCACCGCCATGAAAGCAATTTGCGCAAAGATGATGAATAGATCGTAGAAATTTAACGCCACAATCCCCTCTTCACCTTGCAACGCATTTTGCAACAAATCACCAAATGGCCGCCGCCAATGGTTGATCGCAACCGACACTTGAACGCCAAAATAGGTGGTGAACAGGATAAAAGCCGAGCCAAGGATCGACCATAAATGCCATTTATGCGGTGCGATCTTCTGCCAGATCGCCCAAAAAACAAGGGTGCAGGAGGCAAAATATAAATAGAGCCAGAAAAAGTTCGGTGTGAAGAAAAAGCTAATGCCAACAATCGGTTCTGCATCACTAGGACGAAGCTCAAAGCCAAGGAAGGAGCCGATTTCTGCGCCAAACCCAAACCAGATCGCTGCGGTGATAATAATGTACACAATCAAACTGTTGAAAAACAATTTAGGCCTTGGGAAAAATGACTCAAACATGGGCGTTAAACTCTCACAAAACTCAGATTACTTCGGTTACATTATCGCAGGCATCCTGCTCGTTCGGCAATATTACACATGTATTTTCGCGAACTTCTAGTGCTTTCAATCTGGAATGCCCAAATTAGGCTAGATCCAGCATGGCAAGGCTATTCCTCACGCCGGTCATGCACAACCGCACTGGCAATCACACCAAGACCAACAAACACCGTAAGCATCGCCGTGCCACCATATGAAATTAACGGCAGAGGCGCGCCAACCACAGGCAACAATCCTGTCACCATAGCCACATTGACGAACACATACAGGAACAAGGTCATGCCAATGCCCACGCAGACCATTTGCGCAAACCGGCTACCCACGCGGAAGCTAATGCCAAGGATAGACCCCATCATCAACAAATAGATCGCCAGAATGAATAGATTGCCAGCAAGGCCAAATTCCTCACCGATCATCGTGAACACGAAATCGGTTTGCTTTTCGGGCAAATAGTTTAGCTGGCTCTGGCTACCCATCAAAAAACCTTTGCCAAACAATCCGCCGGACCCCAGCGCAATCTTTGACTGGCTAATTTGATAACCAGCACCAAGAAGATCAGATTCAGGGTTTAGAAACGTCATCACACGGGCCTTTTGATAGGCATGAAGCCCCGCCCATAACACCGGCAGTGATGCCCCTGCGGCAACAATTCCGGCGGTAATGTAACGCCACGGCGTCCCAGCAACAAAGATCACCGCCAACGCCCCCACCAATAACGCCAATGCAGTACCAAGGTCAGGTTGGTTAATCACCAGCACAAACGGCACGGCAAACAATAGCAACGGCGGGATGTAGGTCAGGATATTCATCATTTTTTCCGGCTGTTGGCCATCAAAATAGCGGGCCAATGCAAGAATGACAGCAATCTTTGCAGGCTCAGACGGCTGGAAGGTAAACCCGCCAATGGTGATCCAGCGCGCCACCCCTTGCCCACTGCCAATGACCATCAGCGCAACCAATGTGACCACAGCCATCGCCAAGATCGCATAGGACCATTGGCGGATCAGCCTGAAATCGATAAAGGCGAAAACCAGCACAATACCAGCCCCCACCGCGCCTCTGATGGCATGGCGACCAGCCCATGGTGTCCATGACCCCTCTGACGCCGAATAGAGCGCGAGCGAGCCAACAACCACGAGAATGCCAGCCAACAATAGCAAAAACCACGGAATGCGGATGAGCGTACGCCCAACGGATATAGGATCAGGACGCTTCATGCCTTATCCCGCAATGAAAGCACTTTTTCCATGATTTCGCGTGCGACAGGCGCCGCCATGCTAGAGCCACTGCCGCCATGCTCAACCACTACGGATATCGCATATCGGGGGTTACGCACCGGTGCATAAGCAACAAACAGAGCGTGGTCACGCTCTTTCCAAGGGCGGTCGATATTTTTGACGATACCGGCTTCACGTTGTTCTTTGGTAATCCGGCGCACCTGAACAGTGCCGGTTTTACCATCCATCCCGCCATATTTCCTGCTTAGGTTATAATTCCGCGCTGTTCCGAGTTCACCATGGGTAACGGCATGCATGCCTTTGCGAATAATGCGGAGCGCACTTTGCGAGATATTCAATGGCTCGAACTGGGGCGCACCCTCCCCCACGCGCAAGGTTGGTGACACCGCCTCACTGCCGTTTGCGATCCGCGCTGTCATCACCGCTAATTGTAACGGCGTTGCTAGCACATAGCCCTGACCAATCGCCGCGACCACGGTTTCACCCGGCGTCCAGCGCACTCCCAAAGTTGCCAATTTCCACTCATGGCTGGGGATAATGCCCTTTTTCTCACCCGGAATATCAATTCCGGTAACAGCGCCCAACCCAAGCCTTTCAGCCATATTCTTGATCCGCTGGATACCGGTTTTCAAGGCCACTTCATAGAAATAAACGTCACAAGACTGGGCCAAGCCTTGGACGATATTCATTTTCCCGTGACCATCTTCACGCCAGCAATGGAATGTCGCGTTACCCAGCTCCATACTGCCACTGCAATGATACGAGGTCTTTTCGTTGATAATGCCAGCCTCAAGCGCGGCCAGACCAACAACCATCTTAAAGGTTGAACCGGGCGCATACATTCCGGAGGTTGCGCGGTTCAATAGTGGATTGCGCGGATGCTCGTTTAGCCGCCGCCAATCTCTGGTCAGCAGTTTCTCGGTAAAGATATTGGGGTCATACATCGGCGCAGATACGAGCGATAGAACCTCGCCGGTTTTTATATCCATCACCACGGCGGCGCCAGACTCAGCGGGTGTCAGCGCGCCCTTTTCATCACGCAGGATCAGATTATCACCAACGGCAATATGCTGACGAATTTCGGTATTAGTCGACATGGCCCGCTGTGCCTCGGGCAAGGCTAGGTCAACGGTTTCAGCGCGCCCACGCCGCAATGTGCTGGCCGCATGTAGTTGAACACCAATATCCAAAGCTAGCTGGATGTCGGAGCCGGGCAGCGGGCTTAGATCTTTGATAACCCGAATGGGACGACCACGAGCATTCACCTCAACCCGTTCATTACCCGGATTGCCGCGCAATTGAGACTCCAGCGCATACTCCACCCCGATCTTGCCAGTGGCCAAATCAGGCAAATCCTGTAGCGCGGCGTTATTATCTATTTCGCGCTGGGTAACGGGCGACACATACCCGGTCACATGGCCGGTTAGCGCACCTTGGGGATAAATCCGGCGCAATGATTTCTTGAACGTGACCCCCGGCAAATAGGCCGATCGCACGGCCAATCGCGCCAATTCACGCTGGGTCAAATCACTGCGGATCGAAATAGGCCGGAAAGATGGATTTTTCTTTGCTAACGCCAGCGCATCCGCCTGTGCACTCTCTGGCAGATCAATCAATTCGGCGAGTTGGCGTAAAACCTTACGAAGATCTTTGGCATAGAGCGGTGTTACCTGTAATTCGTAGAATTCCGCATTACCGGCCAGCAAGCGCATTTCCCGATCAAATACACGGCCACGCTGGGGGGGGACCACCCGACTATCAAACTGATTACGATCGGATAGGCGCTGATACCGGTTATTCTGCGCCACCTGTAGTTGGTACAGGCGCCCGCCCAAAAACGTCATGCACAATAATTGGGCACCGCCTAGAACAAGGCTTCGCCGCGACATCACCTTGCGGTATTCACGATCCTTGTTACGTCTAGTCTTCATGACGATTTCATCCGTTGCAGCACAGCGGCAATCGCCGCGAAGATCACATAGCCAATAGGGAATATTATTAACGTCGATCCCAATTGAAACAATAGCGGCGTGCCTGATGGTATCGCCAGATTAATCAGCGAAAAGATGATGAACTGGAATAGCGTAACGAGTGTCACCATGATGGCGAAATCCGTCCAAATCTCCATGAACTCGCTTTGCAACAACCGTGGCCGCCGATATTGCATGATATATAGCACCATCATATAGGCAATAGCACGGCCACCCAACAAATCAGAAAACAATAGATCACTAACAATTCCGATCAGGAAGGCCGCGATCATCGGTACAAATTTTTCAAAATGCAGCGACATCCAATAAAGGAAAATCAACGATAATAGTGGCGTGGCCCCATAGAAAATACTCCATAGCCCCAAACTGCCTTCAAAGATAACAAGGGTAATGCCAAACACTGCCACGAGAAATTGAACCGGCAAATCAGAGCCGAATTCAGCCTGTTCAAAATACTGGCCGGTCTTGCCGGTCACACCATTATTGCCCGGGCTCTTTTTCACTGGCGCACCCCTTGAGAGTTCATCCC
>Ga0209654_1000391_pt1 | contig 44099 bp, 36 predicted proteins | sample SaaInl1SG_22_DNA_FD_184646 | JGI IMG/M metagenome (GOLD analysis project Ga0209654, IMG submission 184646) | Marine microbial communities from expanding oxygen minimum zones in the Saanich Inlet - ESP_161SG_22_DNA (SPAdes) (version 2) | ecosystem: Environmental > Aquatic > Marine > Intertidal... | reverse complement strand
TCGTGATAAACCTACAAACGCGATTTGAATACATGACATTACATGATAGAAGTTCCCCAATGACGCTTTAATTTGCAGCCATTAAGCAATAATATACGTAAAATGAAGGTTCAAAAGGCGACAGTATCAATTCTAGTTGTGCTCCAAATACTTCTGTTTGGGTGTACTTCGTTAACCACAGGAGTGTCAAATACTTCAACAGCACCAAGCTTTGAAGAGCTATCTAAAAACTTTAAAACCCCTTTGCTAAAATACCGTCCTGAAACTTGGTTTCACCTGAACGGGAATAACATTAGCAAAGAAGGCTTAACTCTCGATTTAGAAGCGATAAAAAGCGCAGGGTTACAGGGAATTCATTTGTTTAACAAAGCTGGACAGCCTTACCCTGATGTGGATCCTATCAAAATCTTATCCCCCGAATGGGAAGATATGATTCGGCATGCTGCTGACGAATGCAAACGCTTAGGACTAACATTTACCATGCAAAATTGCCCGGGCTGGTCCATGACGGGAGGACCTTGGGTGCCTGTGGAAGAAGCACAGCGCGAAGTTGTAGAAACAGTCTATCATTTATCGGGAGGGGAAAAGCTTAGCAAGGCTTTAGCACTAGATTCCTTATATCATACCTCAGATTATGATTACAAAGACATTCAAGTATTGGCGTTTCCAACTCCTGAAGGAGATGATCTGGCGCCTTTACATCCATCAACTATTAAAACCAATAATACCCTAGTTCCTTGGGAAGACATTTTTAATCCCGATGCTAAATTAACGGTCACACGAAACACAACCAGGTTAAATAAACCTTTGCCAGCATACAGGTCTTCAGGGATTTCAAAAGTAGATGGTAAGCATACATGGGTGAAGACAAATTTCGACACTCCTGTTACGTTACGCTCCATAACGTTTCCACAATCTAGGCATATGCTTATGGGCACTCAATACCCACAAATCAAGGTGAATATCGTAGTCAAGGCAATGCTAAACGACACCCTAAAAACGGTTGCAACCTTAAAAATACCTGATGCCAACTGGAACGACAGGCGTAAACACATTACATTAAGTATTCCAGAAACTACCGCAAAAATGTTTATGTTTTCATTTGAGGGAGAACACACTATCGCCCCTGAATTTATTCGTTTAAGTTCCAAACCCAGACTTCACAACCACGAAGCAAAAGCCGCAAAAGTATTACGCCGTCTGAAGAAAGAGGTAAACATCGCCTATGCCGAAAATACCATAGTTAAAGCAAATACCATAGTAAATCTTACAGACCAGATGAATTCCGAGGGTCTTCTAACATGGGATGTGCCTGAGGGGGAATGGACTGTGATACGTTTTGGTCACATCAATATGCGATTAACAAACAAGCCTGCTGTCCCTGAAGCAACAGGATGGGAGTCGAGTAAGCTAGATAAAATTACCATCGAAAATCACTTGCGCAAAGGGATGATAGGTAACTTAATAAAAGACGGAGGTCCAATTAGTGATGGAAAATTACACGGGCTGTTGATTGACAGTTGGGAAAGCCATGTCCCAACATGGACAATGCATGCCGAAGATATGTTTGCTGAATTTGAAAAACGAAGAGGGTATAGCATGAAAACATACCTTCCGGCAACAATGGGTTACATTGTAGAAAGTCCTGAAATAACCACGAAGTTTTTAAGAGACTTAAGACATACCATGGATGAGCTCTTTATTGACAACTTCTTTTCACATTTTGCTACGGTAGCTCATGACATGGGCGCTAAGGTATATACCGAGGGCGCCGGTGGAGAAGTCCTGCCTGTAGACCCTATGCGGTACTATGGCGTAAGTGATATCCCCATGACCGAGTTTTGGTACCCTTCTGCCCCTTCTGCGCAAAACGAATATGCAAAACCTATTTACAATGCCGCTTCGGCAACCCATTTATATAACAAGCCTGTTTTGGCGGCAGAGGCATGCACACAAGTAGGGGTACAGTGGAATGAACACCCTTTTAGTGTAAAAAAGCTGATAGATTATAATTTCGCCAAAGGGGTTAACCATTTGGTATTTCATACCTTTTCGCATACACCACAAAGAGAAGTCTATCCGGGGTCTAGTTTTGGTGGAAGAATTGGCTTTCCATTGGTTAGAGCACAAACGTGGTGGAACTATATGCCCGATTGGGTTGACTATTTGAGTCGAAACCAATATGTATTGCAACAAGGGGAATATGTTGCCGATGTTTTATGGTATTATGGCGACCATTACGAACGTCCGCCTTTTGATTTAGATACCTTTCCCAAAGGCTATCGTTTTGATTATTTAAACGCTGAAATATTACAAGAAAAACTCAATGTAATTGATGGTAAAATTCAAGTAGAAAATGGAGGTACTTACAGGGTTATCCAACTAAGAGATTCGGAAAGTATGTTGCTTTCAACAGCTCAGAAGTTAAAAGAATTGGTTCAAGATGGGGCTGTTATTTTGGGTAACAAACCGCTAGATTCTCCGAGTCTAATGGATGATGAAAATGATCTTTTACAATTGCGAAGCATTGCCAATGCCCTTTGGGATGATACGGCTAGTGGAGTAAAACAGGTTGGTAAAGGTCGTGTGTATTGGGGGAAAACCTTAGAAGAGGTATTACAACAAGAAAAGATAGCAAAAGATGTTATTGTGCCAGACGCGATGGATATCCATTGGATACATCGTCAAACGCAAGATGCTGACGTCTATTTTGTGGCATCAAAATCCGATTCCCCTGTTGACGTGTCTTTAAGCTTTAGGATAGTTAATAGATCACCTCAATTATGGGATGCCTTTACCGGGCAACAACAAGATGCACTCATTTGGAAAAAGGCTGGTGACAGAACAAATGTGGCGTTGTCGTTACCTTCAAATGGAAGTGCTATTGTTGTATTTTCTAAAAACGAAATACATCCTTTTGCTTCTAAAGTAACGCACAACGGCGTTGTAATTCTAGATACCGAAACGGGCTGGTACAAGGTACATTCAAATGATGATAGTAATATTACATTTAAAAAGGATGCACTATTAACATCAAATTCCGGAGTATATACCTTTCATCAAAATGCGGACACAGTCCAAAAGCAAATTTCCATTGAAGAAAAACCCTTACAAAACAATTGGGATTTAGCTTTTGTAAAAGGATGGGATACCCCTAAATCCATTACAGCCATGGAGTTAAAATCGCTAACAGATTTTGAAAATGATGCGATAAAACATTACTCGGGAACCACCACATATTCAAAAACAATACGTCTTGAAAGGGTAGGGGAACATACTATTTTAGACCTTGGTGCTGTTGCCAATATTGCCGAACTGTGGTGTAACGGAAAAAAAGTGGGTGTTAAATGGGCACCACCTTTTACATTTGACATAAGCGATTTTGTGGAAAAAGGCGAAAATACAATTCAAGTTAAGGTTACCAATACTTGGCGTAACCAACTTATTTATGATAATTCACGCCCAAAAAGCAAAAAGAAAACATGGACGACGAATCCGCCCAAAAAGGAAGAAACCACATTAGAACCATCTGGTTTAATAGGTCCAGTAGTGTTAAAACAATACGCCAATAGGTAACGCTTTCAATTCACATAAAAGTGTAGTTTAAAGACAACAAATTTATTTTTAATTAATCTAAATAAGCTTGCTAATTAAGGTTTTAGCCCTTACATTTGCACCCTCTATTTTTAATTATTCTAAATAAATGAAGCCTCTGCCACTTTTCTTTCTCACATTCACCTGTACTGTGTCTGTTGTGTTTGGTCAAACACAAACACTCGATTCCATTCAACAATTGGATGAGGTTATTATTCGTGCGAATACCATATTAGGCAATAAGTTTGTAGCACAAAACCGAACAGGAGCGTCATATTATTTGTCTACTGAAGATTTGGCAAAGTTTGGCAGCACAGATATTAACCGCGTACTTCAATCCGTACCGGGAGTGAATTTTTATGAAGAGGATGGTTTTGGATTAAGACCAAATATTTCGCTTCGTGGTACTTCTCCGCAGCGTAGTGCTAAAATTACCCTGATGGAAGATGGTGTACTCATTGCTCCGGCACCCTATAGCGCAGCTGCTGCCTATTATTTTCCCTCTGTTGCCCGTATGCAGGCTGTTGAAATTCTTAAGGGAAGTAGCCAAGTGCAATATGGTCCATTTACAACAGGAGGCGCCATAAATTTGGTATCAACGGCAATACCCGATGATTTTTCAGCCAAACTGCGCACCAGTTACGGAAGTTTTGACACGGGTCAAGTGTACGCTTCTGTTGGGCAATCCACCAAAAACATAGGCTATGTTTTAGAGTATTTGAACCATCAATCCAATGGGTTTAAACGTCTTCGTACCAACGATAATACGGGTTTTGATATTTATGATATTATGGGGAAACTCCACTTTAGCACCAACGCGAAGGCTAAAGTTCCTCAATCCCTTGAACTCAAATATCACTTCTATGACGAAAAATCCAATGAAACCTATTTGGGGCTAACAGCAGCTGATTTTGCCGCCAACCCCTATACACGCTATGCGGCTTCTCAGTCCGATCAAATGAATGCTGACCAACGTCAGCTTATGCTAACGCATGTTATGGATTTTTCCAAGCAATTAAAAGTGGTTACCAATGCCTACAATAACAGATTTACTCGTAATTGGTACAAACTTGACGATGTGGTTTTTGATGGAGATAAAAAAAGTTTGGCTGCGGTAGTGAACAACCCACAAGACTATCCAAATCACATGAATATTTTAAGGGGCTCGGAGGATTCTGAGGCAGATGCACTCTTGCTAAAGGCTAATAACAGGGTATATACATCTCGTGGGATACAAACCAAGGTGGATTATCATTGGTACGGTTCAAATGGCACCTTTCACGATGTTGAGGTGGGTTCTCGTTTGCATTACGACGAGGAAGATCGCTTTCAATGGGAAGACGGCTACCGTATTTTGGGAGGTAATATGTCGCTTACTTCAGAGGGTCCAAAGGGCGCGCAAGGCAATCGAATTTCAAGTGCCACAGCTTTTGCAGGTTATCTTACCTATAAATATAAGTTTAACAAACTTACCCTTACACCAGGTTTCCGTTACGAGAATATTTCCCTTAAAAGAGAAGACTGGGCTAAATCCGATAAAAATCGCTCAAACGATCCCTCAAGGCGAGAAAATCAAATTGCGGTTTTTATTCCAGGAGTTGGATTCAACTATAGTTTTTCACAAAATACTTCTTTATTTGGTGGTGTGCATAAGGGGTTTTCACCTCCTGGGAATGCGCCTGGAGAACAAGCCGAGCGCAGTATAAATTATGAGCTTGGTACACGATTTGGCTATGGAAAGTTTCGTGGGGAGTTGATTGGCTTTTTTAATGATTATTCCAATTTATTAGGCTCTGACCTTGCGGCTAGTGGCGGGACAGGATCACTAGATCAGTTTAATGCTGGAGAAGTTAATGTTAGCGGACTTGAACTCCTAGTAAACTACAACTTCTCAGAAGCAACTGCGAAAATTCAAACACCGTTTTCCGTGGCATACACCCTTACGAATGCGATTTTCCAAAACAATTTTGATAGCACGCAAAGTATTTGGGGAACAGTGAAGGATGGAGACAGGGTGCCCTATATCCCACAGCATCAGTTAAACCTTACCGCTAGTGTGATACACAAACGCTACGAGATGAATTTGAATGCACGCTATAGCGGTACTTTTGACACCCTAGCAGCAAATGGCGGATTACACAATACACAACCTCTAGACGATTACATAGTGGTAGATGTTTCGGCTAAATATCACTTTACTTCTCAGTTGAGCATAACTGCTAATGTCCTTAATATGTTTGATGAGGTTTATGCGGCTGCTCGTGTACCTGCAGGCTTTCGACCAGGGCACCCCTTTGGCGTGTATGCAGGCGTCCAGTGGAATTTATAACGTTTTTAGCCTAGTAATAGGCTTTAGATAAAAAGCAACTATCCTTCTTTTTGAGGAGGAATTTTTTTATTTCTATTTCAAATTAATAGTAATACTATTATATTTGCGCTTTAATAAATTATATATGGATAGTTTACTTTTAAATTTGCGCATTACAGTTCCTTCTTGTTTGTATGTGAAAGACCCCGAATCTTCCGATTTGGGGAAGAAAATTATCGAGCAAAGTATTTTTCAAATTGACAAATGGGGGATGGAAACCCTAACCTTTAAAAAGCTAGGTGATGCCATTGGCTCGAACGAGAGTTCGGTTTATCGCTATTTTGAAAACAAACACAAATTATTGATGTATTTATGTTCGTGGTATTGGGGATGGTTAGAATATCAAGTGGTCTTGCATTGCTACAGCATTAAAAACCCAAAAGAAAAATTGGAAAAAGCGCTCACGGTAATCAGCCAAAAGGTCTTAGAAGATTCTAATTTTTCGTTTGTTAACGAGCCAGCACTGAGTCGAATCATTATAAACGAAAATGCTAAATCCTTTTTAACTAAGAAGGTAGATGAAGAAAATGACGAAGGTGCATTTGCTTCCTACAAACGCTTGGTATTGACTTTGAGTAAGATTATTACAGAAGTTGCGCCGAAATACTCATACCCAAAAAGCTTGGCAAATACGGTTATTGAAACTGCACATCACCAACACTTTTTACGTGAGCACTTTAAAAGTATTACCGAAAATACTACGGCTGCCCCCACCTCTTTTTTGATTCATTTAGTTCGAAATACCATTCAATGAAATACAATATTGATACTGTCTGGGAACGTTTTTACAGCCTCTTAAAATTAGAGAGACGTGATATTTTGCAAGTTTTTTACTATGCCATTTTTGCAGGTATACTTTCGTTATCGCTTCCACTTGGTGTACAATCTATAGTGAATTTAATTCAAGGGGCTCAAATTTCAACTTCTTGGATTATTTTGGTGGCACTTGTGTCTTTGGGGGTAATGTTTACAGGGACCTTACAAGTGATGCAAATGCGAATTATTGAAACACTTCAACAGCGTATTTTTACCCGTTCAAGCTTCGAGTTGAGCTATCGGTTTCCTAAAATTAATATGCAGGAATTGCGGAACCACTACCCCCCAGAATTAGCAAACCGCTTTTTCGATACCATGAGTATTCAAAAGGGATTATCCAAAATTTTGATTGATGTTCCAACAGCGTTGATTCAAATTTTATTTGCACTGTTGTTACTATCGTTTTACCACCCATTTTTTATTCTTTTTGGCGTGTCATTACTTACAGTAATGTACTTTGTCTTTCAGGTTACCATTCGACGTGGGCTGGAAACCTCCCTGGTAGAATCAAAGCAAAAATATAAAGTGGCACATTGGATACAAGAAATTGCACGGGCTGTAGTAGGCTTTAAACTTTCTGGAAATACAAATTTTACATTGGAAAAAAACGATGCCTTAGTCAGTGATTATCTCAAGGCACGCGAATCCCATTTCAGGGTAATCAAGATGCAATATATCAAAATGATTGCCTTTAAAGTGGCTGTAACAACAGGCTTGTTGGTTATTGGTGGCGCATTGGTGTTAAATCAAAAAATGAATATTGGTCAATTTGTTGCTGCTGAAATTATTATTCTTTTGGTTATAGCCTCTGTAGAAAAGCTCATTGTGAGCTTAGAAACGCTTTATGATATTTTGACTTCTATTGAAAAACTAGGGCAAATTGTAGATATGGAGTTGGAGCCGCAAACAGGAAAAACACCTAATTTTGACAACGGTATCGAAATAGAATTAAGCGATGTGCACTATACTGTAGCTGATAGGGAACAAGCGATACTCTCCGATATTAACATTAAAATTCCTAGTGGTGAAGTCCTACTAGTGCATGGCACATCTGGTTCTGGAAAATCTAGTTTACTTCGTTTGCTGGCAGGCGTAAATCTACCTACAAAAGGAAGTGTTTTCATCAACGAAAACAATTTGAAATCGATGCAACTCGCGCATTACCGGTTGCACTTGGGAATGTCCTTAGCTGATGAATCTCCATTTGAAGGGACCTTATATGAAAACCTGACTTTAGGAAATGCTAACGTATCTGCGGCTCTACTAAGAGAGGCCATTGATGTTATCGGTTTACAGTACTTTATAAAATCACAACCTTTGGGATTAGATACCATGATTTATCCAGAAGGAAAACGACTATCGTCTACCGTAAACAAAAAAATTCTTTTGACACGCGCTATTTTAAGACAACCTAAAGTGTTGTTGTTGGAAAACCCTTTAGACGACCTTCCAATACAGGAATCCCAGCGCATTATTGACTACTTAACCGCACCCAACCAAAAGTGGAGTATAGTCGTAGTCAGTTCCAATCCTTATTGGGAAGAAAAATGCAATCAATCCATTACCCTTTCTGAGGGTAAACTAACAGTTGTTTCATAGGTTATGCTCAATATTTCTAAAAAACCGATAAAAGAATTTGATTTTTCGGCATATCGCTCAGGTGCTACAATTTTTGACCGTTCCTATTTCAAAGGGTTTAACCGATTTCTTTGGGTCTTTTCTACGGTAATTGTTGTGATGCTTTTTTTGCCATGGACACAGAACATAAACGGAAAAGGGTATGTAACCACACTACAACCCGACAAGCGTCCTCAAACCATACAATCTCCCATTCCAGGAAAAATTGATAAGTGGTTTGTGCGTGAGGGAGATGTTGTTCAAAAGGGGGATACCTTACTTAAAATCTCAGAAATCAAAAGTGAATATTTTGACCCTGAATTGGTCTCGCGTACCCAACAACAATTGGCAGCTAAAGAACAAGCCGTTACTGCCTATACACAAAAAGTAGCTGCATTGGAAAATCAGTTAGTTGCTTTGGATCTAGAACGAAAATTAAAATTACAGCAAGCCAAAAACAAGCTCAAGCAAAGTGTTTTGTATGTGCAAAGCGACAGTATCAAATTTGAAGCCACCAAAATGGATCAAAACATTGCACAAATTCGTTTGGCACGCGAAGAATCCTTGTTTGCAGAGGGCTTAAAATCATTGCGTGAATTGGAAAGCAAGCGGTTGATTTTCCAACAAGCACAAGCTAAATATATTGGCGCAGAAAACACTTATCGAAATGCCAAAAATGAGGTGGAGATTGCAAGAGTAGAAGTAAATCGGTTAAATGCCAGTTTTGCGGATAAGGCAGCTAAAATTCGCTCCGATTTGGCTACCGCAACGTCTAGTCAATTTGAAGCGCAAGGTAGTGTGGCCAAACTGCAAAATACCTTGTCGAATTACCGAGCACGTGTGGCACTGCAATACGTTACGGCAGCGCAGTCGGGCTATGTCAATAAAGCCTTAAAAGCAGGGATAGGGGAAACCTTTAAAGCCGGTGAGAAACTTCTCTCGATTATGCCCAACAATTACCAAATGGCGGTAGAAACATACATACGTCCCATTGATATCCCGCTAATAAAAGTCGGTGAAAAAGCGCGTGTTGAGTTCGATGGTTGGCCTGCAATAGTTTTTAGTGGATGGCCTAACGTTTCTTATGGAACCTATGGGGCAAAAGTTGTTGCCATTGAGAATTATATAAGTGAGAACGATTTATATCGTGTTTTACTTATTCCCGATCCTGATGACCACCCGTGGCCAACGGAAGTGCGTATTGGATCTGGTGCACGATCAATAGCCTTGCTTAACGAGGTTCCAGTTTGGTACGAATTGTGGCGCCAACTCAATGGTTTCCCTCCAGACTACTATAAGATTGACGCAGTTGATAATGTAAAAATCCCCATTAAAATTTAGTAGTATGAACGCTCCTCAATTGTTTTATACACTCTTAACTTGTGTCTTTTTTGGGGTATTTCAAGGGTATAGCCAAGATTCACTTTCATTGGAGGAATTTTTGGGTTATGTAAAACGGTACCACCCTTTTGTAAAGCAAGCCAACATTACACTTAGCGAAAGTCAAGCCAAATTGTTAAAAGCAAGAGGTGCATTCGACCCAAAATTCGAAATGGATTTTAAAGAAAAAACAGTTAAAAACAGGCCGTATTACGAGAGATTTAATGCTGTATTTTCACTGCCTACCCCACTTGGAATTGACGTTAAAGCAGAAGTCAGTGAAGCAACCGGAGCCTTGCTTAACCCAGAGCGTTTTGTGAGCAGCGACCAACTTTATGCTGTTGGCGCAGACCTAGATTTGGGGAAAGGGCTTTTGGCAAATTCCAGAACCATAGCTTTGAAAAAAGCCAAACAATTTATCAACCAAGCTGAGGAAGAAAATAGGTTAGAGATTAACCAAATCTTGGAGCAGGCCACACACGCTTTTATAGACTGGTATGCCGCCTTTCAGCAATGGCAGCTTGTCGGCCAATTTGTTGAAAATGCAAAGTTCCGTTTTGAAGGGGTAAAAAAACGCGTTGCAGAAGGAGATTTAGCTCCTATTGATTCTGTTGAAGCAAGAATTGCGTACAATGATCGGGTGCTTATGCAAGAAAAGAGTCGTTTAAAGTTAAGTGTTGCAACATTAAAAGCTTCTAATTTTCTTTGGCTTGATGATGAACCTTTGAAAATTAACTCTGTTGCTATCCCTGTTTTGGATGAAGCCACTTTTGAGTTAAAATTTACAGCTGAAGTAGTCAATGTAGATACACACCCCAAAATAAAGGCATTGGAATACAAAGTTGCACAAGGACGCTTGGAGCAGCGTCTTCAACAAAACAACCTTTTGCCCGAAGTGAAATTGGGATACCGCTGGTTGTCGGATCAAAATCCCACGCAAACGTTTCGGCCTTCCCTAGACCCTGGGAATAATATCACTAGTGTTAAGGTGAAATTTCCACTTTTTTTGAGAAAAGAACGCGCAGAAATAAAAATATCATCTTTGAAAGTAGACGATTTAGCACAAGCAAAAGCACAAGCAACATTGGATTTAACAAATAAGATGAGTGCATTAGAGGCACAAAAAAATTCGTTGACAAGTCAAAAGGGAATTGCAAAAGGGGTTATGAATGACTACCGTATTTTGTACGATGGGGAGCAAAAGAAATTTGCTGCGGGTGAAAGCTCTTTATTTCTAGTTAACAGCAGAGAGAACCGGTATTTGAATGCTATGCAAAAGTTTATCTCTTTAAAACAAGACCAGCAAAAAGCGCAATTGTCGTATTATTTTTTACTGACTTTTTAGATACTTCCAATAGAACTTTGCTTCTTTAAAATTCTTTTTTGCCAAATACGCTATCGATAAATTTAGATTTGTCGTTACCGTTTTTAAAGATGTACGACAAGTTCAAAGTAATCATATCCACTTCGTAGATGTAATTGGTAGTCGTATAAAATTCGTTAGCACGCCAGGCAGAGATGCGTTGTTCGTTGCTATTTAAAAGACCCATGTCTATGTTGCGCCATTGCAGGGTGGCTTTTAGCCGATTGTCAAAAAACGATTTTTGTAAAGTCAAGTGAGGTGCATAATACCTTGAGTCTTCCCCTTGAGCCGTTACCCTGTCTGAGAGGTAATTAAAAGTAAACTGTAACAGGGCGTCATTCCAAAAGGTATAACTCGTATTTGCGTTGATGCTAAAAACAGTTGCGTTAGTGTCAACAGGTCTATTATCAAATCGCCCCTCTAAGTGGTATCGAAATAGGTTTGCACCAATAAAAGCATTCCATTTTTGTGTGGGTTTTAATTGAGTGCCCAGCTCAACCCCTAGGGTTTTGGCATCACCTACATTGGAGTAGATGCGATTCAAAATACTGTCGTTATAAACGGTATTCACCCGATTGATTACATTTCGGGTATTTCTGTAATAAGCAGTTGCAAATACACTTCCTCCCTTAATTTTTTTATCTATTCCAAGCTCAATCAAATCAATGAACTCGGGTTTAAGGTTTGGATCACCTTGCTCTAGTGTTTCTGAGTGTTCACGCTCTGGGAAAGGATTCATTTTAAACGTCGTGGTGCGTTCCACACGTTTACTGTAGGCTAGTTTGATATTCGTTTTTTCATTTGCCGCATAAGACACAGCTGCCGAAGGGTAGATTTTGGTAAAATCATAGTTCAACTCTTCGTCAAGAGTGTTTGCCTTGTCTTTTAACTGCAAATTGCGTTGCATGGCTTCTAGACGTGCTCCGGCATTGTAGTTCCACTTCCCTTTCGATGCTGTAAGTTGTCCATATATTGAATGGATTTTTCGGGCTAAATTAACTTCGCTTGAGAACTCAGGAACCAAAACAAAAGGTTCATTAAAGGCTGTCCGGCGCTGGTAAACAAAATCTCCGGTATGGTCTAAATTTCGATATTGATACCCCAAATCCAATGTGCCATTTTTGATGGGGATTGTATAATCCAGTTGTGAGCGCATGCCGTAAAGCGGATTGTCGTTGGTGTTGTATTCGTCTTGATAAAGAATGGCATTGTTTGGATGTCCAAGATTTTGATTTACCGTAGGTCCTCCCAAAAGCGTGTATTCATATAAGATTGAAAAACGAAGTTTTGAATTATCTGAGAAACGATGGCTAAAGTCAAGACTTCCAAGAGCAAAATCACTTTTTCGCTCTCTCAGGTTGTGATTAAAATAGGGCGCTGAAGAAATTTTAGTGCCATTTGGATAGGGCGAAATGGTATGGTTATCGAAATAAACAATATCTGCCAAACGCTTTTTGGAACGTTTTCCTGCAAAAATCCCCATCGATACTTCACTGGCTGTATTGGGAGTATATGCTAAAGTAAAACGCCCGTTGACATTGGTTTCGTCAAAGCTTCGCTCGCCTGAAGAGGGCAAACGTGTAAAACTATTATCTATGATGGTAAAAACATCCCCTTCTCGTCTACCGCCTTTATCGTTTCGTTGGTAATTTGCCCCTAAAGAAAGGTTCCATTTTTCTGAGGTACTGTTGTAGATGATGTCTGTGCCATAGCGTTGATGTGTATTTTCATTGCCATAAGTTTCAACGGATGGAAACCCAGAGGAAATATTTAACTGTGCATATTCTCCCTCCACATTTCCTTTTGTGGTAATAATATTCAACAAACCTGATTTTCCGTCGGGGTCGTATCTAGCAGAGGGCGCTGTGATAAGTTCTACAGATTGCACTGCATTTGCAGGAAGTTGTTCGAGAAGTGAGGTCATATTTCCTTGCAAGGGCTTGCCATTGAGCAATATCACAAACCCAGAACTGCCACGCACACGTATTTCACCTTGCGCATCTACACTAACGGCTGGAATTTGCCGAACCACATCTACTGCTGATCCGCCTTGTGCACTCTTAAAAGTACTTGCCGAAAAAACGTTTCGGTCAATTTTATTGATTACTGCAGCAATATCACTTGTTAGCGTAACTTCATCTAAGCTCGTACCTAGTTGTAGGACTATTGTACCTAGAGAAACCTTTTGTCCTTTCGTGATGCTTATGTTTTGAATAGTCGAAGGTTGGTATCCCAAAAAAGAGGCTTCTAAAAAATAAGCCCCTTTTTCAATTTTATCGATGCTAAACGCCCCTTTATCATCTGTAACAACCCCAGAAACTAAGGCTTTTGTATTTTGATTGTACACCGCAATTGTAGCATATTCCAAAGGAGTGTTTTGTGCATCTGTAATGGTTCCTGTAAGTTGCGAATGGACACAAAACGGGACTGCTATAAGCAGCAATAGTCTGAACACATTTTTCATCTGCGATTTGGCGCTTAAAGCCTCCTTATAATGTTGAAGGGCAAACGTAGTCAGTTACAGCAATACCAGCATCTTTAATGGCTTTAAAACCACCCGAAACATCAATCAGATTGTGGATACCACGACTCTTTAAAATAGAGGCGGCAATCATACTTCGGTACCCTCCGGCGCAATGCACATAAAATGGTTTTTCAGAGGGGAATTCAGCCAAATGATCGTTTATAAAACTAAGCGGAGTGTTTTCTGCCGAAGGAATATGTTCAGATAAATATTCGGTTTCTTTACGAACGTCAAACACGTTTATATCAGTAGATTCTAGCATTTCTTTTAACGTAGCAGCATCCACCGATTCAAGCGAATCGGTTTCTTTGGCTGCGGCTTGCCAAGCGTCAAAACCACCTTCCAAATACCCTAAAGTATTGTCAAACCCAACACGAGAAAGTCGCGTAACCGCTTCCTCCTCTCTCCCCTTTGGAGCAACCAACAAAATGGGTTGTTTGACATCGGCAATAAGCGCACCTACCCACGGGGCAAATCCGCCATCAAGACCAATAAAAATGGATCGTGGAATATGACCTTTCGCAAAGTCGTTTTGGTGACGAACATCAAGTACAACAGCACCAGTTTCGTTGGCAGCTACCTCAAAAGCTTCGGGCGATAAGGCTTGTGTGCCTTGCGCCAAAACCTCGTCCAAATCAGCATAGCCCTCTTTGTTCATTTTCACATTAAGCGGAAAATATTGTGGAGGCGGAAGCAATCCATCAGTTACTTCTTTAATAAATTCATCTTTGGTCATGTCGGCACGAAGGGCATAGTTCATTTTTTTCTGATTGCCCAGCGAGTCCACAGTCTCTTTCATCATGTTTTTACCACAGGCAGATCCTGCGCCGTGTGCGGGATAAACAATTACGTCATCTGCCAAAGGCATGATTTTGTTTCGTAAACTTTCGAAAAGGGTTCCTGCCAATTCTTCTTGAGTCATGTGGGCAGCTTTTTGTGCCAAATCGGGCCGACCAACATCGCCCAAAAACAAGGTGTCTCCAGTAAAAATGGCATGGTCTTTTCCGTCTTTGTCTCGCAGCAAATAGGTAGTACTTTCCATGGTGTGCCCTGGCGTGTGAACGGCTATAAGTGTTGCATCGCCAAGCGGAAATTCTTGCCCATCTGTGGCAATAATAGCCTCAAAATCGGGGTTGGCGTTTGGTCCAAAAATTATGGGAGCACCCGTTTGTTTTGCAAGGGTGAGGTGTCCGCTAACAAAATCGGCGTGAAAATGCGTTTCAAAAATATATTTGATTTTTGCGCCATCGCGGGTGGCGCGATCCAAGTAGGGAGAAGTTTCGCGTAGTGGGTCAATAATTGCCACTTCTCCATTGCTTTCAATGTAATATGCCCCCTGTGCCAAGCAACCAGTATAAAGCTGTTCTACGTTCATTTTACTTTGATTTTGATACTGTAAAAATACAATTTTTTGCCGTTAGGATTCCCCTGTTTCACTTTGCAACGAAACTTTCTCTTGCAGGTCGTTTTTTGGCGTTTTATTTAGGGCATATTCATAAGCTTCTAAGGTGGTTACAAAGAAGTTCTTCTGTCCAATAATATCTAGTAGTTTTGATTTTTTGATGATGTCTCGAGTAGGTCCAATTACTTCTGAAAACAAAACGGAAATGCCTTGCTTTTGCAAATCGATGATAAGGTTTTCGAGCATGAATACCGCACTGCTATCGATGTAGTTAATGGGGTCTGATTTAAGAATCAGGGTATTGGGCAGAGGGTTTTGCGTATGCAGTTCACGCAACAGTTCCGACTTAAAATAGTCTTTATTTCCAAAGTAAAGCTGTGCATCAAATCGTATAATGAGCACTTCAGGATTGTTTTCAATAGCATCTTTAAATCGTGCGATATTTCTGAAATAATCGGTTCCTTTTATTTTTCCCAAAACCGCAATATGTGGTTTTGAGGTTCGATACACCATCAGCAATAACGCAAATAGGGTTCCAAATAAAATTCCCTCGGGGATACCTACCGTAAGTGTAATACCAAAGGTTACCAAAAGCAGCACAAACTCGTCTTTACGGGTTTTTAAAAGTTGTGCCGGATACCGAAAATCTATTAACCCAAAAACAGCAACCAAGATTATGGCAGCCAAAACGGCATTGGGTAAAAAATAGAATAGTGGGGTTAAAAACAACAATGTGAGTGCAATAACAGCTGCGCTTATTATCCCTGCAAGTCCTGTTTTTGCACCACTAAGGTCGTTTATGGCGGTTCTAGAAAAGCTGCCAGTGGAAGGATACGATTTAAAAAATGCACCAACAATATTTGCTGTTCCTAGTGCAATCAGTTCTTGGTTTGGTTTCACTTCATATCCATGCTTGTTTTCCATGGTTTTTGCAATGGAAACCGCTTCCATAAAGGCCACTAGGGCAAGGGTTATTGCAATGGGGAATAAATCGCCGATGATTGAAAAATCAACTTTAGGAACTTCAAACCAAGGCAAACCGCTAGGAATTTCGCCAACAATTTGTACTCCTTTGCTGTAAAGCTGTAAAACGGACACCAACAAGATGCTTAGTACCACCACGACAAGTGCTGCAGGGATGCGTTTGTGGAGTTTTCGAAGCCCCAATAATATCAAAATAGAAAGCATCCCGATGCTACACGTATACAGGTTTGTTTTGTCGATAAGGGAGAACGTATTAAACAGGAGTATGTGAAATTGATTGCTTTTTTCGATCTGAACGCCTAATAAGTGATTGAACTGGTTGAACCCAATAATCAGTGCGGCTGCAGAGGTAAATCCACTGATAACAGGCTTGGATAAAAAATTGACTAAAAACCCCATTTTCAGGATTCCCATAACCGCTTGAAGCACGCCCATGAAAAGCGCCAAAACAATCGCCATAGCAATGTATTCGTCTACTCCCGAAAGGGATAATGCCCCCAAACCTGCAGCTACCAATAGCGAATCCATTGCCACAGGACCAACACCCAATTGGGGTGATGTGCCCATAATCGCATAGACCAATTGCGGCATTAGTGCGGCATAAAGCCCATAAACGGGAGGTAAGCCCGCAATCATCGCATACGCCATGCCTTGCGGAATAAGCATAATGCCTACTGTTAGACCAGATGCAATATCGCCACTAAGATATGCTCGCGTATAACTCGGCAACCAAGAAAGGATGGGAAATAACCGTTTTATCATCAAATGCAAAAGTACTACATATTAAAAAAAGTGTCATCTTGTCTATTTATGGGCACTTCAGTTCAATTACATTACTTTTGCCGCTTAAATTTCACATCATGAAGCCATTTAAACTCATTGATTCAACCAACGGCGGAAGCGCTAAAAATGATATCCTTTCTGGGCTAACGGTGGCACTGGCACTGGTGCCCGAAGCGGTTGCTTTTGCTTTTGTGGCGGGGGTTTCGCCCATAGTAGGATTGTATGGTGCATTTATGATGGGGCTTATCACTTCTGTTTTTGGCGGAAGACCTGGGATGATTTCTGGTGCAACGGGTGCTATGGCGGTGGTTATGGTACATCTTGTCAGCGAAGGAAATGCGCTTGGAGGCAATGAAACCGCTGGACTACAATTTTTGTTTGTTACGCTCATTTTAGCGGGGTTAATTCAGGTTGCAGCAGGCGTATTAAAGCTAGGAAAATTTGTACGAATGATTCCACACTCCGTGATGATGGGCTTTGTAAATGGATTGGCAATTGTCATCTTCCTCTCACAGCTTGGAATGTTTAAAAGTCAAGGGGATTGGCTTACGGGGAATGCACTCTACACCATGTTGGGATTGGTTGCCCTTACGATGGGCATTATGCTTGGTGTACCTTTTTTGACCAAAAAAGTACCCGCAGCCCTTACGGCAATTTTGGTCGTATCCTTTTTGGTGATTTTTGGCGGATTGGAAACCGAAACGGTGCGTTCTTTCGTGGTGGCAAATGGGGGCGAGGGTATCGAAGCTGGTCTACCCAGTTTTAATGTACCGTTTGTGGAGGTGTCCTATGCAAATCTGCTCTTTATGTTGCCCTATGCGTTTATTTTGGCAGCCATTGGGCTTATAGAGTCCTTGATGACGCTAAACCTTATTGATGAACTTACTGATTCGCACGGTAGCGGAAACCGGGAATGTGCTGCTCAGGGATTGGGCAATATCGTTAACGGATTTTTTGGGGGTATGGGCGGTTGTGCTATGATTGGTCAGAGTATTATCAACATCAAATCTGGGGGGCGTGGACGTCTTTCTGGAATCACAGCGGCAGTAGCCTTGTTGGGATTTATATTGTTCGGCGCAAGGTATATTGAGCAAGTTCCTATTGCGGCATTGGTAGGAGTCATGTTTATGGTGGTCATTGGCACCTTTGCGTGGAGTACGTTCCGCGTTTGGAACAAAGTGCCCAAGTCAGATATTATTGTGATTGTATTGGTTACGGTGTTAACCGTAATTTTTGATTTGGCAATTGCCGTATTGTCGGGTGTGGTGGTGTCTTCGTTGGTATTTGCATGGGAAAATGCCAAACGTATTCGAGCGCGCAAACATATTGACGAACACGGTGTTAAGCATTACGAGATATACGGTCCTTTGTTTTTTGGATCTACAGAACTGTTTACCAGTAAGTTTGACGTGCAAAACGACCCCAACGAGGTGATTATCGATTTTAAAGATTCTCGCATTGTAGACCAATCGGCGATTGAATGTATTAATAAACTCACGGAGCGCTACCTTAAAAACGGCAAAAACATTCACTTGCGTCATTTGTCTGGCGACTGTGTAAAGCTCATTAAAAAGGCAGAAAAAATCTGTGATGTAAACGTACTGGAAGACCCCGATTACTTTGTTGCCATTGATAATTTTAGAAAAGCACAAGAGGCATTAACGTAATCGTTCTTTTGGACAAGCAAAAGTAATGAATGTAGTTTTTACTGTTCATTTTGTCTTGAAACAAATCCCTCGACTAGGCTTGGGATAAACGATACCAAACCTGCCTATTAGCTAATAACTATTCACTACTGCCTACTGCCTAATCACTACTGCCTGTTAATGTTTTAACGGCATCCTTTTGATTTTCTTCACGCTGTTGTTATGAAGCCATTACCTAAGAAATGAATGTATGTTTTGGTGTTCATTTTGTCTTGAAAAAACCCCTCGACTAGGCTTGGGATAAACGACACCAAACCTGCCTTAGGCGGGTCTTCAATTATTAACCATTAACGAATAAAGCTGCCTGTAACTCCCTGACGGGAAACCTAAGGGCTTATGCTAAATTTTGTATATTTGGTTGTATATACCTATCATGGAATCTGTAGCACTTAAAAATAAACTGATACGCATCATCAACGCTTCTGATGATCGGTTTTTGGAAATGGTAAATGCGCTACATCAATCCTATGTAGCAGACCCTGAAGATTTTTACGACGAACTCCCTACTGAAATTCGAGAGTTACTTGCAGCAAGTAGTGCCCAAATGCAACGTGGAGAAGTACGCCCCCACAACGAAGTAATGGCAGATTTTCGCAAAAAATATGGTGTACAGGATATGACATGAACGTTGTTTGGACATCCAACGCCCAAAAGTCCTATGCAAAAGAATTGGAGTATATCGGTGCCAAATGGACAATGCATGAGGTTGTCCAGTTTATGGATTTAGTGGATGCTTTTGTTTCCCATTTGAAATCTGGAGTTATTGAGGGGAAAATTTCCAAAAAGACAACCATTAGGTCATTTGTTATTTCTAAGCAAACAACTGTGTATTTTGAGTGTTTTGAAGAACGAAAAGCTATATCACTACTCCTTTTTTGGAACAACACCAACGACCCTAAAAACTTAAAAAAACTGCTTCAACGCTAATTGCTTTGGTGTGTGCTAGTGTAATGAAGCCATTGACTGAGAAATGAATGTATGTTCTCGATACATCCCGACAGTTCGTCGGGACATCTGCCTGCGGCAAGGCAGGCCTGCTTGCAGTAGACAAGCTCGAACTGACAAGGTTCTTGTGTTCATTTTGTCTTGAAACAAAACGAACCAAAAATTCAAGGCAGCATACCATCAGCTAAAAATCTGCACTCCTGCCTAAACTAAAAGAACTCACGAGCATAGCTCGCTCAAACAGATTTTAGTTTTTAACGGCATCCTTTTGATTTTCTTCACGCTGTTGTTATGAAGCCATTACCTAAGAAATGAATGTATGTTTTGGTGTTCATTTTGTCTTGAAAAAACCCCCGGCTTGGGATAAACGATACCAAACCTACCATAGGCACTAATAACCATTAACTAATCACTATTGCCTATTAACTCAAGGCTTTGCCTTTAAAAAAACCCCGCACCTAAAAAAGATGCGAGGCTCTTACAGAAACAGAAAAATCAACAATGCTGGTTATTTCACCAACTTTGCTGTACTTTCATTGCCGTCTGAAACCACAGACAACAAATACACGCCTTTGCCCAAAGCAGACGTGTTCAGGGTAAAGTGCGCTTGGTTGGGCGCAGCACGTAAAACCTCTTTGCCCGTGAGGTCATGTATACGTACGTGGTGTACTGCTTGGGCAGCACGGATTTCGATAATATCGTTTATAGGGTTGGGGTAGACTGAAAACGCTTCATCCTCAATATCATTAACAGCCAATGTAACATTGTTATGGAAATACACATTGTCAATATAAATTAAAGATGCTGATCCTGTAGAGTTAGCAGCTGTGACAATAAATTCCCACAACTCATTACGTGTTGTGTTAGTAAGTGTACTGATTTCAACATCCATAGATTTCCAAGTTTGCACATCTGCAGCAACCAATACATCTGTTTTCGAAAATGCACTTGTTTCACCGGATCCACCTGCATGGTTTGACCATTTTGCATTCAGTGTTTGCCCTGTTACAAATGCATCAGCAACCCAGTAATCTACGTGGAAATGAGTCATAACAGAGGCATCAGTCGGCTGAGTGTTTAAGCTAGCTCCAAAAAAGGCGCTAGAGCCTAAATCCACCTTTAACACCTTGTTGCCTGCGATAGTTTCTTCTGCAAAGTCTGCATTATCCCATGCCACATTGGTTAAACCAACTGCAGTTCCATAAGCCTCTCCGTATATGGAGAGCACATCGGCTGCGGCTCTTGCGGGAGGGGCTGTAGGTGCTGTGGTAGGCGGAACGGGACAAGGCGAACAGCTAGTACCCCCGCAATCTATCCCTGTTTCATCTCCATTCATAATACCGTCAGAGCATGTCGGTCCTGTTGCAACATATTTAACGGCAGTTATGTTATCTGCGTACATGGTCACTGCCGCAATGGGGCTATTCCAGCCACTATCATCTGCTTTTCTATTTGGAAACAAAGCCACTCTGGTATATGTTCCATTAGCTGTTGCGCTGTTATCAGACCCTGTTGTGAATGTAAAGGTTAGTGTTTCCCATCCAGTTCCATTATGTGCTTGTGTGTTTGCTGCTGCTGGAGCAGCAGGGTTGTTAACTTTATCCTCAACCTTTGCCATAAGCGAAAAAGCAACCGTTGAATAAACATCAATTTTCATAGTTTTATCAGACGTCAAATCGGCATAGTTCCCTGAAGCTAAATCTACTTGTGCTCCTTGCCAGCCATTACCACCTGAGCTAGTTACTAACTTAAAAGTGTCTCCGTTTGTTCCGCCAGTTGCAGGGTCAGCTACAAGTGAAGCACTTCCAAGCCCTTCAAAGCTTTGTATAGTTGGCGAACTTTCAAAATCTTCAAGGGTAGATTGTTGTGTAAAACCGAACGAAATCGATAAAAGGGTTATTAAAAAAGTAAACAGTTGTTTCATGATATTTAGGTTTTAAGGATTAATATGCTAAATATAGGAACATTAGATTATTATATTCCTAAAAAAATCTTTACAAAACCTATACAAATGCAATAAAAATAGCTAAAAATTATTTAAATAATAACAAATATAAAAATAACGTCATTTATTTAAATTAATGATAATTTTTGAAATTGGGGTTTTTTTGTGTTTTTTAAGTAGGTCGAAACGGGCACTGAGCGAAGCCGAAGTGCCCATTCGGCTTGGCTCGGAATAAACCTTGCCAAACTTGCCTTCAACTAATAACTATTAACCTTTAACTAATCACTACTGCCTCTGCCATTGGCAGACTGGAACTGACAAGGTTCTACTGTTCATTTTGTCTTGAAACAAAACGAACCAAAAGTTCAAGGCAGCATACCATCAGCTAAAAATCTGCACTCCTGCCTAAACTAAAAGAACTCACGAGCATAGCTCGCTCAAACAGATTTTAGTTTTTTACGGCATCCTTTTGATTTTCTTCACGCTGTTGTTATGAAGCCATTATCTAAGATATGAATGTGTGTTCTCGATACATCCCGACAGTTCGTCGGGACACCTGCCTGCGGCAAGGCAGACCTGCTTACAGTAGGCAAGCTCGAACTGACAAGGTTCTACTGTTCATTTTGTCTTGAAACAAAACGAACCAAAAATTCAAGGCAGCATATCATCAGCTAAAAATCTGCACTCCTGCCTAAACTAAAAGAACTCACGAGCATAGCTCGCTCAAACAGATTTTAGTTTTTAACGGCATCCTTTTGATTTTCTTCACGCTGCTGATATGAAGCCATTACCTAAGATTTCACAAATTCGAAAGAGGTGACATTCTTTTGCGCCACAATAAGTAGAAAAATCCCTCGACTAGGCTCGGGATAAACGACACCAAACCTGCCTACTGCCTAATCACTATTGCCCCTGCCGAAGGCAGAAATCACAGCAAAAAAAAACCCGCCATTTGGCGGGATTTTGTCGTAAAAGTGGGTTGGTGTTATTTTACCAACTTGGTTGTCATTTCTTTGTCACCTGCTTTAAGCGACACTAGGTACATACCTTTGTTAAGGTTGCTTACGTCTAAGCTAAACGATGCTGCTTTTGGAGTAGCCTGTAGCACTAGACGCCCTGTAAGATCAAAGATACTTACCGCATCAACAGTAACCGCTGCACTAACGTTAAGCGTGTTTTGTGCCGGGTTAGGGTAGAAGTTAACATTACTTCGTGAAAGATTGCTAAAGCTGAGCGTTGAGTATGTGCATGAGCCATAAGTATCATCTGTTACACTTCCACTATTCAATTTGTGAACTCTATTGGCCCAACTAGAATAATCTGTTATGAGAGTACCAGCATCAATTCTGCTAGTACATTCTCCATTAGCAGCATTACTAACAAGATTTTCCTGAACTCCATCTACAACCCAAAGGTACTCCATATCTGCAGTTCCAGGATTCATAGTAACAGTCCAAGTGTTATTACCATTATCAGTAGCAACTGGACCACCATTTGGATCCCAATCCCACCAAGGACCTGTAAATCGAACTGAACTAGTTCCCGCAGGCACCTCTACAGTTAGACTGATTTGCTGAGCAAAAGCCGTTGTAGCAAAAAATAAAATTGATATTAATGTGTATAATTGTTTCATAATTTTTTCAAATATAAACCACAATATTATTAATTAATGAAATAAAATATCTACAATATGTATACATGGCAAGAAACAGATAGCACTGTTGCTAATCTGTAAATCCGTGTTTTGTTATGTTAACACCGCCTTAATTGTTTAAGAAGTATAAAACAGTATAGGTTTCCCCAAACTAAAGTGTTGTGTAAAGAACACTAATTTCTATTGCTAAAGCGATGTCTAGGTCGGTAACGGCATTTTGGTCATGCGTGCGCAGTGAAATCGCAACTCGGTTGTAGCTGTTTTCCCAGTCGGGGTGATGGTTCATTTTTTCTGCCACTTCGGCTACTTTGGTCATAAAAGCAAAGGCCGTAGCAAAGTCCGAAAAGCAAAATTCTGCATACAAAGCATTGGCTTTCCATTGCCAACGCACAGCGCAATCGCCTAAGGCATCAAAAACGGTTTCGGGGGTGTAGTGCGTCATTTAGACCTCGCAGCTCATGTCTGCGCCACAGCATTGCGGGGATTTAATTTTGCCTTCGCAAGAAGGACATTGCGAAATTTGCACTTCGCTGCCGTCATCTAGGGTCAAATAGCCATTTTCTAAAGGGACATCACATTTGCCACATGTTGCGTTTACCGACATGCCGCATTGGTTACATTCGTATGTTGCCATGAGTGTTATTTTCCATAAAAATAAAGAAATATCTTTAGTAATGCACCCTTGTTTTAAGAATTCTTACGCAAAAAAAGCCTTAAATTCATTAAATTATAGCTTAAATTTGTGGCGCTATGAAAGAGATAATTATCATTGGATCAGGCTTTTCTTCACTCTCGGCTGCCTGTTATTTAGCCAAGAAGGGGCACAGTGTTCAGGTGCTTGAAAAAAACAATTCGCTTGGCGGGCGTGCTCGCCAATTTAAAAAAGACGGATTTACCTTTGATATGGGTCCTTCATGGTACTGGATGCCCGATGTGTTTGAATCTTTTTTTGCTGACTTTGACAAAATCGTTTCGGATTACTACCAACTCGATCGCCTTGCGCCCGGTTATCAGGTGGTTTTTGGAAAAGACGACATTTTTCCTGTCGAAGATAGTATTGCCAAAATTGCCGCACGATTTGAAGAAATTGAACCCGGAAGTGGTGCTAAACTAGAACGATTTTTAGCCAAAGCACGTAACAACTACGACATTGCTGTCAAAGATTTGGTCTACCGCCCCGGCGTATCTCCGCTAGAATTGATTACCCCGCAAACGATCAAAAAAGTGGGCTTGTTTTTTACCAATATCCGCAAGCAGGTGGAGCAGCAATTCACGAACCCCAAACTGCGCTCGTTGTTGCAGTTTCCCGTATTGTTTTTAGGCGCTAAACCCGAAAGCACCCCTGCCTTTTATAACTTTATGAACTATGCCGATTTTGGTTTGGGGACCTGGCATCCCAAAGGCGGAATGTATCAAATTGTAGATGCTATGGTTACCCTTGGAAAATCCTTGGGCGTAACCTATCACACCGACCACGCCGTAGATGAAATTTTGCTCGACAACGGCAAAGCCTGTGGCGTTCGCGTTGGGGACACCGTTTTCGATGCCGATATCGTGATTTCCGGTGCCGATTACCATCACACAGAAACCTTATTGCCCAAAGAAAAACGCGCCTACAGCGAAGCCTATTGGGACAAGAAAACTTTTGCGCCTTCGTCCTTGCTATTTTACATAGGATTAGACAAAAAACTGGATTCGCTAGCCCATCATAACCTCTTTTTTGATGTGGATTTTGATGCGCATGCCGAAAGTATTTACGATACACCCGAATGGCCAAAAGAGCCGCTTTTTTATGTGAATTTACCCTCACAAAGCGACCCCTCTATGGCACCAAAGGGTAAAGAGGCGTGTTTTATTTTAATTCCTATTGCCCCCAATTTGGAAGACACCCCCGAGCTTCGACAACAGTATTTTGATATGGTTTTGGCACGTATGGAACGCCTAACCGGAGTGGAAATCAAACCGCATATTCTATTCAACGAATCCTTTTGTGTAAAGGAATTTAAAGAGGTATACAATTCCTACAAAGGCAATGCCTACGGGATGGCAAACACCCTGTTGCAAACTGCATTTTTGCGCCCAAAAATGAAAAGTAATACCGTAGACGGATTATACTTTACAGGACAACTTACCGTTCCCGGTCCCGGGGTGCCACCAGCTCTGATTTCGGGTAAAATTGTGGCAGATTTTATTCAATAAAATAACACTTTAATTATGCAAACTATTTTTCATGCTGCTGATTCTAGAGGTAGTGCCAACCACGGTTGGCTTCAGGCAAAACACAGTTTTAGTTTTGCGGGTTGGTTTAACCCCGAACGTATTCAGTTTGGGGCACTTCGTGTACTCAACGATGACATCATACAGGGCGGAATGGGTTTTGGCACACATCCGCACGACAATATGGAAATTATTACCATACCCCTTCGTGGCGATTTGGAACATAAAGACAGCATGGGGAATACCGAAGTCATTCGCGAAGGTGAAATTCAGGTGATGAGTGCCGGAACGGGCGTGCACCACAGCGAATACAATAAAAACCCTGATCGTGAAATTAACTTATTGCAATTGTGGATTTTCCCCAACAAACGCAACGTGGAACCCCGCTATGCGCAAATCCCGATTCATACGCTACACCAAAAAAATGAGCCCTTTCAAATTTTGTCACCCGACCCCGATGACCAAGGGGTTTGGATTCATCAAAATGCGTGGTTTCATATGTTAGATTTGGATGCAGAAAAATCGGTGTATTACGACCTCAAGGCAGAGGGGAATGGTGTGTATGCTTTTGTCATTGAAGGCGAGGCTGAAATCGGCGAACAGGTTTTAGGGCGTAGAGATGCGTTGGGTATTACAGAAACGGCTACCTTTGAAGTAACCGCACATCAAGATTCGCAGCTCCTTTTGATAGAGGTGCCCTTGGTTGCGGGGTAAATGCTGCCCTATGAAAACACAGACTATACATATCGCTGGGATGACCTGTTCCGGGTGTGAAAAATCCGTAAAAGAAATCCTTGAATCCCTTGCGGGGGTCTCAAAAGCTATGCCCGATCACAAAACTGGGAAAGTAGAAATAGTTGCCAATCAACATATTACAAACATTGAAATTACAGAAGCGCTTCCCAAAAAATACGCCTTATTGGACGAATCTTTACAGCAACCTTCTAAGTTAAAACAGCTTTTTCCTTTGTTTTTGATTTTTGGATTTATCCTTCTCAGCACGGGGGTTATTCATTATGATAGCCTAAACCCCAACGCCATGATGCGTGATTTTATGGGCTTGTTTTTTATGGTCTTTTCGTTTTTTAAGCTGTTGGATTTACAAGGTTTTCAACGCAGTTTTAAGCAATACGACCCTTTGGCAGCAGCACTTCCTTTTTACGGTTGGGTGTATCCTTTTTTGGAGCTTGGTTTGGGACTCTGCTATATTCGAAATATAGTGTCAAACGGTATTTTGATTGCCACGATTTTGCTTTTGGGGATGACCACTATTGGGGTTATTCGCGTGCTAGTGCAAAAAAAACAAATGCAATGTGCCTGTTTGGGAAGTGTGCTCAACCTACCCATGACCGAGGCTACCTTTATTGAAAATGCCATTATGTTGGTAATGGCAGGAAGTCTACTCGGGTAGTTGTGCCACAAAAACCGTTAGTGCTTTTTCAAATTCTGCACGTAATTCGGAGTTTACAATCCCTTCATCGGTTTTAAAATTTTCAGCAAAAGACGGAAGCGAAAAAACAGGAATATTGGGATTGTCTCTTGATAGACGCAAATGGGCGAGTTCTAATACCGTAAGGGCACCGCGTGGACCGGGAGAAGTAGCCAACAAAAACATGGGTTTGCCGCACCAAATAGGCTTTTCCAATCGGGAAATCCAATCAAAAATATTTTTAAACGCCGTGGTATAGGCACCGTTATGTTCGGCAAATGAAATAACAATGCCGTCGGCAGCCTTAAGTGCCGCCTTAAAGGCAAGTGCCTTTTCGGGAATGCCCTCTTTTTCCAGGTCAGTGCTGTAAATGGGCATCTCAAAATCGTTTAGATCCAACAGGTTGATGTTAGCGTTGGGTACTTGAGTGGCAGCAAAATGCGCCAGTTTTTGGTTAATGGAGTTTTGGCTCGAACTTGCGCCAAAAGCAACAATATCAGGCATAGCTTATTTTTTTGCTAAGATAATCAATCTGTATGTGAAGTATAATTCACTAAGGAAAGGCAATTTTAGCTAAAAATGCCGGGTATTTTCCTTTTTGCTCTGAGGTTATCCAAACGGTTTTATTATCAATAATAGACACCGCTTCAATTTGTGCACCCCTAAAATCGAGTTCGTATTGGTTTATAGAAAGATTCGGATTGGACGCAAGAGAAAAGTCATTAATCAAAAACAGAAATTGACGCTTGTCTTTTCGGTAAGCCGTCAGCACTAAGGTTTTGGTTTTATGATGGTAGTCCGCTCCCGTAATCAGTGCTCCAACAGGGAGAGAACCTATTTTTTTTGCAGCTGCATTTTCGTTAGAAACCACATAAAGTTCGGTGGTATTAGTGCTTCGGTTTTTGGTAAAAACAAGGAGGGAGTTTTCAATAAAAATTAACCCTTCAGCATCAAAAGGCGAAGCTTGTTGAAATCCAAAGTTTTGTTGTTCGGGATAATAAAAGGGTATGGAATCCAAAACTTTAGCCCCTTTGTTTGTAATGGCAACCTCCAAAAGATACAGGTTTTTTCGTGTGCCAAAATTGTTACCCATATCTGCCACAACAAGTTTTCCATTTGCTGTGGTAATATCCTCCCAATCGATATTACTGTGGTTATGCAGCTTCTTTTTGGCAAGGAGTTTTCCTTTTGTACTTATGGCATATAAGGCAGCCTCGTTCCCCGAATCGTTGTGTGTCCAGAGCGTATCGTTAAGCAGGGTTAGCCCTGAGGTTTCTTCGAGAACTAATGGCAGATTGTATTTTTCCAATACTTTTTGCCCAAAAGCCTTGCCAGCTAGTAGCAAAGAGAACAAGATTAATTTGGTCACTCTAAAAGGGGTTTGATGTGATTCCAATGGATGTATTTAAAGTTTTGTAGTGCATTTCCGTCCTCACCATCTTACACAATACGTATGCCATTGGGAAAGTCGGTTTTTTTCGCAAATATACTATAGCTTAGATATCCTATACGGGTTAACTACTTTTAAATAGTTTCCTCTTATCTTTAACACATGGCACAGCAAGTGGTTTTAAGTTTCTTTACCTATACTCAAAACAAATTTTGGGCGTTTACCCAAATGCAACGTGCATTGCCACAAATACATAAACTTTCGGGGGTGGAATTTGTAAAAACCTTAGGAACAGGCGCTGGTACTGGTTTTAGCCTTTGGCCTGATTTTTCTACCTATGCGCTGCTGACCATTTGGAAATCAAAGGAAGAGGCTACTGCTTTTTTGAAAGAAAGTAGTGTGATGAAAGCTTTTATTTCGCGCTCAGCCTCCCAAAAACACTTTAAACTACACCCACTTCAAAGCCATGGACTTTGGGGGAAAACAAATCCCTTTGAGGCTTCGCAACGTCCTTTAATAGACAACGAGCAAATAGGGATAATCACTCGTGCCACACTTCGCCCCAGTAGGTTATTGGAGTTTTGGCGTGCCGTACCGGCAGCATCCAAAGCCATACAACATGCCAAAGGGGTGCTGTGGTACAAAGGCATTGGCGAGTGGCCCATAGTGCAGCAAGCTACCTTTAGTATTTGGAACAGTTTACACGATGTAAAGGCGTTTGCCTACAAAAGCTCAGCCCATGCCGCCATTGTCAAAAAAACACGAAAGCGCAATTGGTATAAAGAAGATTTGTTTGCCCGCTTTGCCGTTTCTCCATTACTTTTGAATTCTAATGAATAAAGCAATTGTTATCGGAGCCGGAATTGGCGGATTAGCCGCTGCAATCCGTTTGGCGCACAAAGGCTACCGTGTGGAGGTTTTTGAAGCAAATGACTATGTGGGCGGAAAACTTTCTACATTTTCATTGGGCGATTATCGTTTTGATGCCGGGCCGTCGTTGTTTACCATGCCCCAGTTTGTGGATGAGCTTTTTACCCTTTATGGCGAAAATCCCAAGGACTTTTTTGAGTACAAACGCAAAGACATTGCGTGTAACTATTTTTGGGAAGATGGTGTTCAACTTACTGCTTATGGCGACACCCAACGCTTTTTAAGTGAGGTGGAGGAAAAACTACAGGTGCCAAAAACTACGCTAAAAAGCTATCTGGACAAAGCAAAAAAGAAATTTGATCGCACACGACCGTTGTTTCTGGAGCGCTCGTTACACCAATGGAAAACGTACCTCAGAAAAGAAACGCTTGTGGGGATTGCCAACTATTTTTCGTTTGAGATCGATACCTCCTTAAACAAGGTAAATCAGGCGCAGCTTAAAGAACCACATTTGGTGCAGTTTTACAATCGCTTTGCTACCTATAACGGGTCAAACCCATATAAAACCCCAGGGATGATGACGCTGGTGCAGCATTTGGAACAGCATTATGGCACCTTTATCCCAAAAAAGGGAATGGGCGATATCAGTCAATCGCTTTTTGAGCTTGCCAAACGGCAAGGGGTTGTCTTTCATTTGGGAAAAAAGGTGGATAAAATCACTGTTGAAAAGAATACAGCTTCGGGGATAGTGGTCAACGGAAAACAACATGCTGCCGATGTTGTGATTTCCAATATGGACGTAGTGCCTACTTATAGAAAGTTGTTGGCAAATGAAAAGCAACCTGAAAAAATCTTATCTCAGGAACGGTCTAGCTCTGCAGTTATTTTTTATTGGGGTATTGGAAAATCGTTCCCCGAATTGGACTTGCACAACATCTTTTTCTCTGAGGATTATGCCGCAGAATTTGACGCCATTTTTAATAAAAAAGGGTTACATAACGACCCTACTGTGTATGTAAACATAACCTCTAAAGACGTGCCAACCGATGCGCCCGAGGGTAAAGAAAATTGGTTTGTGATGGTAAATGCGCCGCACAATACTCATCAAGATTGGGAAACCCTAGCACAACAACTTCGCAAATGGGTCATTGAAAAATTGAATCGCATTTTAAAGACAGACATTGCGCCACTCATTGAAGAAGAATGGATGATGACACCTCCAATTATTGAAGCCCGCACCCAGTCGTATTTGGGCGCATTATACGGTGCCTCGTCAAATGATAAGATGGCTGCTTTTTTGCGCCACCCTAATTTTTCTAGAGACATTGCAAATCTCTATTTTTGTGGAGGCAGCGTTCATCCTGGCGGAGGTATTCCGTTGTGTTTGCTTTCTGCCAAAATCGTCGCTGATTTAACACCCGCGCCATGAAAGACTTTTTCCTTCCAAAAACAACTACTGCCAAGATTTCTGTGGGGTTGATTTGGTTGTTTCATTTCTCTGGGTTGTTGGGTATATTATTCATAAACAGGGAGTTGTTTCTAGAAACCACGCCGGTAAATTTGTTTATTACCATAGTGCTGTTGTTTGTCAATCTGCCTGATGTCAATAAAGGGGTTTTGGTGGCTGCTGCGGTTGCTTTTGTAGTGGGTATGGGCGTAGAGCTTTTGGGGGTAAACTACGGGCTCATTTTTGGACAGTATGTTTATGGCGATAATCTGGGGGTAAAAATTGGCGGTGTACCCTTGCTTATAGGTGCCAATTGGGTTATGCTGACCTTTATCACGGGAGCTGTAGGGGCTGTATTGTTTAAAAAATCTACTGCAGTTGCTGCTGCGGTTGGGGCATTGCTAATGGTCTTATTGGATTTGGTTATTGAGCCGGTTGCCCCTAAATTTGATTATTGGGAGTTTGCCAATGAAACCGCCCCACTTTCCAACTATATTGGATGGTTTTTGGTGGCATTTCCCATTCAGTGGATCTATCAAAAATATGTTACACAAAAAGACATTGTGTTTTCGTTTCATTTGGTATTGGTTCAATTTTTATTTTTCGGTATTTTTAGTATCACACAACTGGCCTCGTAGTTCAACGGATAGAATAGAAGTTTCCTAAACTTTAGATCCAGGTTCGATTCCTGGCGAGGCTACTTGTTGCAGTGCATAGCATTAGATGCTTTATTTTTAGTAAGTTCGTTTGACAAATCCTCCTGCTTATGAAAAAAAAGCTCATTGTAATTAAAAACCGATCTGATATTGGCGCAGGTACGCGTGGCGCTGACATGGGTATTGATGCTATGGAAATAGCAGCGATTAATGCTCAAAATGATTTTTTTAACAGAACGGCTTATACAGAGGTTAAGACACATAACGAAAGCATTTATAATAAGGTTCAACATTCTTTTGCCAAACGAATTCATTTTGTTGAAGAACAATGCCAAAGGGTTGCGAGTGCTGTGAAGGAGGCATTAGAAAACAATGCTTTTCCATTGGTTCTCTCTGGCGATCACTCTGCTGCCTTAGGGACGATTTCCGGTATAAAAGCTGCTAATCCAACAGCAAGATTAGGTGTTGTTTGGATAGATGCACACGCTGATTTGCATACCCCATATACCTCACCATCTGGAAATGTTCATGGTATGCCATTGGCTGCAGCCCTCCATGAGGACAACCTCGCTTTTAAATCCAACACCCCAACAAAAGACACATTGTTTTCGTGGGAAGTGCTAAAAACTATCGGTACAGCATCGCCCAAAGTGTTGCCACAAGACCTGATTTATTTTGGTGTTCGCGATACCGAAAAGGCAGAAGACGCTCTAATAGAATCGAACAACATAAAAAATTACGCCGTACACGAAGTCCGTTTCAGGGGGATGCAAACCTGTATTACAGAATCCATAGAAAAACTATCCGATTGTGATCATATTTATCTTTCTTTTGATGTGGATAGTTTGGACTGTGATTTTGTGTCGCAGGGAACAGGTACTCCCGTACCTTTTGGATTTACCCCCGAGGAAGTTAAAACCATCATTTCTGGGTTTTTAGCTACGGGGAAAGTGGTTTGCGCTGAGTTTGCTGAAATCAACCCTGTCTTGGATAATAAGGGGAATCTTATGGCAGAGACGGCTTTTGAGATTTTGAATCATTGCTTTGTATTAAACTTTCAAAATTCCTGAAAAACAAAACGTACAAGATTCCTGATTTCGAAGAAAAAGAGCTTAAAAATCAACCCCTACAAATAAAACGACTTTTTAAAAATCTGAATTTTTCAAACCTAACACCTGAAGAAAAGCAATCATCGTTCTTCATCTATAAACATTTCAGTTACAAAAAGATGATGCAGCAATCGTATCGTTTCGACTCATATAGATAGTATCATTCCCCAAAATACTTTCCAATGTCATTGTAAGTGTATTGCCAGAAATATGAATAATCAATTTTACAGAAGAGAAATTCCTTTCTTCATCCCAGCTAACAAGGGTTATCGAATTTACATCGCCGTGAATTACGTTTGCATATTCACCAAAATCTGACTCGCCAAAAAACAATGTTTCACAGTTATCAAAAACAGGCCGATTATCAACATCAAAAGACCCCATTGCTAATGTTGCTTTTTGTGGTGTTTCACTAAACATCAGCCCCAATATGCCTAATGTATTTGATTCATTGACTTCCCATACAATGCTGTCATAGGTGTCCAAAAAAGCGTTTGCTAGTGAACTATTGTGGAAACTTTTATCAATATCATCGGATTTAGAACACGATGCGATAGCAACAAGTAACACTAGTATCTGTTTCTTCATAAGATGAAAATTTATGCCGTCTAATGTAGTAATAAACAGTGTAATAGGCTTAGAAGTAGCAGAATTAAAGGAATAAATGCCAGTGGTACAAAACAAAAAACCCTCACAATTTGAAGGTTAATCTGTGGAGAAGATGGGATTAACCTTGGGTTGTTCCCCTGAATCCCTTTTAGGAAATACAGCAAACTGTCCTTTCAGTTCATGTGTCTAAAATCAACAAAGCCCTTACAAATACATTTGCAGGGCTTTTTATGCTTTTATCCACAGCTTTGTTGTGCTTAAAGTGGAGAAGATGGGATTGAAATCGAACTATTTTAAAGAAGATTTATTAAAAATGATAAATCTTTAAGCATTGTGATCGTTGTTTCAAGTCCCGCCTTAAGTACAAAAGCTCGCAACTGCGGGTTTTTTTATTACACCGCCTTAAGCACATGGGTTACGATCCCCCAAATGATAAGCTCATTTTCTTCGGTGACTTGTAGGGGTTTATACTGTGCGTTTTCGGGCATTAGCCACACGCAGTCTTTGTCCACTTTTAGGCGTTTTACGGTAAATTCTCCGTCTACAAAACACACGGCAATTTTACCGTCTGCGGGCTCTAAGCTACGGTCTATAACCAACAAATCACCGTCGTCCAGTCCAGCACCTACCATAGACTGCCCTGCCACGCGGGCGTAAAAAGTAGCCGCCTCATTTTTGACTACGGCTTTGTCTAGGCTAATGCGCACCTCTTTAAAATCGTCTGCTGGCGAGGGAAACCCCGCTGAGATGCCTTCCTCGGCAAGCCACACATCGGCTTTGTTGCTGGTGTCAGGGCTGTAAAAATGCAGGGTAGTGGTATTTTTCATCGTACGGTAATAATATCGTTAATATCGGTGGTGTAGCGCGGTGACAAATGCGCTTGCTTCATCTTAAAGGTGCGCCTTAGGTCTTGGTTGGCAAGTTTTATTTTGTGCGGTCCATATTTGCGATGTAACTGGTCAATGCGGTGCATTAGTGCATCGTGGCGTGCATCTTCCTTGTCAAACAGCGTGAGTTGTTGTGTGCTTTTGGGGACAATTCCCGTAACCATAACCCCCGCTTTTTTATACTGAATGCCTTCTTTATAGATGTGTTCTAACCCCTTTAGTGCATATTTGCTTAGCGTTAAGTTCGATTGCGAAGCAAACGGCATCGTTAGCAGCGTACTGTTGCGGTATTGCGGCAAATCGGACATAAACGGGTTGCTGCGCACAAATACATACACGGCATGGCAACTGCTGCCCTGCTGCCGCAATTTTTCGGCACAGAGGGTGGCATAGGTTGAGATGCGCTCGCGCAATTCCTCGTAAGAATCAATGAGGGATTCAAAACTGCGGGTGGTGGCAATGGCTTTTTTGGGCGAGGGAATCAGTTCCATGGGAATGGTGGCGGTTCCTTCTAGGTCTTTTTTTAACCGAAGCCCTACCACGCTCATGTGTTTGCGTACCCAATCGTCCGAAAGTTGCGTAAAATCATAGGCAGTTTGCACGTTGTTAAATGCCAGTCGGCGCGCGTGCTGCCGCCCGATGCCCCATACATCGGAAATGGGGAGCCACTTTAGTGCTTTGATGCGTTTTTCTTCCGAGTCAATCACGTATACACCCTTGGTTTTTTCGGCAAATTTTTTGGCGATTCGGTTCGCAACTTTGGCAAGTCCTTTGCTTGGTCCCAAACCAATGCTTACGGGCATCCCCGTCCATTTGCGTATGCGCTTGCGCATCTGTTGCGCATAGGCTTCCATGTCGTAGTGCTGAAACCCATCGAAGTGCAAAAAGGCTTCATCAATGCTATATACTTCTACCTCGGGCGCAAACTGCCTAAGTACGTCCATTACGCGCTGACTCATATCGCCATACAAAGGGTAGTTTGACGAAAAAACCTTGACGTTATGCTGCCGAAAAAAAGACGAAAATTTGTGTGCTGGCGCGCCCATGGGTAACCCAAGGGCTTTGGCTTCGTTACTGCGCGCAATAACACATCCGTCATTGTTGGACAAAATCGCAATAGGCTTGCCTTCTAATGTGGGTTGAAAAATGCGCTCGCACGAAGCGTAAAAGTTATTGCAATCGACTAAAGCAAACACATTCAAAACTACATTTTTTTGTTAATATTTGGATAAAATTTTTTTCAATTAAAACGTACTCCAATACTGACAAATGCAGTACATTTGTACTGTACAACCACCTTAGATGGACAAGTTTTCGTTTCTCAATGCCGCCCATACGGCGCATTTTGCACAGCTCTACGACCAATACCTCATCAACCCGGATAGTGTAGAGCCCAGTTGGCGTGCTTTTTTTCAGGGGTTTGACTTTGGTGTAGAAAACGGTGCCGAATTTGCCAATGTAGAAGTTCCCGAAAATGTATTAAAAGAGTTTCAGGTAGTAAAACTTATCGACGGTTACCGTGGTAGCGGTCATTTGTTTACCCGAACCAACCCTGTGCGTGAACGTAGAAAATACAAACCTACTCTTGCCATTGAAAACTTTGGTCTTTCACACAACGATTTGCATACCGTATTCTCTGCAGGAGAAATTATTGGGATTGGACCAGCAACACTTGCCGATATCATTGTACACCTAGAGCGCATTTATTGCGAGTCCATTGGGCTAGAGTATATGTTTATTCGGCATCCGCAACGTGTAAACTGGATTCAAAAGTGGATCAATAAAAACGGCAATCACCCCAATTTTAGTGCTGACGAAAAAAAGCATATTCTAAAAAAACTAAATGAGGCGGTTACTTTCGAAAACTTTTTGCATACCAAATATGTGGGGCAAAAACGTTTTTCACTCGAAGGAGGAGAGTCGCTGATTCCTGCCCTTGATGCCCTAATTGAGGGCGCTGCTAAAGAGGGTGTTGAAGAGTTTGTTGTGGGGATGGCACACCGGGGTCGATTGAACACCCTAACCAATATTTTTGGGAAACCGGCACAAGATATTTTTAGCGAGTTTGACGGCAAAGATTACGAGGAAGAGGTTTTTGACGGCGATGTAAAATACCACTTGGGCTGGACGTCAAAACGCCAAACCGATGCGGGCTATCAGGTGAATATGAATATTGCGCCAAACCCATCGCACCTAGAAGCTGTAAATGCGGTGGTAGAAGGCATCGCTCGTGCCAAACAAGAAAAAAACTACAAGGGCAATACGCGAAAAGTCATGCCTATTTTGATTCATGGCGATGCTGCAATTGCGGGTCAGGGCGTGGTCTATGAGGTGGTGCAAATGGCACAACTTGACGGGTATCGAACTGGAGGAACGGTGCATATCGTGGTCAACAATCAAATCGGATTTACAACAAACTATTTGGACGGACGCTCAAGTACTTATTGTACTGATGTGGCAAAAGTTACGCTTTCCCCGGTCTTGCACGTCAACGCCGATGATGCCGAGGCAGTAGTACACGCCATGCATTTTGCATTGGCATACCGTAACCATTTTTCTAGAGATGTATTCATTGATTTATTAGGGTATCGCAAATACGGGCACAACGAAGGAGACGAGCCACGCTTTACACAGCCTAAGCTCTACAAAGCTATTGCCAAACACAAAAACCCTCGTGACATTTATGCTGCGAAACTTATTGCAGAAGGGGTAGTTCGTCAAGATGAACTCATACAAATGGAGGCGGATTACAAACAAACTCTTGAGGAAAAATTGGAAGACGCACGCCAAGCCTCCAACACCGTTATCACACCCTTTATGCAAGACGAATGGGCAGGGTTCCAATTGGCAAAAGAGCCCGATATGCTGCATGAGGTTGACACCACATTCCCGCTTAAAAAGTTAGATGCGTTGGCACAAACCGTAACGGAATTGCCATCCGATAAAAAATTTATTCGTAAAACCACCCGCCTAATTGAAGACCGAAAAGCTATGTACTTTGAGCGCAATCAATTGGACTGGGCAATGGGTGAAATGTTGGCCTATGGCTCATTGCTTTTGGAAGGTCATGATGTGCGTATTTCTGGGCAAGATGTAGAGCGTGGTACTTTTTCACACCGTCATGCGGTAGTAAAGGTTGAGGATTCCGAAGAAGAGATCGTCTTACTTAATACGCTGGACAAAAAACAGGGGAAGTTTAATGTCTTTAACTCGTTGCTTTCCGAGTATGGTGTAATGGGATACGATTATGGTTATGCGATGGCTAGCCCGAACACCCTTACCATTTGGGAGGCACAGTTTGGTGATTTTAGTAACGGAGCGCAAATTATGATTGACCAATATTTGTCTTCGGCTGAGGACAAATGGAAAATGCAAAACGGATTGGTACTTTTCTTGCCCCACGGGTATGAAGGGCAAGGGGCAGAACACTCTTCGGCACGCATGGAGCGTTACTTGCAGCTTTGTGCCAAGGACAATATGTTTGTTGCTGATGTTACGACTCCGGCAAATCTTTTTCACATGCTTCGCCGTCAATTAAAATCTACCTACAGAAAACCTCTTGTGGTGTTTACACCCAAGAGTTTGTTGCGTCATCCGAAGGCAATTTCCACCAAAGAAGAATTTGCAAGCGGTCAGTTTATGCCCTTGATTGATGATGCTAGCGTAAACGTAAAGAAGGTAAAAACACTGGTGTTGTGTACCGGTAAATTTTATTACGATTTACTTGATGCCCGCGAAGAAAAACAACGCAACGATGTGGCACTTGTTCGCCTCGAGCAATTGTTCCCTTTGCCTAAAAAAGATTTGGAAGCCGTATTTGAAAAATACGCCAACGCAGAAGTCGTTTGGGCGCAAGAGGAACCACGAAACATGGGGGCTTATGGGCATTTATTGCTACATTTACCTCAGGCACGCGATTTCCGTGTAGCATCGAGACGTTTTTATGGAGCGCCTGCTGCCGGAAGCTCAACACGCTCCAAGCGACGCCATCAAGAAATTATTGAATACGTATTTGACAAAACCAAAGACAATATGCGCTAGCGCACAATAGAATAGTTATGATTTTAGAAATGAAAGTGCCCTCGCCGGGCGAATCTATCTCAGAAGTAGAAATTGCAGAATGGCTTGTCAGCGATGGTGATTATGTTGAAAAAGACCAAGCCATTGCCGAAGTGGATTCGGATAAAGCTACGCTGGAGCTTCCTGCCGAGGAAAGCGGAATCATTACCCTAAAAGCCGAAGAAGGCGACGCCGTTGCTGTGGGTGCTGTGGTTTGTCATATTGATACGGCTGCTGCAAAACCCGAAGGGCAACCCGATAAAGCCGCCGCTCCAAAAGTGGATGTTGCTGCGCCTGTTGCTGCACCGGCAGCCTCAAATCAAACGTACGCTACGGGGACTGCTTCTCCCGCGGCGCGAAAAATTATTGCCGAAAAAGGGTTAGACACTACCACTATTTCGGGTACCGGACGTGACGGACGCATCACCAAAGAAGACGCTGTCAAAGCGGTACCGTCTATGGGAACACCCGCAGGGGATCGCCCAACTTCGCGTAAGAAAATGTCGTTGTTGCGCCGTAAAGTAGCCGAGCGATTGGTAGCTGCCAAAAACGAAACCGCTATGCTAACCACGTTTAACGAGGTGGATATGTCGCCCATTTTTGCATTGCGCGCGCAATACAAAGAAGATTTTAAAGCAAAACACGATGTGGGGCTTGGGTTTATGAGCTTTTTTACCAAAGCTGTGGTACGTGCCCTCAAAGAATTCCCCGATGTAAATTCCATGATTGACGGGAATGAACAAATTCTCCACGACTATTGCGATATCAGTGTTGCCGTTTCGGGACCAAAAGGACTTATGGTGCCTGTGGTGCGCAACGCCGAAGGATTGAGTTTTAAAGAAATTGAAGCCGAAATCAAGCGCCTAGCCATTCGTGCGCGTGACGGACAAATCACCGTAGATGAAATGACAGGGGGTACCTTTACCATTTCAAACGGAGGGGTGTTTGGCTCCATGTTGTCTACCCCAATTATCAATCCGCCGCAGTCGGGTATTTTAGGGATGCACAATATTTTAGAGCGTCCTGTTGCCGTGGATGGAAAAGTTGAAATTCGCCCTATGATGTATGTGGCACTTTCGTATGACCATCGTATTATTGACGGACGCGAGAGTGTTGGATTCTTGGTTGCGGTAAAAGAAGCCCTTGAAGACCCTATCACTTTGCTAATGGGCGGGGATGCCAAAAAGGCACTAGAGCTTTAGGTAGATAGATAGTTAACAGATAAAAGTTATTAGTTAATAGAATTACCTTTTTAAGGATATTTCTCTGTTACTTTTTAAGATACAATCCACTACGCCTGTAGTCCAACACGGCTTTTGCAGCGTGGAGCACGTCGGCGCCTAAAATACCCGCTACGGGGGCTTCGTCAAACTGTGCTAGAGCTGCGTTTACGGCAGTCATATCAAATAAAATAAGTTCCAGTTTATGTTGTTCCCAAGTGCCTAGTTGCAAATGGTTGCCGTTGCTTTGGCGGGTGTGCATGTCGGCACTACTAGCAGAAGCGGCTTGTTGCTCAGCATCGGTAGAGGTTAGGGTAAAATGCGCTTCATTTTCGAGGGCTACACAGGTGTGCGATGCGCCCGTGTCCACAATAAATGTTCCAGAAACACCATTAAGTATTACGGTACATATATAATGACCCGATTGGGTTTTGGTCAGTGGAATGCGCACATAGCCTTTTTGGCGCAAAAACGAAGATAAGCTGCGAATCATGGGCTAAAGATACATCCAATCCCTATTTTTGCAGCATGCTTATCGATACGCATACACATCTTTATGTTTCCGAATTTGACAACGACCGCGATGCTGTCATTGCGCGCGCCAAAGAACTGGGCGTTGGGCAATTTGTACTCCCTGCTATAGACTCCGAAACCACGGCTGTGATGCATTCCCTAAAAAATCAATATCCAAACGAAATGCACTTGATGATGGGGTTACACCCCACGCATGTGGTCGCAAATGTGGAGCAAGAATTGGCACATGTTCGGGAACAGCTTCAAGCACACAATTTTGTTGCGGTGGGCGAAATCGGGATGGATTTGTATTGGGATAAAAGCTATCAAAAGGAACAACAAGAAGCGTTTGCACTTCAAATTGAGTGGGCATTGGAGTTTGACTTACCCATAGTAATTCACTGCCGAGAGGCTTTTGATGAAATTTTTGAGGTATTGGAAGGAGTAAACGATAAAAGACTACGCGGTATTTTTCATTGTTTTACAGGGACTTTAGTGCAAGCTCAGCGCGCAATAGATCTCAATATGCTTTTGGGAATTGGCGGCGTAGTTACCTTTAAAAATAGTGGGTTGGCAGAAACGGCGGCACAAATTCCACTAGAGCACCTTGTTATGGAAACAGATGCGCCCTATTTGGCGCCTGTACCGCATCGTGGGAAGCGTAATGAATCATCATATTTGCCCTTGATTGCTACAAAATTGGCTGAAATACACAATGTTTCTTATTCGGAAATCATAAAAATTACGACACAAAACGCCAAAAAAGCATTTGGCATTTAAGTTTTTTTATTCTTTTTTTTAGGGGGTATTTTTTTCGATATTAGCAAACAAATTAGAGAGGTGGCCGAGTGGTCGAAGGCGCACGCCTGGAAAGTGTGTATACGTCAAAAACGTATCGAGGGTTCGAATCCCTTCCTCTCTGCTGTTTGTGTTAGTGTATTTTTTATATATTTAGCCTCACAAAATTAAAATCATTAAAAACCGAAATATCTTTTAAATGAAACGTTTTCTTTCCCTTACTTTCTTAGCACTATTTTTAGTAGCTACTGCAACAACTACTGTTGCACAAGAATCAGATTCACTAAATGTTCAAGAAACTGAAGTTGCCACTCCCGATGCAACACCCCAAGCTGCTCAACCACAACCTGCAAAAGCTGGCTTTACTCAAGAACTCAAGAAGAGATTTATTGAAGGTGGACCCGGGTTTATGGGCATTGTACTATTGTGTTTAATATTAGGACTTGCCATTGCCATTGAGCGTATAATCTTCTTAAACCTTGCAACCACAAACACAGCTAAACTTACCGAATCTGTAGAAGAAGCCTTAGCTGCCGGTGGTGTTGAAGCTGCCAAAGAAGTGTGTCGAAACACCAAAGGACCTGTTGCTTCTATTTTCTATCAAGGATTAGATCGCGCTGGAGAAGGCGTTGAGAGCGCAGAAAAAGCTGTTGTGGCGTATGGTGGAGTTCAAATGGGCCAACTTGAGAAAAACGTTTCTTGGATTTCATTGTTTATCGCACTTGCGCCCATGCTTGGGTTCATGGGTACGGTAATTGGTATGATTCAGGCATTTGATAAAATTGAAGCTGCTGGAGATATGCAACCTTCGCTTGTTGCTGGGGGTATTAAAGTAGCCCTTTTGACCACAGTATTCGGTCTTATTGTTGCGATTATCCTTCAAGTTTTCTACAACTACATTATTGCAAAAATTGACAGTATTGTTAATGATATGGAAGATGCGTCAATTACCTTGATTGATCTTCTTGTAGCAAACCAAAAATAATTCATAAAACTACGTATTATGAATATCCAAAAAATAACAACAATCGTGGCACTGATTTTGGGAGTGTTGGGCTTGATTTTTCAAGTTACCATACTTTCCAAAGGTGACGATGTCATTGAGATGAACAGCTTAGCGGGCGATTTTTCGGCTGTTTCGCCCATGATTACACTAGCCTTATTTATTTTGGCTGTAGTGGTATTGATTACTCTTGTTTCTTCGTTTGCTGCTTTGGCATCAAACCCTGCCAAACTTAAAAAGGCACTTATTTCTATAGCTGCTTTTGCGGTGGTTGTGGTAATTTCCTATGTCTTCTCTGAAGGCGTAGAAACGCCTCTGAAAGATGGTGAAGTGCTGTCTGCTTCAGGCTCGCGCTGGGTAGGTACAGGATTACGCACCTTTTATATTTTGGCAGTTGTTGCTGTTGGAACCATGGTGTTTTCGGGTGTAAAGCGATTTTTTAAATAAGAAGTTATGGCAAAAAGATCTGCACCAGAAGTGAATGCAGGGTCCATGGCTGATATTGCTTTCTTGCTATTGATTTTCTTCTTGGTAACCACAACAATTGAGACCGACTCTGGACTTAACCGTAAGTTACCTCCTATGGAAGACGTTGTTGATCCGCCTGTTATTAAACAGAAAAACATCTTTACAGTGGTTGTGAATAAAAACAACGACTTGTTGGTAGAAGAAAAACCGATGGAGATTAGCGAATTGCGCGCTGCAGCGGTTGCCTTTTTAGACAACGGTGGCGGAAAAGGCGATGACGCCTGTAATTTTTGTCAAGGTGCGCGCGATACCAGTTCATCTGACAATCCTGATAAGGCGGTTATTTCACTCAAAAACGACCGCGAGACAGATTATAAGGTTTACATTGCTGTCCAAAACGAATTGGTTGCTGCCTATAACGAACTGCGTAACCGAGAGTTTGCACGCCTAAACCCTAATGTAGGATTGACCTTTGTGGAGGCTGACCGTAAGTACTCTGACCCTCGCACGTCATCGTCAGAAAAAGAGGTTTTAAAGCCTAAACTCGATGAAGTAAAGGCGTTGTTTCCTCAGAAGTTATCTGAAGCTGAACCCTCAAAAACAAATTAGTATGTCTAAGTTTAAAAAGAAAAAAGGCGGCGATTTACCTGCAATTTCTACGGCATCATTGCCCGATATTGTATTCATGCTATTGTTCTTTTTTATGGTAGCAACAGTAATGCGCGACAGTACGCTGATGGTAGCCAATACGCTTCCTGCAGCAGACCAAGTGCAAAAGCTAGATAAAAAAGACCGTGTGATGTATATCTATGCTGGCAAACCCAGTGACCGCTATCAGGAAAAGTTTGGTACACAACCCAAAATTCAATTGAATGATAAGTTTGCTACCGTGCAAGACGTAGGTGCTTTTGTGCTTGCCGAACGCGCTTCTAAGCGTCAGGAATTACAAAACGTACTGACTACTGCACTTAAAGTTGATGGCGAAACCAATATGGGCTTGATTAGTGATATCAAACAAGAATTGAGAAAAGTAAATGCGTTAAAAATCAATTACACCACCCGTACTGGTGATTACACGCAAAACTTGAAATAACCTTTTTCGGTTTTTAATTTTTATAAAACATCCATTTGGTCTGTGACCAAATGGATGTTTTTTTTCATGTATATTTAACCTATGAGAAAATTGCTAGTAATGCTGATTAGCATGTTGTTCTTGCCTGTTGTAGCACAACAATATTCCTCCGATTTTAGGGAAGACCAGCTTTATTTTGGCGTGGCGTATCCGTATTTTTCAAATCCTCCCGAAACCTTAATTCAAAATAAATTGTCATATGCCCTTTCATTGGGATTTGTGCGTGATATGCCTATCAACAAAAGCCGCACTTGGGCACTTGGTCTGGGTGTTGGTTGGGATGTTACAAGATGGTATACCAATACGCGCTTCTCGGTAACGGGCAATACGATTTCTACCACAAACCTAACAGACAATTACCAACAAAATTTCTTATCGATGCAGTCGTTAGCAATCCCATTTGAAGTGAGATGGCGTAACGCAACGGCTACCAAACATGCTTTTTGGCGTATACATACTGGAGTAAGTCTTCACGTGCCGCTGCACTTTAGATCGGTATACACTTCCGCAAACGGTTTTCAAAACCGCGATTCACTTCCAATAAATGGGACTTTTTTGCGATGGAATCTGCATTTAGGGTTCAATACTTGGAATATTAGTATTGCACAAGACCTACAGCCTTGGGCGGTTTACAGCACTTCTAATGCAGGCTTTGACATGAAATCCGCAAAAATTGGACTTATCTTTTATCTTTTTTAGTAAAATAAGCACCCCTAATTTGGTAATCGGTAGGAATTAAAAAAAACAATATCTTTACCATCATAACTTTCAAAACAATAAGAACTATGAAATTATTTCTTCAGACGCTATTGCTGTTGGTCTCAACTGTAGTAGCAGCACAAACACAAGTTTCGGGAACCGTTACTGACGCAAATGGTCAGCCAGTACCTGGAGCGAATGTTGTCATAGATAATACTACAGGTACTGTCACTGATTTTGACGGGAACTTTAGTTTAAACACATCAAAAACACCTCCGTTTACAATTACGGTGTCTAGTGTTGGATTGGAAACCAAATCCGTAAGCGTTACTTCTGCTATGCAGTCATTGCGTATTACCCTTGGTGAGACTACTACGCAGTTGGATGAGATTGTTGTTTCTGCGTCACGTATGGCAGAGCGTATTTTTGAGTCGCCAGTAACAGTAGAGAAATTTAGCTTGCAACAAATAGAGCGCACGCCTTCTGCAGATTACTTTAACGGATTAGAAAAC
>Ga0209654_1000388_pt1 | contig 44210 bp, 56 predicted proteins | sample SaaInl1SG_22_DNA_FD_184646 | JGI IMG/M metagenome (GOLD analysis project Ga0209654, IMG submission 184646) | Marine microbial communities from expanding oxygen minimum zones in the Saanich Inlet - ESP_161SG_22_DNA (SPAdes) (version 2) | ecosystem: Environmental > Aquatic > Marine > Intertidal... | reverse complement strand
CAGAGCTGATAAAAAAGATGTGTGTGTGTGTGTGTGTAGGTTTCTGCCATTTTTCGGTTCACCTATTTTAATTTTCCCTTATAAGATGTATCCACAAGAAACAATTAACAAAAAAGAAGTTATTTTAAAAAATTAATCTTGGCAAGTATTTCTATCTATGCGGTAATTTTTTGTAAATTACAGAATGTCCCGGATATAAAAAAAGCCGGATGCGCAAACATCCGGCTTCCCGTGATAAAAAAGGGTTTATCGGGCGATTATTTTTTCACATCTGCCCAGATAAAGCGCATCGCCCCATAAGACAGGCCGGTCAGCAATACCAGGAAGATCATCACCGCAACGCCGGTACGCTTGCGCGCTTCCATCGCTGGCTCTGCTGTCCAGGCAAGGAAGTTCACCAGATCTTTGGCAATGCCGTCAACCGAGCTATCTGCCCCATCAGCATAGGTCACATCATCGCCATATAGCGGCTGTGGCATGGCGATCATATGCCCGGAATAGGCGGCATTATAATACATCCCCTCGGGGACAGCTACATCTGCCGGTGCGTCCTGATAAGAGGTCAGCAAGCTATAGAGATAATTTGCCCCGTTTGGACGGGCTTTGAAAATCAGCGACAGATCCAGCGGATACGCCCCGTTATTGGCCGCACGTGCGGCATTTTCATTTGGATAGGGGGCTGGGAAATGATCGGCTGGCACCGCTGCCCGCATGAACATTTCGCCCTCATCATTCGGGCCATCCTCTACCTCATATTCAGCGGCAATAGCCTTGATCTCATCCGCGTTATAGCCAAGATCGGCCAAGTTGCGGAAAGCGATATAATCCAGCGAGTGACAGCCGGCACATACCTCGCGATAGGCTTGAAAACCGCGCTGCATAGAGGCTTTATCAAAAGTGCCAAGCGGCCCGTCAAAAGACCATTCAGCCTGTTTTAACACCCCCCCGCTGCCAGCGGCCATCACCGGGCTGGCAAACAGACACACCAGAAGACCACAAAGAAGTTTTTTCATTATACTTTCTCCTTTGGTGCGGCTGCTGCGCCAACCATACCGCCTGAACCACTAAAGATGGGCTTGGATATGGATTGCGGCAGGGGACGCGGGGTTTCTATCACAGACAAAACAGGCAGGATAACCAGGAAATGTACAAAGTACCACACCGTCGCCAGACGACCGATTAATACATATACACCCTCAGCCGGCTTTGCCCCGATATAGCCCAGCAACACACAATCTGCCAGCAACAGCCAGAAGAAGATTTTGAAGACAGGGCGGAAACGACCGGAACGCACAGGCGATCTGTCCAGCCATGGCAGGATGAACAATACCGCAATTGCCCCGAACATGGCCAGCACGCCGCCCAGCTTGTCTGGAACCGCACGCAAAATCGCATAGAAAGGCAGGAAATACCATTCCGGCACGATATAGGCAGGGGTTTGCAAGGCATTGGCCGGGATATAATTATCCGGATGGCCCATGAAATTCGGGAAGAAAAATACCGCCGCCGCAAAGAACGTTAAAAATACCGACAGGCCAAAGAAATCCTTGATGGTGTAATAGGGATGGAATGGCAAGGTATCTTGCGGGCCTTTGGTATCGATGCCCAGGGGGTTGTTTGACCCGAAACGGTGCAAGGCCACCAGATGCAAAACCACCACCCCGACAATCACGAAAGGCAAAAGGAAATGCAGAGAGAAAAATCTGTTCAGGGTCGGGTTATCAACAGAAAAACCGCCCCATAGCCAGGATACAATCGCTTCACCAACGCCCGGAATAGCCGAGAACAAATTGGTAATCACGGTCGCGCCCCAGAAAGACATCTGACCCCAGGGCAAGACATAGCCCATAAAGGCGGTAGCCATCATTAAGAGTAAAATGACAACACCCAAAATCCAGAGCAGCTCGCGCGGCGCTTTATAAGAGCCATAATATAGCCCTCTGAAAATATGGATAAACACCACAATGAAAAAGAAGCTGGCGCCGTTCATGTGAATATAGCGCAACAGCCAGCCATGATTAACATCACGCATGATCCGCTCAACAGATTCAAACGCGTAATCCACATGGGCAGTATAGCTCATGGACAGGGCGATACCTGTAATGATCATCACCACCAGCGCAATCCCGGCCAATGACCCGAAATTCCAGAAATAATTCAGATTTTTCGGGGTTGGATATTCATGCGCTTCATGATTTAGGAATGTAAAAATCGGCAGACGATGATCAATCCATCTGACTACCGGATTTGAGAATTGCTTTTCAGACATAACCTGATACTTCCTCTTTTTTAACTTTGCATCGGGCGGTCTATCGCCAGACGCCAGAAAACCTTTATTCTTACCCTATGCGAATAACGTCATCAGACAAAAAGCTGTATGGGGGCACTTCCAGATTGGTTGGTGCGGGCCCTTTGCGAATACGGCCGGACGAATCATAGTGCGAGCCATGACATGGACAGAACCAGCCATCATATTCCCCGCGTACCTCGCCCACTTTCTGGCCAAGCGGCACACATCCCAGATGGGTACATACGCCAAGCACCACCAGATATTCGGGCTTTTGTACCCGTGCAATATCCTCTTCCGGGTCGCGCAAATCAGCCGAAATCACTTTTTCTGCTTCGGCAATTTCTGTCGCGGTGCGGTGACGGATAAAGACAGGCTTGCCGCGCCATTTCAAAGTAATGGACTGGCCTTCTGCAATTTTGGACACATCCACCTCGATAGAGGCCAGCGCCAGCGTATCTGCAGCCGGGTTCATCTGGTCTATCAGAGGCCATACAAATGCCCCTGCGCCAACCGCACCCATCGCATAAGTAGCTACAACGATAAAGTCTCTGCGTGATTTTTGTGGTTCAGCCGCATCTCTAGCGTTTTTTGTCGATTTAATGTTAGCCATTTTTCCCCTCTTCCCTCTCAACAGTGGCACCAGATCTCTGCAAGACTGGAATGCTGAAAGTAACGGACATAGTCATAGCAAAGTTTACGAAAAAAGCCTACAGCCCTTCACCCTAAAAAATACCGTTTTTTGAGGTTTTTTTCTATTTGGAAAGATGTGACAGATTGTCTTACCCGTAACCGGGGCTTATGGCCAGCGCACTTCCGGCGGCAGGCTCATCAAAATGGCCTCGATATTTCCGCCTGTTTTCAGCCCGAATAGCGTGCCTCTGTCATAAAGCAGGTTAAATTCAACATAACGTCCGCGCCGCACCAGCTGATGATGCCTGTCTGCCTCTGTCCAGTTATGATGCATGGTATCGCGCACAATCCGGTTATAGCTATTGGCAAAACTCTGGCCGACATCGCGGGTAAAGGCAAAATCTGCCTCCCAGTCCCCGCTATCAAGATAATCATAAAAAATACCGCCTGCCCCGCGCGGCTCATCACGGTGTTTCAGATAGAAATATTCATCACACCATTTTTTATATTTTGTATAGTAATCGGGGTGATGGCGATCGCAACAGGCCTGAAACCCCTGATGAAAGACAGCTGCCTCTTTTTCGGCTGGCATAATCGGGGTTAAATCGCCGCCACCCCCGAACCAGGCTTTGGAGGTCACCACAAAACGGGTATTCATATGGGCGGCTGGCACAAAGGGATTCTGTGGATGGGCGACCAGCGAAATACCGCCTGCCCAGAAGCTGCCATCGCCTTCGGCACCGGGAATTTGTTCGCGAAACGCTTCTGAAAACGTGCCATGCACCACCGAAATATTCACCCCGACCTTTTCAAAAACCCGGCCTTTCATCACCGATATCTGGCCGCCGCCACCGCCCTCGCGCTGCCAGTTTTGCCGCTCAAACTTGCCAGCTTTCATCCTGTTATCTATCGCCAGCCGGGTATTATCTGCCTCTGCCTCTATCGCTTCAAAGCCGGCACAAATCTCATCCCGCAATGTTTGAAACCAGTCAGCTGCCCTCAGGCTGCGCCCGGATAGCGCGCCGGTTAAATGGCCTTGTTTTTCGACATGATCCATGTATCAATCCTGTTTTGGTATCAATCCTGTTTTGGTATCAATCCTTTTCCGCCCAGCAGCTCTGCTGTGGTCAGGGTAAAATCGCTGGCCACCCAGCGGGCCTCCAGCTCTGCCAGCTTTGTCCTTATATCTGCCCCGCTCAGGCCAAAGGCCTTTTGAATATCCCCCCCCTTTACAGGACAGGCGGGCAGCTGAAAACCGGCAATATGCCGCAGGCGCACGCCGTCAAGGGCAATTTGTTTTGCCGCTATCGCCTCGCCATAGGCAAATAGCGCGTCTGGCGAAAGGATATAGACCGCCTGTTGCCAGTTATCGCCGCCCAGCATGGCAACTGCTTTCTGGTTGCGTTTTATGTCCAGTCGCCCCGCCTGTCTGATTTCCCGGCGGCTTAATTTCAGCCGCCTGGCCAGGGGTTCGCGCTGGCCAATAGGGGTCAGCAGACAGAGCATTTCGATAAAGCTCAAACAGCCCCAGAGAGGCGATAAATGCGCCGCCCCCTCGGCCGATAGCATAAATTCATGCCCGAATATGGCTCTATCCACGCCTAATGCCCGGATTTCAGCTATGATGGCAAGGGCATCTGTCCCGGCACATATTAGCTTGAATTCTGCGGCAATTCGTTCTGCTGACAAGCCGGATAATCCGCCAATGGCCGCTGCCATGGCGCTGGTATCTGCTGCATCCATCCACAGGCCGGGATATTGGGCACGCAAGCGCAAGCCGCGCAATAGCCGCAAATAATCTTCGGCCAGTCTTTCTTCTGCCCTGCCGATAAATCGCAACTGGCCAGACGCGATATCGGCCAGCCCGCCTTGCGGATCATGTACCCTGCCATCTGCATCCAGATAGAGCGCATTGATGGTAAAATCCCGCCTTTTTGCATCTTCTTCCCAGCTTTGGGTCGGCTCAATACGGGCATGACGGCCATCGCTATCATGGTCGGTGCGCAATTGCGTCACCTCGACATGGCGATTATCTGCTGCGATAGTAACCGTGCCGTGGGCAAGGCCGGTTTCATACACCGCCAGGCCAGCCGCGCGCGCCGCATCTGATAATTGGATAATGGGCACAGACACCGCCATATCGATATCGGGGACAGATAATTTTGCCTCTGCGACCGGAATTTTATTACTCGCCGCCAGATAGATATCGCGCACCGCCCCGCCGACAATGCGCCCTTCACCGCCGCATTTACGCGCCAGCTCAAAAAGCTGTTGCAGCAGGGGATAAGACAGCCATGCCGGCGTGAGGCTCATGCCCCCCTGCCCCGATGAAACGCTGTTGGCCATGCTGGCATCATCCATCTATCACTTTTCGTTAAACTGGCCGGGCTGAATTTTCCCATCAATAATTTGTGCTGGCTGATAGCCCATATCGGGGCTGCCAGAGCCTGTCTCCAGCCATATTCCGCCTGCCAGCATCACCGCTATCATCACCGCCCCGGCGATCAGATAACGAAAGGGCATAATGGCCTCACCGCGTATGTGCCGACCAGCCATTTTTGATAGCAACACCAGAACCAGCCAGCCGGCCAAAATGGCAATGGCAATGATAAGATATCTCTGCAAAAGCTGCCTCCTTTATCGCTTGAGTGGATTTATATGAGCTGAGTTATATGCGTTAATCTATAGTATAGGCGTTTATTTCTGTTCCAGCAAAATCGCCAATTGTCGCAGCATCGTAGCGGTTGCGCCCCAGATGACCGGCTCGCTATTTTTTATTTGCCAGTAATGGCGGGTCTGGCCTTCGCGGACAAGCGCGCGTTGTTCAAACTGCCCCACCTGTACCAGAGGATAAGCTGGCTCAAACCACACCTCATCCACCTCTTCGGGGGCCGGGCGCAACAGGGGATGCAACGCCTCAGCAGGCTGATGGCAAAATCCAACGGTTAAATCGACCATATAATTGGTACTGGTCAAAACAGGCGGCAGATAGCCTTTTATCGCCACCATCTCGGCTGACAGCCCTGTCTCTTCTTCAGTTTCGCGCAAGGCGGTATCGGCCGGGCTGTTATCCATCGCCTCCGGCTTGCCGCCCGGAAAGCTGACTTGCCCTGCATGCAGGCGCAAATGCCGGGCACGTTTGGTCAGCAAGATTTCCAGCCCCTGCCCCCCTTCGGCAAACAGCATTAATACCGAAGCCGGACGCGAGGAGGCCTCTGGCAAATGGGGCGGACGCTGGCCTGCAAAGGGTTGCGGTCTATCCGATAGAAGGGACAGGATATCCTGTTTGCGAACCATTTACACATCCTCATCTTCTATCGGAAAGGCAAAATATACCCCATCCGACCATATCCCTGCCCCATCTTCTTTGCTAATCTCCCCTTCTTCGCCGATATAGTCTGCCATCTGATAATAGACAGGCCGGCTTATCTTTGCCGACAAGCCCTTATCGATCAGCAAATAGGGTTGCAGACTATAGGGCTTAATCGGGGATTTGCGAAAGACCAGCGGCGTTTCCGGCGATAACAGATGCACCCGCTCGATATTATCGCTCAGATAAATCTTTGCCGCTTTGCCGGTACCTTGCCTTTCTGCTTTGGTGATAACAAAGGCAGCATCCTCTACTTCTATCTTGCCAAATTCCACCGGGGTGCGCAGCCAATGCTGGCCATCTGCATCACAGGACAGAACCGAGCTGAACAGCTTGACCAGTGCCGGACGCTTTATCACGCCCCCTTCATGGAACCATTGGCCGTCCTTATCGATTCTCATCTGAAAATCCTTTTCGACGGGATTCGGCTTTTTTATGCCCTGATTTGGCTCGGATTTAGGTCTATCTGCCGTCATTTTAGCGATTCAGTCCCCATTTTTGTAATTAAATCCCATTGTAATCTATTGATTATGGCAAAAAAACGCTGTTTTTCATAAAAAAATGCATCTTGTAAACGGTTTCCTAACCTTTTTCTGAGACAATGCAATTTGTCCAAAAAATTATGGCGGCACAATCAGCTCTGCCAACATCGTTTTTTGGGACAGATGCTTTGTCTGAAACAGGCTTGGGAAATTTGATGCGGCTGACAATATATATTGATAAAAATGGACAAATTATTTCGTCTAACAGACTGCGCGCCCCGGCGCGAACCTATCCGGTTTGCATCGAAAAGCAAAACCGCAAGCTGCGCATTATGATTTCCAAAAAGGTCACGACCAATGCGCTTTTGACCCTTATTAATCATATTCGCATTTTAAAAGATAGCTCGATGGAGCTTGTCTCCGAGCTACCCGGTCTTGATTCAGATATCTTTGAAGAGGCGAATTACTGTTTTCTGCGTCTGGGGCAAGCCTGTCTGGCACTTTTTGAAGCCGCCCGTAAAGGCCAATTCCTCAGCCATGTTGATTTCTGGGAAGAGGCCGCGGATGATGCCGATCAATTACCATTTGAGATCACCAATTTAACCCGGCTTAAAATTGCCCATCTGGACACGCCCACCGCCCTTGCCCAGCTTTTACAAAATGAAACCGCTAATGCCGCTTTCTATCATTTTACCGCTGATCATAGCCTGGCCTTGATGAAATTACCTGAAAATATGGTGCATCCGCCTATCTCGGAAGAGGCGACAGACCCGCTAAAAGTCGCCAATTCCGAGGAAACCTATATGAGCTGGCTGCAAATTACCGGTCATATTGCCATTGCCACTGCCCAGCCTTTGCGTCAATTTGGCCATATTCAGCTGGGTGGCTGGCCAGATACCGGAATGCATCCCTTTATAAAATTGCTTTTGCCGATTGCCAGTGAATTTGAACGCCCGAAAAATTACCGCCTGATTACCGTTACCTATCTTATCCATCAAAAAGCCTATATTCTTTAATTTATCTTTAATTTACCTCTATTTTTTTAACAGACTGTCCCGCCTGGAAGATAAAGCGGTCATAAATTTTTAACCTTTTAAACACAACCTTAGATTACTTTTTTTATCTAATTTATTACTTTATATTTTAGTCTGGCTTGTTCCTTTTGACTGACAACAGATGATACCATGCCCAGACCGCCTGACTTGGATGACCCATCCTCACGCTCTACCGCTATATTGAAAGCGATTAGCAATCAGCGTCGCTTGCAGATTTTAAATCATCTGTCCGATGGCACAGAACGGTCAGTGTCCGAGATAGAGCAGCTTGTCCCGGATCTCAGCCAATCCGCCCTGTCCCAGCATTTAGGGCGTTTGCGTCAGGCAGAAATTGTAAAAACACGCCGGGTCTCGCAAACCATCTTTTATTCGATTGAAGATCAAAATGTGGTCAGAATATTACGTCTGCTCAAACAGATTTATATAGAAGACCCGGCCTTGCATTTGCGCAAGAACTAAACGGCAATCTCTGCGCTCGCCTCTGTTCTTTGGAACACCTCTAAAAAAAAGCCGTTTCAGGATGCTTGATTCTGCCATTTAAAAGTGGCAAAAGACAAAAAGATCGGCCTATTCTGTAAAAAATGAACAGGCTTCTTTTCGCGCTTCCAATTTTGCGCTCACACGCCTTTGGGTATCTTTTAAACTTATGTATATTTATTTGCCTATTGCTGAAGTTTCGATGCATATCGCTGTGGTGATAGGGCTCGGCGGCGGGATCGGATTTTTGTCCGGTATGTTTGGTGTCGGCGGCGGCTTTTTGATGACGCCCATGCTGATTTTTCTGGGTGTGCCGCCAGCGGTTGCGGTATCGACCGAAGCCAATCAGATTGTTGCCTCTTCTGTATCAGGGGTTCTGGCGCATTGGCGGCGCGGCAATGTCGATTTCAAAATGGGGGCGGTATTGCTGACCGGCGGCCTTGTTGGCTCGTCTCTCGGGGTGTTATTATTTTCGATTTTGCGGGATATCGGCCAAATTGATTTGGTTATTAAATTATCCTATGTGGTGTTTTTGGGCATTATCGGCGCATTGATGCTGATGGAAAGTGTGCGCGCGATTATGCGCACCCGCCAGCCAGGGGCCAGGCGCTCTAAAATGCACCAGCATAACTGGATGCATGGCCTGCCCTTTAAAATGCGCTTTCGCAAATCCAAGCTCTATATCAGCGCGCTTCTGCCGTTTTTCCTGGCAGCCTTTGTTGGCGTGCTTTCAGCCATTATGGGGGTAGGCGGCGGTTTTATCCTCGTCCCGGCGATGATTTATCTTTTGGGGATGCCAACTTATGTGGTTATTGGCACGTCCCTGTTCCAGATTATTTTTGTGACCGCCAACATTACCCTGCTGCAATCTGTACAAACCCAGACAGTAGATTTTGTCCTGGCCGGCTTGCTGTTATTTGGCGCGGTTATCGGGGCACAAATCGGCGCACGCTTTGGCACCAAATTACGCGGCGAGCAATTGCGCGGCTTGCTTGCGCTGATCGTGCTGATGGTATCGCTCAAGCTGGGATTTGATCTGGTTATCACCCCGGAAGATGTCTTTTCGGTGGAGATAATGAAATGATCTCTCGCTGTTTTTTCAACGCCTGGATGGCCGGTCTCTATCTGATTTTCGCCAGCATCGCCCCGGCAAGCGCCAACACATTAGTGGCTGATCTGTCGCTGGAGGAAGTCGCGATCACAACCGATTTTAATGGCGAGACCCTGCTGTTATTCGGTGCGGTCGGTGATGCGCGTGATGGCGATATTATTGTTGAATTCAAAGGCCCGATACTGAAAATTGCCAGCCGCAAAAAAGAACAGGTAAGCGGTATCTGGATCAATCGCCAGACAGTTAACTGGAGAAATGCACCCAGCTTTTATCACCTTTATTCTACCCGCCCGATAGAAGAAATCCTCAGCCCCGCCAGCCAGAGCGACCTTTCTATTGGCTATCGCAATTTAGGGCTGAAACCGCAAAAGCTGCGCCTGTCGGAAAAAGAGCTGGCTGGCTGGATTGAAGCCCTTAACCGCAACATGGTCAACCGCGGATTATGGCAACGCCATGATGGAGGGGTAAGCATTAATCGCGGGGTGCTGTTTCGCACCCCTGTAACCTTGCCGGCAAATATTCTGCCAGGCGATTATGATGTGCGCGTCCTGCATATTCGCGATGGCCAGCTTATTGCCGAAGACCGCACCTCTATTCAGGTGGCCAAGCGCGGGGCGGGGGCATTTATTTACCGGGTTGCCCATGAATATTCTGTTTTTTACGGGCTGTTTGCGATTGCCTTTGCCGTAGTGGCTGGCTGGGTGGCGGCGGCGGCATTCAGGAAAACTTAACAGAACGATGCTGGCATTTCTTGTCAGCTAAAATTTTAAAGTGGTATTATAGGATGGCCTAAACTAAACTGGCCTTTTACTATTTCAGGCTGGAACAGGCATTTTACAGACCTGAAGGATTTAGGAAAATGAGTTCTACAGACACAAAATTCTTACTGGTTCTTGTAGATGACAGCGAAGAGCTGCATCAGGCATTACATTATGCGTGCAAGCGTGCCAGCGCGGCCGATATGCGCATTGCCCTATTATATGTTATTGCGCCGGCTGAATTTGCCCATTGGGCGGGGGTGGGCGAATTAATGCGCCAGGAGGCCCGCGAATATGCCGAAGAAAAAATGCGCAGCCATGCCGATTATGTCCAAAACCTGACACAGAAAGCCCCGCTGATGCATATCCGCGAGGGCAAGGCCGTTGAAGAGGTTATCAATCTTATCAATGATGAGGCAGATATCAGCTTGCTGGTACTTGGTGCAGATACAAAATCGGACAGTGCAGGGCCGGTTGTCTCGTATCTGACCGGGCGCGGTGTTGCATCCTGCCGGATACCCATTGTTATCGTGCCTGGCAATATGACCGACGAGCAGATTGACGCGATAACCTGATCGCACTAACTATCTTCTAAACCAGAGCATTTCAAATATAATTGATGCCATCAGGCCTGCCCCTCTGGCAGGCGGGAAAGGATGTATCTCTAGATGTTCACCAAAATTAAAAATGTATTTTTCTTGTTAATTGGAGCCTTTGTTTTAATCATGACCACTGAAACCGCACACGCTAACGCCGCCCGCCTTATTCTGGATACCACCAAAGGCCAGATTGAAATTGAATTTAAGCCTGACCTAGCCCCCGGTCATGTTGCCCGTATATCAGAGCTGGCCGCAGAGGGATTTTATGATGGCATTATTTTTCATCGGGTCATTCCGGGCTTTATGGCACAAACAGGCGATCCAACAGGTACAGGCATGGGCGGTTCCGGTCAGAAGCTGGACGCTGAGTTTACCGATTATCAATACATCGAAGGCACAGTTGGCATGGCACGCTCGATGAGTCCCGATAGCGGCGATAGCCAGTTTTTCATCTGTTTTGAGGGGTGTGGCCATCTAACCGGCCAATATACGGTATGGGGGCAAGTATCGCGCGGCATGGATGTGGTGCGCCAGATAAATGCCGGCGAGCCGCCTGCTGAACCTGACAGCATTATCACCGCCACAATTGCTGAATAATCTGGCTTCAATAATCTGGCTCGATAATCTGGCCAAAACCCTATAAGGGATGTTTGCGCTTTGGCAGCCTTGCAAATTGAAAAAGCAGGGCTGTCCAAATGCAGCCAAAGGCCAGCATATCCTGCCAGACAAAGGCTTCGCCAAACAGCAAAACACCGATAATTAATTGCAGGCTGGGATTAATATAAAATAAAAAGCCGGTAATATTCAGGTGCAAATAACGGTTGCCCACATGAAATAATACCAGCGGCACAGAGGTCACAACCCCTGATGCCAGCGCCATTATCAACCCATAAGAGCTGCCATCCAGGAAAAAAGACCCCTGCCCGGATTTTACAATAAACGTCAGATAGATCAGATAGGCCAGCATTATCGGGGCTATCATCAGCAATTCCAGCACCATGCCGGCAAAGGCATCGATATTAATCTGTTTGCGCACCACCGCATAAACAGCAAAACTCGCCCCTATCAACAGCGCCAGATAGGGCATCCCGTCCAGCTGGGTTGCCTTGACCAGCACACCAAAACTGGCAACCAGCAGTGCCAGCCATCCGCGCCTGTCCAGCTTTTCGCGAAAAACAACCATACCCAGCGCAATGGCCATCAATGGATAGATAAAATACCCAAAGGCAGATTCAACAATATGACCACTGCCAACCGCAACCAAATAGGCGGTCCAGTTTGTGGTGACAAGGCACGCCCCCACCATCAGCCCCAGCAATTGTTTTCTGCTTTGAATGGCGGTGAATAATTTACCCCCTTCGCCAAGCAAAAAATACAGCCCGGTCATAAATACCGCTGCCCACAGGGCGCGATGCGCCAGAATTTCATCCAGGGCAAAAGCCGTTAGAAAATGAAAAAATATCGGGGCAAAGCCCCATAAAGCCGGGCTGGCAATAGCCGCACTATAGCCCATCTGGCGAGGCGATAAATTTGAAAACATCACCCGGATAGCTCCTCAAGCCAGACAAATTTTCATGTTAGTATCACACGAAAATCATTTACATTTGTTTTGGTGGGGCCGGTAATAATCTGGCTATCCAGCGCGGCAAAAAACCCGTGACTGTCATTATCTTCCAGCATGGCCTGGGCATCAACCCCGCGCGTCCTGGCCAGCGATAAGGTCTCCGGCGTAATATAGGCCCCTGCAACCGGCAGCGCCCCGTCAATGCCGTCTGTATCGGCGGCCAGCCCGTAAAATGACCCGCAAAGAGCCAGCGCATGAATAAATTCAGCATTGCGCCCGCCCTTGCCTTTGCCTGTAACAATCACGGTTGTCTCGCCGCCCGATATCAGGGCAGTTTTAGCCGGGCTGGCAGTGGCTTTTTGTGCCATCCATGCGGCCAATGCCCGGCTTTCCCCTTCCAGCGCATCGCCCAGAATAACAGGATTATAGCCAGCTTTACGGGCAATTTCTGCGGCCGCTTGCAAGGATTTCAGCGGCGTGGCCAGCACATACATATCGCTGGCAGATAACAGCGGGTCACTGGCAAGCGGGGTCTCGCAATCAGCAGAATGCAAATGCGCCTCTACCGCTTTTGGCACGGCAATCCTGTAGCGTGCCAATATTTCCAACGCTTGCCGGGCTGTGCTGTCATCGCCGACCGTGGGCCCTGAGGCAATCACAGCCGGATCATCGCCTGGCACATCAGATATCGCAAAGCTGAGGGTTCTTGCCGGATAGGCCGCAGCAGCAAGCTGTCCGCCCTTGCCTGCGGAAAGATGTTTTCTAACGCAATTCATCGCATCTATTGGCGCGCCATTATGCAATAATTGACTGGTGATATTTTGCTTTACCTGAAAACCGATAGCCCGATGGGGCAGGCAAAACAGGCTGGAGCCGCCGCCCGAGACCAGCACCACCATCAAATCATCCTGCCCAAGCTGGCGTGCGGTCTGAATGATTTCTTCGGCGGCTTTCAGGCCACGTTCATCCGGCACAGGATGGGCAGCTTCAATAATCTGAATATATTCGCACGCACTGCCATGACCGTCCGGGACAATGACCATCCCTTCCATTTTGGCCTTTAGCCTATCCGGGGCGGCCGCCTCAAAGGCGCGTGCCATCACCGCAGACGCCTTGCCAAATCCGGTAACAAACACCCGCCCCTCAGGCAGAGCTTGCAGTGTTTTTTCCACCGCACCGCCGATAAAATTATCAGGATGGGCAGCGCTAACAGCCGCATCAAACATCGCACGCATCAAGGCAATTTTCTCGGCTGGGGACATATCTTTAACCCTATAGATGGCACCGTCATTAAAAATAGGCAGAATTAAAAAACAGGAAATGCGCGGCAGAAACCTTATCCCTTTTCTTACTCCAGAAGTGTTTTCAGCGCAAATTCCGGATTGGCGATTTCCTGCGGGTCTGGATGGCGGCCAGCCTCCAGGCATTTTTTGCCTATCATATAGGCTTGCCCGTCATTGCCAGCTTCTATCGCGACCAGCTGACCATCCAGCCAGCTCCAGACAGACAGGCTGTTTTCGCGCCGACCTGTGCGGGTAACCGATATCATTTCTGCCTCGCGTGCGACCGGCACTATCCCGGCCATCTGAAATTTCACCTCATACTGATCTGACCAGAACCACCAGGCCTCTGGCACAGGGGCGGGCATAGCTGTAATCGCAGCGGCCGCAACCGATGCGCTATATTGGGCATGATGGATAGATTCTATACGAACGGGGCTGATATCGGGGGCGCGTGCCACATCGCCTATCGCCCAAATGGCGGCATCGGCTGTCTGATATTCGCTATTGACGATAATCCCGTTTTCCGTCTTCAGACCGGCTTGCATCGCCAATTGGCTTTCCGGGACAACCCCGATACCTGCCAGCACCAAATCTGCTTCCAGCTCTGTGCCATCTGATAGCCTGACGCCGCGTAATTTCGTGCCATCATCACATAATATTTCCTCAACGCCCTTGCCGCAATGAAGGCGTACATCATGGCGCTGATGCAAATCAGCACAATATTCTGACAGCGCGTTTGAGGCGACCCGTGCCAGCAAGCGCGGTGCCATTTCAACGATATCCACCTCTATACCAACAGACCGAAGAGAGGCCGCTGCTTCCAGCCCGATATATCCGCCGCCTATCACAACCGCTTTTTTTGTGTGTGCCAGATGCGCGCGAATAGCCCGTGCATCACGCGCGATACGCAGCTCGAACACCCCCTTGCACTGCCCGCCTGGTACGGGCAGTTGGCGCGGGCTGGCCCCTGCGGCGATGACCAGCTGGCCATAGGCCTCAGTGCGGCCATCTGCCAGCTCTATCTGGCCAGATTTCCGGTCGATAGAGCGCACCGCGCATCCTGGCTGAAAATCAATATTAAATACCTCGAACCAGTCGGCTTTTCGCAGTAAAAAGGCTTCTTCTGATGTGCCGGCTTCTGTCTTTAGATAGGCTTTGGACAGAGGCGGGCGCTGCAAAGGCAAGCCATCTTCGCGGTCAAAAATGGTGATCTGCCCGTCAAAGCCGTGATGGCGCAATCGCTCTGCACAGGAAAGCCCGGCATGGCTTGCCCCGATAATGATAATTCTGCTCATATCTTTCCCATAAAACAGGCTGTATTCCTGCTTCTCACCATAGCCTATCTCTTGTGCCCTGAATAAAGAAATTTTGCCCCATCGGATAAAACAGGTTAAGACAGGGCAGAATTTTTTAGCCCTAACCTCTTCACCCTTTCTTGCCATACAGGCATTTCAGGTAGTATGTGAAGATAGAATGTTCGATGAAGAAAGTAAAAATGATGCATTTGGATAACGTCACCACCATTGATGAATTAAGACAAATTGCCCATAAACGGGTACCCACCATGTTTTATGACTATATGGAATCCGGCTCCTGGACAGAAACAACCTTCCGTGCCAATTGTGATGATTTCAAAAAAATATCGTTTCGCCAGCGTGTGGCGGTGGATATGTCCAACCGTACCACCAAAACCACTATGCTAGGCAAAGAGGTCGCTATGCCTCTGGCCATCGCCCCGACCGGGCTGACCGGGATGCAACATGCCGATGGGGAAATTCTGGCTGCCCGTGCCGCGGCCGATTTTGGCATTCCTTTCACCCTTTCGACCATGTCCATTTCATCAATAGAAGATTTGGCAACCCATACCCAGGCACCTTTCTGGTTTCAGCTTTATGTGATGAGGGATCATGATTTTGCCAAAAGGCTGGTGAACCGTGCCAAAGCCGCGGAATGTTCTGCCCTTATGCTGACCCTTGATCTGCAAATTCTGGGGCAACGCCACAAGGATATCAAAAACGGGCTGACCACCCCGCCAAAACTGACCTTTAAAAACATTGTTGATATGGCTATTCGGCCGCGCTGGTGTCTGGGGATGCTGGGTACGCCGCGCCGTTCCTTTGGCAATATTGTTGGCCATGTGGAAGGGGTATCGGATATGACCAGACTTTCTTCCTGGGTGGGCGAGCAATTTGATCTGCAGCTGGATTGGGATGATGTTGCCCGTATCAAGGATTGGTGGGGCGGCAAGCTGATCATCAAGGGGATTCTGGATGCAGAAGATGCAGCGATGGCGGCAAAATCAGGGGCGGATGCGCTGATTGTCTCCAACCATGGCGGGCGCCAGCTGGATGGGGCGGAAAGCTCTATTGCCATGTTGCCGGAAATCGCATCGGCGGTCGGCAAGGATATCGAAGTCTGGATGGATGGCGGTATTCGCTCTGGCCAGGATATTTTAAAGGCCGTTGCCCTTGGTGCACAATCCACCCTGACCGGCCGCGCTTTTTTATATGGCCTGGGGGCAGCCGGCCAGAAAGGCGTGACCAAAGCGCTGGAGATTATGCATAAAGAGCTGGATATGAGCATGGCATTATGCGGCCACCGCGATATTCAAAATGTGGACAGAAACATCCTGAAAAATTGCCCGTTCTAGCTATCTGGAAAAAGAAAAACGAGCCAGCTGGATTACTGCCATTTTTTGAGGGCGGTTTCATCGACTTGCCGTGCATCCACCCATACAGAGCCTGTCTTGCTTTCCTCTTTTTTCCAGAAGGGCGCATTCGTTTTCAGGTAATCCATAATAAAGGCAGCGCTTTCAAAAGCGGCCGCGCGATGGGCAGAAGCCGTGCCGACAAAAACGATATTTTCTTCTGGCAACAAGCGGCCAACACGGTGGATAACGCGCACCCCTTGCAACGGCCAGCGCGCCTCTGCCTGTTTAATAATATTATCTATCTCCTGTTCTGTCATGCCGGGATAATGTTCCAGCGTCATGGCAACCAGCTGCGGGTCTTTGGCAGTATCGCGCACAATCCCGGCAAACATCACCACCGCCCCAACCCCGGTTTTTTTCAAGGCAGCATATTCAGCCTTTATATCGAAATCAGCTTCACTGATCAGAATTTTTTGCATCTGTTTCTAGCCCCCTGTGACAGGCGGGAAAAAGGCAATTTCATCGCTGTCTGTTATCGGACTTTCCAGATTTGCATATTTGCGATTAATCGCCACCCGTACCGTTTTCAGATTACGCAAGGCCGCTTCATGCCCGGCCGAGCGGCCGCGTAAATATCTCGCCAGCTCCGAGATATTAGCCACATTTTCGGGCAGCCGGATTTCTTCTGTACTGCATCCGGTATGTTCGCGCATCCATGCAAAATATAAAATCTTCATAATGCCTGTTCCTGAAAGGGTATGAAATTCAGTAAATCGCCTGGTGCCACGCTGGTAGCATCCAGGGGGATTTCAACCAGCCCGTCTGCCCCTGTTAAAGAGGATATCACCCCTGCCCCTTTTCGGCCATGCAAGGCTATCTGTTGCTGGCCTGTGCTATCTTTCTGTATCACCGCGCGTAAATATTCTGCGCGCCCGGCCTGTTTTTTATGCGGAAAGCCGGATTTTATTTTGACGATCAGAGGCTGGCGCGGGGTGCGCCCGGATAGCGCATCTATCGCCGGCGCAACCAGCAATTTAAAACATACAAAGGCCGCAACCGGATTGCCCGGCAGACAGAATATCATTTTGCCATCTTTTCGGGCAGCGGCCATTGGCCGGCCTGGCTTCATCGCCAACCGCCAGAATAACAGCTCTGCACCAATTTTATTCAAGGCGTATTGAGTATGGTCTTCAATCCCGTCCGATGCCCCGCCGCTGGAAAGAATAATATCAGCGTCTGCCAGCCCGGATTGATACCCCGCAACCAGCGCGTCTTTTTCATCCCGAATAATGCCGCCATCTATCACCTGGATATCTTCTTGTTGTAACAGGCCGGTCAATATAGCTCTGTTACTATCGTAAATCTGTCCTGCTTGCCGCTTCTGGCCAGTTTCTATCACCTCATCGCCTGTGGAAAATATCACTGCCTTTAACCGGCGATAAACACCCAGCTCTGCACAGCCGGATGCCGCTAATTGCCCCATATCCGCAGCCGTGATGCGATGCCCTTTTTTGCCAACCACTTCGCCGGCGCTTAAATTCTCGCCTCTGGGCCGAATATTTTTGCCAGCAGACAGGCGTTTGTGACAGATAACGCTATCGCCTTTATCGGTGCAATCTTCATGCATGATGATACAGTTTGGCCCTTTGGGCAGGACAGCCCCTGTATAGATACGCAGCGCCTCGCCTGTTTTAACCTGGCCGTTAAATGGATGGCCAGCACGTGCGCTTCCGATAATTTTCAGCGGCCGCTCCGGATTTTCTGCCAGGCTATCTGTATGAAAGGCAAAGCCGTCCACAGCCGCATTATCTGTTTGCGGCAAATCAATCGGGCTTTCAATATCCTGTGCCAATATCCGGCCATAGGCCTGCATCACCGGACATATTTCTGTCTTGCGCACCTGCCCGCTTGCTGCGGCTATGACCAGCGCCAGCGCATCTTCCAGTCTGGTGGTTTCAGGATGGCCCATCGCCCTATCGCCTCTCCAGCCCTAAATGGGTCAGGATGAAATCAGCCATGCCGGCAATATCCTCACAGGCAAAACAGGGCAGCGGACAACCCTCCGGCACATCATCGCTCATCACCGCAATAATATGGCTATCTTCTGGATATAAAGGCGGCATATCCAGCTCCTTTCGATAGATTTCCAGCTTCGGGATCGCCTCTTTTTTATAGCCCTCCACCAGTACCAGGTCGCATGGCTTAAGCTGGCCAACCAAATCGCCTAATGCCGGCTGTTCTTCTGGATGCTCGATAAAATGCACCGAACGCGCCGCAGACGATACCAGCACCTGACCTGCCCCTGCTTTTCGATGTCGCCAGCTATCCTTGCCCGGCACATCTGCATCAAATTTATGATGGGCGTGTTTGATACTGGCCACCGAAAAGCCGCGCGACACAATATGGCGGATCAGCTTTTCTGCCAGCGTTGTTTTGCCAGAGCCAGACCAGCCTGCCAGCCCGAATACAGCCCTTTTTGCTATCGCCATCTGCCTGCCTTATCCGCCTGTGACATTCATCATCCGGCCAACATTTACAGCTTTTCTGCGGCTGATGACAAAATCATGTCCTTTCGGTTTGCGGCCTATCGCTTCGAAGATGGCCGCTTCCAGCGCGCCCTCGCCGCCGCCACGCAATGCAGTTGCCAGATCGGCATTATCCTCCTGACCAAGACACATATAAAGCTGGCCGGTACAGGTGATGCGTACCCGGTTACAGCTCTCGCAAAAATTATGCGTCATCGGGGTAATAAAGCCTAATTTGCGGCCTGTCTCTGCAACCTCTACATAACGGGCAGGCCCGGCGCTTATATGCTCGGAATCTGTCAGGGTAAAACGTTTTTCCAGACGCGATCGCACCACCGATACAGGCAGATATTGACCGACCCGATTTTCATTACCGATATCGCCCATTGGCATCACTTCGATAATGGTCATATCAAAGCCCTTATCGCCGGCAAAGGCAACCATATCGCCCAGCTCCTCCTCATTTACCCCTTTTAAAGCAACGGTGTTCAACTTTATCTGCAAGCCGGCTTTTTGTGCTGCTTTTAGCCCGGCCAGCACCTTATCCAGCGATCCCCATCTGGTTATCAGCTGGAATTTATCTGCCTCCAGCGTATCTATTGATACATTAATTCGGCGCACGCCAGCCTCTGCCAAATCCTCCGCCATTTTTTCCAGCTGGCTGCCATTGGTGGTGATGGTCAGCTCTTCCAGCTGGCCGGATTTCACCTCTGCGCCCAAATTGCGGATAAGATGCAGGATATTTCGCCGCACCAGAGGCTCGCCCCCTGTCAGCCGGATTTTTTTTGTCCCCAACCGCATGAACTGGCGGCACACTATTTCCAGCTCTTCCAGCGTCAACAACTCGGATTTCGGCAAAAATGTCATTTCTTCTGCCATGCAATAAACACATCTGAAATCGCACCTGTCGGTTACCGAAACACGGATATAATCTATATGCCGGCCAAACGGGTCTATCAGCCTGGATGGGCTATTTGGCATCTGTTTGTTATCAAGGTTGTTCACAAGTTAGATTATCCGAAAAAAGAGCAAAAATGGCGGTCTGGCCAGCTTGAAGGATACACAAAAACAGGCATCTTTAGCAAGCAACTCTCAGGCGATAAGCATAATCTGGCAGGTTGAAATTACCCGGCCTGTTTCTGGCCAATATGCCGGCCTGCCCCCTCTGGCACGCCCAGCCCCCTATGCGCTTCATATAGGCCAAGCATTCTATCGCGCAAGGGCTGGCGCATCGCTACGGCTCGCCCTGCCTTCATATCGACATGCAGCCACATTTGCTCGCCTGTGGCAACTTCTATCCCGGCATCGGTTTTCAGGCTATGCCATAATCTGATCTTTTTTTCATCCGCATACAGTATTTGCGTGGAGACGGTAATATATTCGCCCGGCTTTGCTTCGGCCAAATGGCGGATATGGGTTTCAACTGTATAGATGCTATAGCCAGCCCCAACATACGCAGCCGACAGACCAAGATAGGACAGCAAACAATCCGCAGAATCGCTCATCACCTGCAAATAGCGAAATTCGGTCATATGACCGTTATAATCAATCCATGCAGGCAGCACTTCTGTGCGATGCCGCACAAAAGGGGTTTCAGGTTGCCAGCTTTCCTTTTCTGTCTGCTCTGGCAGAGGGGCTGTTTTCAGCCAGTCTGAATAGACTTTTCCTGCCCCCCATTTATGGTCTTTCAGCACCTTTAAAAAACCAACCAGATTTTTATCACGAATAGCTTCCAGCTCGCGAATGGAATAATGTCCCGACTGGGCATCTGACTGCCGGGCAATTTTTTCTATCAGCGCCTCATCCAGTTCCGGCACATCCATCAAACGGGTCCAGGGCCAGGCTAGAGCCGGGCCAAATTGTGCCATAAAATGCCGCATCCCGGCCTCGCCCCCTGCCACGCGGTAGGTTTCAAACAAGCCCATCTGTGCCCAGCGCAACCCAAAGCTATAGCTGATGATCTCGTCTATTTCGGCGGTGGTGGCCACATCATCTTTTACCAGCCACAAGGCCTCGCGCCACAGCGCTTCCAGTAATCTGTCGCCGACATGGGCATCTATTTCCTGGCGCAAGGTGACAGGCTTCATGCCGATATCCTTTAATATCTGCTCGGCTATCAGAATAGCGGGGTTGTCCCTACCGCCAACCAGCTCAACAGCGGGCAGCAAATAAACAGGGTTATAGGGATGGGCGACAATAATCTGGTCTGGTCGCAATGCGCCATCGCGCAACTGGGCGGGGCGAAAGCCGGAGGTAGAAGAGGCCAGAACCGCATCTGGCCGGCACGCGGCCTGAATATCGGCAAAGACAGATTGTTTTATCGCCAGCTGCTCTGGTATAGATTCCTGTATCCACAGCGCATCACGCACCGCCTCTTCCAGGCGCGTACATATCACCAGCCGGCCTTCTTTCGGCAGCGGCTTATCGGCAAGCAACGGCAGGCTGGCACGGGCATTTTGCATCACTTCGCGGATTTTGCGTTCTGCCTCGGGGTCAGGGTCAAAAAGATTGACCTGCCAGCCATTTAAGGCAAAACGGGCTGCCCACCCACCGCCAATAACCCCGCCTCCGATAATGGCTGCCTGTTTATCTGTCATCTGATTTTCCTACTCTTTTGGCTTGTCCGGGCTAGGCAAGCGGGGCGCGTTTTTCGAGGCGTAATTCATCGCGCACTTCTTGCGGGCTCATCACCTCCACGCCCATTTTTTGAATGATGCTGGCCGCTTTTTCAACCAATTGGGCATTACTGGCCAAAACGCCGCGTTCCAGATATAAATTATCTTCCAGCCCGACCCGTACATTTCCCCCTGCCAGAACAGAGGCCGCCACAAAGGGCATTTGATGCCGCCCCAGCGAGAAAGCGGAAAACACCCAATTATCGGGGACATTATTGACCATCGCCATAAAGGTATTTAGATCATCCGGGGCGCCCCATGGCACACCCATACATAGCTGTACCAGTACCGGGTTGGATATCAGCCCTTCTGCGACCAGCTGTTTGGCAAACCATAAATGGCCAGTATCAAAGGCCTCGATTTCCACGCGCACACCTATTTCCTGCATCATCGTGGCCATGGCACGCAGCATACCAGGCGTATTGGTCATCACATAATCGGCCTCGGCAAAATTCATTGTACCGCAATCAAGGGTACAGATTTCCGGACGGCATTCGCGAATATGGGCGACCCGCTCGGCTGCACCGGCCATATCGGTTGCCCCCGCACGCAAGGGCAGAGGCGCATCGCTAGAGCCAAACACCATATCCCCGCCCATCCCGGCGGTAAGATTAAGCACCACATCGGTTTTGGATTGCCTTATCCTGTCTGTCACTTCGCGATAGAGTTCTGGCAAGCGTGAGGGCGCGCCTGTCTGCGGGTCTCTGACATGGCAATGTGCGACCGCTGCCCCTGCTTTGGCGGCTTCTATGGCAGCATCGGCAATTTGTTGCGGGCTGCGCGGTACCAAATCGCTTTTATCCTGGGTACCGCCCGAACCGGTAATAGCGGCGGTGATAAAGACTTTTTTACGCATCGATAAGGGCATATCTGCGCCTCCAAAAAAGGGGGTTATGGCTTGTTCTACCCTGCCTTGCAGTAAATGAAAATAATATCCTTTTTTCGCACTATTTTTTTTCAAATAGCCTGTTAATGGATTGTCTTTTGCCAAATGGCTGGAAGACGGGTAAATTACAGCTATCTTTTTTAAGGATAAATCAGGAAACAGATATATGTCTGAACAGCCCCGAACACCGCGCCCGAGCCCAAGCGACCTGTTCGCCCAATTGCGCTTTAATACAGAGGGGCTTGTTCCGGCCATTGCCCAGCAATTTGATACAGGCGAAGTGCTGATGATGGCCTGGATGAACCGTGAAAGCCTGGCAGAAACATTGGCAGGCGGAAGGGTTGTTTACTGGTCACGCTCGCGTCAATGCCTGTGGCGCAAGGGCGATAGTTCCGGCCATATCCAGCTTTTGAAAAGCTGTCATTTTGATTGTGATGGCGATACGCTGTTATTGCTGGTTGACCAGACAGGGGCGGCCTGTCATGAGGGCACACGCAGCTGTTTTACCCGCCAGATGCACGCACCTGATAAAACCAGCCGCCATGAAACATTACTGCCAGCCAGTATAAAGGCCGGCCAAAAATAGCGCCAGAAATAAGCGGGCCAGAAATAAGCGGACTAGAAACAAGCGGACTAGAAACAAGCGGACTAGAAACAAGCGGACTAGAAATGAGCAAACCGGAAAAAAAATCCATTATCCGTGTCCAGCGGGAAACTATCTGGCATATGAGCTGCGGGTCATGCGGCTATTACTGGACTGTCCCGACCATGAACAGCCAGGATAGCCCGGCACGCCGGGAATGGACCTGTCCTTTATGTGCAACCAAAAGCCCGGCAGAAGAGGCAGAGGATTAACATTTTCTCTTCCCCCCCTTCTTGCTTTAAAACTGGTTTGCTAGGCGGTTTCCACTTGCGCCAGGGCATTTTCAAACAGGCTGACTGTGCGGTCGATATTCATCAGCTTGTCCAGACCAAACAGGCCGATGCGAAAAGACATATATTCTGCCCCCTCGCCCACCTGCAAGGGCACGCCGGCGGCGATTTGTACACCCTGCTGCATGAATTTTTTGCCTGATTTCATATCCGGATCATTGGTGAAGCTGACAATCACCGACGGGGCTTGAAAGCCTTCTGCCGCCACAGACACAAAGCCATGTGATTCCATCAGGGCGCGCATTTGCCTGCCCAGTTCAATTTGTGCCTGACGGGCATTTTCAAAACCAAAGGCACGGGTTTCTGCAATCGCATCGCGGAAGGTTACCAGCCCATCTGTTGGCATGGTGGCATGATAGGCATGACCGCCATTTTCATAGGCCTGCATAATCGCGTGCCATTTGGCCACATCACACACATAAGAAGAACTATTGGTATCAGCCAGCTTTGCCACTGCCCGGCTGCCCAGCATCACCACACCGGCACATGGGGTGGATGTCCAGCCCTTTTGCGGGGCGGTCAATAACACATCAACCCCCAGCTTTGCCATATCCACAAACAATGCGCCCGATGCCACACAATCCAGCACAAACACAGCGCCAACCTCATGGGCGGCATCGGCTATCGCCTGGATATAGTCATCTGGCAGCATCATACCAGCAGAGGTTTCCACGTGCGGGGCACAAACAAGGCCTGGCTGGAAAGATTTAATCTCTGCCACTACCTCTTCTATGGCAACAGGAGCGAAAGGCTGATAGCTGTTCTGGCCGGAAACAGCGCTTGTCTGGCCGGCGCACATCACCTTTGTTTGCCTGGCAAAACCGCCTTTTTCAAAAATTTCTGACCAGCGATAGCTAAACCAGCCATTGCGAACCACCAGACAATCCTGATCGCCGCCAAATTGCCGGGCAATCGCTTCCATACCAAAGGTACCGCCGCCGGGTATCAGCACGCACGCCTCTGCCTGATAGGCTTCTTTTAGTCCGGCTGATATATCGCGCATCACCTGTTGAAAGGATTTGGACATCGAATTAAGCGAACGGTCGGTAAAAACAACCGAATATTCCAGCAACCCGTCCGGGTCGACATTCTCAACAATTCCCATCAGACCTTCTCCCTGAAATCTCTGGTACATGTTAACGAAAAAAATCGGCGCAAACATCGCGCCTTGCACCTTATCTGACCTAGCATGATATTTATGCTTTTAAAAGCCGAATGCGCGATTTTGCCTCAGGGGGAAATTTAAAAAAAAAATTGTTTGCCCGGAAAGGCTAGTCATCTGCCTTGCAGCTATAGGTGCGCTGACAATTCAAAGAGGGCGATATCGGCACGGTTACTTCTGAATCGCCCCGCCCTTGCGCGGAATAGATACATAATTTTTGGCCGGTTTCTGCATCCTTGCCTACTTTTTTCAGACGGCAAACTTTTGAGATAACCGTTGGCGGTACAGCCTTGCGCCGGCATTTGGTTTTTTCCCGCCCCATAGAGGTTTGCGGCCAGCGCAACCGCTGGGTATCCCATAAGGTACAATGGGCTTTTTCCTCACTGCCCTCATAAATCCGCCCCTCACTATAGGCCGCTTTATCGCCAAGCAATAACAGGGGCAGGGCGATGATAACAGCGCAAATAGTGCCCTGATGCCCCATAAGGAAGTTAAAAAAACCCGTCTTAATCATCAAAAAAACCGTACCACACTGACTTCATTTTATCCTGACTGCCCTTGCGTGGCCAGCACCAAAAAAACCGTTCTTTAATCGCAGTATAACGGCACAATAGCCAGCTTGTATAGCATCGATGACCGCCCTAAAAAAAATCTGTCTCTTGCCGTTATATCCTATCACAAGCGCTGGCGGGCAGGCAAAAATGAAACCACCCCGAAGCCGGTAGGCTATAGCGCAGGCGCAGAGAACAGGAATAATTGGCATGAAAAAACAGTTCAAATCCATATTGCTGCTTTTAGGCGTGTTATTCAGTGCCACCGGATGCCAGTATTTTTACGATGGGCGCAATGAGTCTCTGATGGTTGTCCCGGCCGCAGAATGGGCAGAGCTGCATCAGTTTAAAAAAGAACAGCGCGCCCGACAAATCGCGGCTGCCCGCCCAACGCCGGTTGAAGGGGCAGAAGCCATCAGCTTTACCAATATGTCCGATGCCTATCTGGCCGGATGCCGCTCGCTGGGCGTGGTAGAGGTACACCATAACGGGTCGTATGATGATGCGATGGTTCTGATGCGCAATCAGGCAGTAGAGCTGGAAGCCAGCGTCATTGTACCGCTGGATGTGTTTCAGAACACCACAGAAATTGGCCAGCCTGGCCCTGAAATGACCTATATCAAAGGCCGTATGTTGCGCTGCCCTGATAAAAAAACAGAAGAAGAGGCGTAAGGGTTATGGCGGAGATTATTAATTTGCAAGCCTATCGCGCCAGCAAGGCCAGCATGACCCCTGCCAGCATTGCCCCTGCCAGCATTGCTCCGGAGTGCAGGATTTTATGTGCAAGCGATATCGCCGCCCCAAAAATCGGGGCTGATCATATCGATAGCCTGGCTGATAAAGTTGAAACCATGCTGGATAATGCCAGCCAGAATAACCGATTTGCCCATACAGTAGCGCTGACCGCTGGTCGTTATGCAGCGATGCAGCTTTTCCAGCTGCATGGCCGGGCACAAACCCTGTCCTTTTTTGAAGATTGCATTCAAACAGTCGAGCTATGCGATGATTTGCTGAAACAGATGGATGATGATTTCTAGGCTTTTTGCTTTTCCAGCGGCGCTTTACGCATAACTGTTCCGGATATATCCGCCCCTGAATCAACCGCCAGCGCATCGGTAATAATCTCGCCAGCGACAATCGCTGCCTCGCCTACATTCAGACTTTGTGTTTCCAGAATACCGGTAAATGTTCCGGCCACTGAAACCGTTTCGGCATGGACAAATCCCTGACACTGCCCGCCGGCCTCGATGATCAGGTCTCTGGCTTCCAATTCCCCTTCAAATGTGCCGGCTATCACCACCAGCTGTCCCGGGGCTTTTAACAGGCCGCGCAGTTTAAGGCCGCTATCGATATAGGTGGAATCACTCATACGCCATCTCTATCCAAATCGGCTGTGCCGTCTTCGGTTCCGGTTCCGGTTTCGGTTTCATTTTCTGTCCAATTATGCAGAATATGACAATTAAGCGCTGCCCCTCTATCCATTTGCAGAGCCTGATATTCTATCTGGCCGAATAATTTTGCACTGGCCAGCAACCAGACGCTTTTGGCCTTCATGCGCCCGCGATATTCGCCGGCAAACACCCCCAGCCCGATATCCAGATTGCCGGCACATTTTGCCCCTTTTTCCAGCTGAAATTTCCCGGCAATAATATCGGCCTGAACATCGCCATATATTTCCAGCACTTCGGCCGGGCTGATATGGCCGGAAAAAGATGCCCCGCTACCAAAGACAGATTTCCTCATTTGTCTGTTTCAGCCTCTATAGCGGCGGCGGCGGCGGTCTTTGCCGGGCTGGCCGGTTTCTGCTGAACAAAGCTGCCTTCCAGCTGGGCACCCTCTTCTACCTCGATAATGTGATAGCGCATCTCGCCATTTACATAGGATGAGCTTGCCAGTTTCAGCCGCATAGCATCTACATCGCCGGTCAGCCGCCCGCCAACAATTACCGTTTCAGCTTTGACATTGCCCTCTAATTTACCCTCTATGCCAATTTCCAGAACGGTACAGCTGACATCGCCGGTAACCTGGCCGTTTAGAATCACCTTGTCAGGCGAATCAATCGAGCCGGTTAATTTGATATTTTTGCCAATAATCGCATCCTGGCTATCGGAAATGGCTGAGGGCGACGAAGACTTAAACATTTAATTTCCCTAATTTACAAAAGGTTAATATAAAGATCAGCAAAGACCGATCATCCCTGACTCAACAGAACGTCTGAAAATAGGATAACATTACCATAAGACCGCGCAGAGTGGGTACACAAAGCGTTGTTACGGGCATTTCTTACGTCCTAAAATAGCTTTTTTAAATGTCGTTTATTTCACGGTGCGCGTTCATCGTTATCGGACCAGCTTTGATAACATAGAAATGGAAAAACAAATGGTTGTTGACGTCATTGATATTCGCAAGCGTATTGAAAAAATTCGCAATGATGTATCCGAGGCGATTGTCTCGCAACATGAATTTGAAGCGCGCGAGGAAGCCTTGCGCGAGGATATCAGCCTTTCTGTTTCCCCTGCCGGAACGCCGCCGCAGAACGAAGATGCCCCGGAATTACCTTTAAGTGATTTAGCCGAAAATCCAGCCCCGGCATCTTCAATGGCAAAACAGGGCAACCAGAATATCACAACCCACCGGGCGATGACACAGATGATGTCTATGCCCTCTTTTACTCTGAATGTGAAAAATCGCCATTCAAATCGCTTGCTATTATCCTTATTTGCCGTCCAGCTGGTTACTAATCTGGTACTGATAGCGATTTTGCTGAATAAGTTATGATATTCGCATTTCGCGCATTTATCAGACGGTTTTTGCAAGAGCTTTTGCCGCCCTCGCTGGCACATAATGCGCCAAATATGCGGTTTGCCACAACCGAAAAAACCTGGCTGGCCAGCGAGAGCCGTTATTTATTTTTTACCGAAAATGGCCCTGTTGAGGTTGGCTTCCGCCCCCATCATACGCTGAAAATCGTCGGCGGGCTGACAGCAGGATTGCTTATCGCCATCTATACCGCCCCGTTTATTTATGGCCAGACCACACAGATTATCCCAACCGTCATTCAGGCACTTTCCAGCCCTGGCCCAAACCAGCAGCCAGAGACCGGCATAGAGCCTGTACCCGCCAGCAATAATTTACACACAGATAAATTGGCCGCCTTGCAGGAACTGGCCCTCCAGGCCATCACCGAAGAGCCTGTGCCAGCTATTTCGCGTGTTATGGCCCCGGAACCGCCAGCTGATGCAGCGGATATATCGGCTTCTGAACCAGCCTTTGTCCGCCCACAGATGATAGCAGGTGAAGCGGTAACCAGCCTGCCAGAAGAACAGCCTGAAAATTACGTCACGGTAATGGCCACACAAATTGGCCGTGCACCCGTCATCCCTGCAATAGACGAGCCTATCGCCCCCTTGCCGCGCCCGAAGCCGGAGCCGATGGATCCCGAATTTGTCGGGCTGGATAGCCTGGCCGAAGCCCCTTTTCTGGATGAGCGCACCAAACTTCACCGCCTGTTTGCCGATTATCTATCGCAAGCCCGGCAAATTGAAACCATCGCTGATCGCTTTGATATCCGCCTGGATAGCCGGCCGAAAAGCTGGCCTGAAACAGCCGAGCCGGAGGCAGGGCTGGTCGCAAACCTTTTCCTGCACCGCGATAGATGGATGAAAATCCTAAATCAAATCCCGCTCAGATCGCCATTGCGCTATTATTATATCACCAGCCCCTACGGGATGCGTACCAACAAAAAAACAGGGGTAACGCGCTTTCATCACGGGGTAGATCTGGCCAGCACCTGGAACGCAGAATTGCGCCCTTCTGCCAGCGGTATTGTCAGCTTTGCCGGCCGCAATGGGTCGTTTGGCAATGTCGTGCGCGTGCGCCATGCCCATAATATTGAAACCGTCTATGCCCATCTTTCCTCTATTAATGTGGCGACAGGCGATTTTGTGACCGAGGATATTGTGCTGGGCAAAGTGGGCAATACCGGCCGTTCGGACGGTATGCATCTGCATTATGAAATCCTCATTAATGATAAATCCATCAATCCGGCTTTGTTCTTTAAAATCGGACATCAGTTGAGCAATACAGGCGGTATTCCGCGCGAAATACGCTTCTGATAGCTTCCTTTTGGCCTCGCCTTTGTTTTTTTGCCGGGTTTACCCTTTTTTATCGGGTGATATTCAGCCCTGACCGGCTGTCTGGCATAGCTGTTGCAAGCAATAGGCGATGACAAATTGCTGACAGCAGGATAACAGGAGTGGTCAGATGAAAAAGCCGTTTGATGAGTTACATAATCTGGCAATTGAATTTGTGGAATTTGATGACAAGGATCAGCCAAAATCTGCCAGCTATATACCGCTCGGGCATTATTTGCATGAAACCGGCCATAGCGCAGAAGAACAGGAAATGACCGCCCAACTGGTCGCCCTTGCAGCAGAACGTTAAAAACCAGCTTCTCTGTTTTTTTAAAAACACCAGCCCATTTTTATTGGCAACTATTCTGGCCAGAACCGCTATTTCTGGCACATTGCCAGCCCCTTTTTCAAACCCACGGGATAGAAAAAAAACCCCCTTTTTACAAGATTTCCTGTCTTGCAAAAGGGGGTCTCGGCCTTTGGGAGGAGATAAAAACAGATGGCCGGTTAGCGCATACTGGTCAGGCGTGCCTGCATCCGTCTTTGGGAAGAAGAGGGGATATTCAGCATCTCGCGATATTTGGCAACGGTGCGCCGCGCCAGGTCAATCCCCTGCTTGGAAATCATTTTGGAAATAGCCTCATCACTCAGCGGCTTGCCAGGCATTTCCTGAGAGATAATTTTTTTCACCATATTGCGAACCGAGGCAGCAGAGGCATTCATATCCGAGCCCTTTGTTGCAATATTCACGCTAAAGAAGGATTTCAACGGCATCCCGCCACGCGGCGTGGAAATCAGCAAGCCTGTGGTGACGCGGCTGACAGTGCTTTCATGCATCCCCACGGCCTTGGCCACATCCCGCAGCGATAGGGGCTTTAGATAATCCAGCCCTTTTTCCAGAAAATCTGTCTGATGGCGGATAATTTCGGCACTGATTTTCAGCGTGGTCTGATTGCGCTGTTCAACCGCCCGTTTTAGCCAGCGCGCATTGGCCAGCGTATCAGAGGCATAATCGGCTGCAGCTTTATCTTTGCGCTGCTGTTCTGCCATTTTTTCTGCATATTCTTCATTGACCAGAACCGACGGCAGGGTAGAGCGGTTTAGCTCGACAGACCAGCCCTTTGCAGTTCGGCTGACAATCACATCCGGGCTGGGCATATCTCGATATTCAATACCCAAATGCTCGCCCGGCTTGGGGTTGAGCGTGCGAATAATCGCCAGCATATCCATAATATCGCTTTGTTCGCATTTCAGCTTGCGGGCAAGCTGTTTTACCTCGCCGCGCCCCAACTGTTCCAGATTATCCAGTAACAGGCCAAATTCAGGGGTAAACAGCTCTTGATCCATCAGCTGAATGCGCAAGCAATCTGCCAGATCGCGGGCAAAAATGCCGGCGGGCTCAAACCCTTGCAATACTTCCAGAACCGCTTCAGCACGGGCGATAGAACTGCCGGCCTGTGCCGCAATTTCCTCGACCCTGGCACCAATCCAGCCAGTTGGCTCGAGTGCCGCTACAAAATGACCCGCGATTAGCCGGTCAGCCGGATGGGCAAAGGCCAGATTAAGCTGGCGGAAAAGCTGGGGATAAAATCCTTCCTCAACCGAAACATTTTCAATCAGATTGAAATCCCCGTCGCCGCTGGCATTGCTGCGCTTGCCCGTGGTGCTATCTGCATGGGCGGTATCGAAACGGTTTTCATATTCCGAGCTATGTGTGGGATCATCCTTTAGCGCGGCACTTTCTTTTAGCGCAGATAAATCATTTTGCGGCTCGGATGCCTGCAAATCCTGTCCGGCTTCAGACGGGCTACTTGCGCCCTTCTCAGAAGGGGCAGCCGGATTATCTGACGGGGCATCATTGTGTGCCGCTTTTTCAGATTCCCGGTCATCAATCGTCTTTACTTCCAAAAACGGGTTTTCATACATCTGTTCTTGCAAGTGCTGGGATAATTCAATATTGGACATTTGCAACAGCTTAATCGCTTGCTGCAATTGCGGTGTCATAACCAGTGATTGCTTCTGGCGAAGTTTGATAGACTGTGATAACTGCATAATGTTTCTCCCTCTTGGAGAAGAGATTTCCGCAACGGCACAAACTTTGCAAAAAAACAATTTGACGTAAGAATTTGTCAGGTTTTTAACACTGGTTTTTCAATATTTTCATATAGTTAAAATTTTTTGTTAATACTTTGTTAATATTTGTGTCAGAATTTGGACAGGTTTCTTCACGCTATTTCGGCTGTTTTTTGACAGAGGCATCCTTTGCCATGGCAGGCCAGAAAAGCTGGAAACACTGTTTTAAAAAGAAACAGAAGAGCCTTTAAATATGCTGATCATGCGCACCCATGTTAAAAGAGAGCCTTGCCGGCGCTGTCATATCTTGCGCCTGTTTTTAGGGATGGTTCTGGGGATTGCGATAATCGGCCTGACAATGGGCGATGTATTTCATCAGATAGGCGGGATACAGCCGATATATTTTGGCTATGTCTTTGCCGGGCTGGCTATCCTCACCTTTGCGGTAAAATTTATCGCCTATCAACGCAGCAGAGCAAAACAGGCCATCTCTGATAAATCAGACAGCCAGCGATAAGGCTATGGCGAAACTCTGTCTCTTACCAGGCGAACCGCCAGCGGTTTTTCGGGAAATGAACGGGCATAGCTGTGGCCTGTCATAAAATTTACTGACCAGTAATTATTTGCGACCAGCCAGTTGCGCTGTCCTGTCCAATAGGGTTCTGCCCCTGTTTGCGGAAAAATTGTCTTTTCAATACGCGGCGGCGGACAATCTGCGCAAATCAGTAAAGCCAGCTCATCCTTGCTAGGCAGACGCCAGCGCCCCCCTAATTCTTTATTGGCCTGTTTGATGATTTCCGGAATTTCCTCATAGGTGAATTGCAGGATGTCACCCTCGCAACTACCCTGATTATATGTTTGTCCCACCGAACAGCGCAGCCATTCAACCCCGCTTCGCAAATCCAGAACAATATGTTCGCGCACCAGATAGTGACTGGTAGATGCCTGGCCAGACACAGCTATTCCGGCAAGGCCAAAAAGACTGGCTGCCAGGCATAAAACCCGCATCATTGCCCGCATCATTGCCCGCATCATTACCCGCATCATTACTTGCATCTGGCGTCTTATAAAACGGTTTAACCTTGTCAGATGAGACATAAATCCACCCGGTTTGTTGCCTGACTGTTCTAAATATTAGCATAATCTGATATTATTCCCTAGAGAAAGAAAATCACCGCTTGGAACGCGCTTTGGTATCAAAATTGCTAACCAAACGTAGAGACTATTTCAGCTTTATGCTGTTTTACTAGAAAATTGAGGTATTAATCCTATGGATATCGCATCGCTTCTTGGCCTTATTGGCGGAATTGGCATGATCATTGGCGCTATGATTTCGGGCGGTGGACTGGGTCCATTTATTGATGTGCCGTCCATTTTGATCGTTTTTGGCGGCACGGCCTTTCTGGTGCTTTATTCTGTACCGATGGGCGTTTTCATTGGCCATTTTGGCGTGATGGCCAAGGCTTTCCTGCCGCCCATTAAAAAAATGGACGAGATGGTAGAGCGCATGGTGGAGCTGTCCGGTATTGCCCGTAAAGACGGGATGATGGCACTGGAAGGCCAGGAAGTCCCCGATAAATTCTTTCAAAAAGGTTTGCAAATGCTGGTAGATGGCGCCGATGAAGCCAAGCTTGTTGCCCAGCTAAACAAGGAAATCGCCTCTATGAAAAAGCGCCATGAAGCCAATCAGGGGGCGGTAAAAGCCTGGGTTGACCTGGCCCCGGCAATGGGCATGATCGGCACGCTTATTGGCCTGGTGCTGATGCTTGGTAATATGGCTGACCCAAAGGCGATTGGCCCGGCGATGGCGGTGGCCTTGTTGACCACCCTTTATGGGGCGTTTATCGCCAATGTGCTGTTTACGCCAATGCTGACCAAGCTGGAAGGCTATACAGAATATGAAGTCGTCTATCGCGAAATGGTGGTAACAGGCTTGCGCAATATCGCCAGAGGGGAGTCTCCGCGCAATATTCAGGATCAACTCGTCTCGAACCTGCCGCCTAAAATGCAGGAAAAGATGGAGCTGGCATAAAGTTTTTAGCCGCGATAATCCGTGCTGGCAAAGGAATAGAAGATGGCAGAAGCAGAAGCCCCAGAGATCGAAGAAGAAGAAGAGGAATGTCCCAAATGCCCGCCTGTTGGTGCGCCGGCATGGATGGCAACCTTTGCCGATATGGCTACTTTGCTGATGGCCTTCTTTGTTCTTATTCTTTCTTTTGCCGAGTTTAATGTACCGAAATTTAAACAGATTTCCGGCTCGCTGCGAAATGCTTTCGGGGTGCAAAAAATTGTACCGATTGTTGAACAGCCAAAGGGCACAACCGTCCTGTCATTGAATTTCAGCCCGTCTCCGGCAAAATCCGTGACAGACGAGATGACCCAGCAAACCACCAATGTCAATCAGCCGGATCTGGAACAGCAAAATAAAAATAAAGATGGCGATGGCGATGCCCAAAATGATGCCGAAGATGTGGTCAAGGCACTGGAAGACGCCATTGCCAGAGGCGATATTGAGGTACAAACGCTGGGCGAGAATGTCGTGGTAAACTTCACCCCGACAGAAGCCGAGGAAAAAGACCTGCCACAATTATTGCAAAAAACCCTCAATGCCATTGAAAAGGCCAAAAAGGCTGCCGGTGCATCTGATCAGGAAGTGTTGTTTGGCGGGCTGGAAGGCACGTTGCAGCAATTGGCAAAAGCGGCCAGTGATGCAGCCGAGCAATCGGCCAAAGATGCCCAAAGCCAGGCTGAGTCCGAGGCCCAGGCTGAACTGGCAGAAGATGAGCTGAAAGTTGCCTTGCGCCAGGAAATCGATAAAGGTCTGGTGGCCGTAGAGCGCGATGAAGACAAGGTTATCATCACCGTGGGCGCAGGCGGGGCATTTGCCTCTGGTTCAGCCGATCTGACCACCGAGGCAATAGAAATTATGGACAGAATTGCCAGCGTCAATGCAAATGGCAAGAGCGAGATTACCGTATCTGGTCACACAGATGATGTGCCATTGATATTCGGCTCGCGCTATCGCGATAACTGGGATTTGGCCGCCGCACGTTCTGCAAGTGTTGTACAGGCATTATCGGCAGACGGGCTTATTTCCAATAACCGGCTGGAAGCGATCAGCTATGGCGAGAGCCGCCCGGTTGAAACCAATGATACCGCTGCCGGCAGAGCCAAAAACCGCCGCATCGAAATCGAGATTAACTATTAATCCCTGTTAAGATAATCCTCCCTCAACTGGCCAGCTTGTCATAAGAGGCTGGCTTTGATGGCGGCACGCGGCAGGCCGTTAGACCCACGATATCTATCCGCTGTAACATATCTATCTCGGGCCCCCTTCTTTTCTCGTAAGGCAAAGCCCTTTTTTTGCAATGGCGGGTCTGGTCCGGTTTTGTCCGAACGCGGCTATCCTCTCTCTGGCGCGCGCTTTATAAAAGGGCAGGTCTTTTTTAAGGGGCTCTTGAGGGACAGGATTTCAGCTATAAAACGGCTCTTGATGCACCGTTAACAAATGCCTCACAGCTTCTTTTTTTAAAAAAGAGAGCTGATGAAAAAAAAATGGAGAGGCGATTAGGCCGGACTGTTTGCCTATGCCGGGCTGTTTGCCTATGCCGGACTATCTGCCTATGCCGGGCTGTTTGCAGCGGCCTTGCTATCTGTTTTTTCAGGCGGGCCAACATGCGAAAATTCAAACTGGCATTTCGGGTCAAATACCCGCAACAGCTGCTGGGCTTCCTTGCTGGAAGAAGCCGCAAATATCATCCAGAAATAATATTCATGATATAAACAATGGCTGCGCATCATGTCTGTTTGCGCTTTATGGAAATAAACCGAAATCAGTAAATAGACCAATACAAACAAAGCAGGCTGAATAAACAGCGACATTGCATAGGTTATCACCACCACCCCCAGCGGCTCCCACATACGCCGATACAGTAACCAGAAAGCAGGCAACATGGTCGCCATCGGCTCATATCGGGTCGAATAGAGCCTGACCTCGCGGTGAATATTGCGCAAGGCTTCATATTGATAATAGGAATCTTTCGGCTTTTTTTCCCTGCCCTGCATGGCAAGATTTACCGCCGTGACTTTCGCTTCATCTGCGTATTTATAAGAACAGCCCAGCGGCCCGTTAACAAACACATCAAACAGCTTGCCATCGCGAAAAATGGTCAACAAAGCCGGCAAATCCTGATAATCCCGCAGAAAATTATCAAACTTATCTACATCATAGGTAATCGGCTCACCATCAATGGCTGTGATAACATCCTCAGCCTTCAGCCGTAAATCCCGTCCAGAAGAATGCCGACCTATGGCCAGGATGCTGATAAGGCCAGCATTTTCAGCCATGTCTTGTGCGTTCGCGGCTTCTGGGGCGGCTTCTGGGGCGGCTTCTGCCATCACTTTATCCTATAAAAATGCGCTATCGGACTAGAACCATATTTTACGGGAAAGAAATGCGATCCTGTTGCACTTGCAAGAGCTGGAGGATTTTTACATTCTGTCCAGCCAGCATATCTACCTGGGCAGCGGTTTTTTTCTGCTGGGCAGATAATGCGCCTATCTCGGCATTATTGATCAGTTTTGATTCCACATCAGCGATAGACCCGCTAATAGAGGCTTCCAGGCTGGCCAGATTTACCGCCAATTGATTGGTTTGCCCCAGGGCTTCGCTAACCACTTCCTCGCTGATAGATTTTGCCAGCTTTTCATTGGCAGTGACCATCGCACCGGTTGAGGCTTTCATCTCATCCATCATCGCAGAAGAAGAAGAGGAGATTAACGCCATCATTTCTGTCATTTTTTCAGAAGATTCCCGGTTTAACGCCACTAATTCTGCTTGCTGGGAAAGCGCGCTGTTCAATTCTTCAAGAACCCCGTTCAATTCCTGAATATTTTCCGAGAACACGACCACCCCTTCCAGGTTGGTATCGCTCATTGCCTTTAGCTGGCTGATGGTCTGAAAATACAGCGTTGCGGAAAAAACCAGACATACCACAGCTGTTACCATAGCCGTTACAAAAGTCATCGTTGTATAGCGGTGAATCTGTGACACTTTTTGCTCCAGCTTTTTATGTTCGCGTTTTACCTGACTATATTCGGAAGTGACATCTGTCGCGGCATCAGCAGCATCCAGCGCCAACTTGATACTTTCCTGAACTGAATTCAATTCACTAGACATCTATTTCTTCCTCAATGCTTTTTGCGGAAAATTCCTGTTTTGGGGGTTCACTTCCCCGCCCATCCTCCACGTATGTGTTATCCGGGCAATTTTCCGCTTTGACTTATCCTTTTATATCCAGACCGCCTGACCCTTTTGGGGTTTTTTTTGGCTTATCCTGCTCCATAGACGGATTTTGCTGATAATATGCACAATGCATGCCAGTTGACTGAAAGACGACCAGGGCAGGCAAGCTTTTCCCTTTAAACCCGAAATTTCGGCAGCCCCAGGGCCGGCGGCGGTCATGGGTAACAAAAAAATGCCGGCAGCCGTTGCAAGATGTACGACCATCTGTTTTTTTCATCGCCAAAACCTCAGCATAGATAAAACAGCTTTCTGAATAAAAAAACGTAACCCTGCGGCAAAACAGGCCAGCGCACATACCCCGATGGCAACTGCCTTTGCGGTATAGCCGGCATCATATAGCTCTGAGGCATGTAAAAAGAACACCAGAGACAGGCTAAGAAAACAGACCGTGCTGATCATTGTGCCCGCGCTTCTTTCCTGTGATTTACGCATAGCTACCTCCTGTTGGCGGCTTTGTGCCATCTATCAGCTGACCATTTTCGGTAAATTGCAGCTCGTCCGGTACCACAATTTCTGGCTCTTCTACCATCTCCCCTTTATCCAGACGATAAAGATAGGCCAGAACAATCGCAACCGCCTGATATAATTGCTCGGTGATATGCGCGCCAATATCGCCGGTAAAATACAGCGCACGTGCCAGCAAGGGCGAGCGGAAGACCGTTACATTCGCGCCTTTTGCCCGCTCGATAATCTGGGCGGCCATATGGCCCCTACCCATCGCCAGAATTATTGGCGCATCGGCAGTGCCGACCTCATATTTCAGCGCTACGGCAAAGTGGGTCGGGTTAGTGATAACAGCGGTGGCATTAGGTACATCCTCCAATGCTTTTTGCTGTTTGCCGGCATTGCTGGCGGTTTCCATCTGCATACGGCGGATTTTGGCCTTTACCTCTGGCGAGCCTTCGGTTTGTTTATATTCATCTTTTTGTTCCTGTTTGGTCATCCGCAAGGATTGAATATGCACATGGCGCTGCCAGAAATAATCTATCGCAAAAATTATCGCCAAAATGATTAGCAATGCGCCCAGCAAAACCGGAAATTCGATTAGGCTTCTCATAAAGGCAGATTCCAGATCGCGTGAGGGCAGCTGGATAAGCGCCGGCAAACGGCTGTAAATAATCACCCCTGCAACGCCCATCAAAAGCGTGACTTTCAAGACCGCTTTCACCAATTCCATCAGACCCTTGGCAGAAAAAATACGCTTCAGGCCAGACAGGGGATTAATCCGGTTTCCCTTAAAATTCATGGCTTTTGGGGCAAAATTAATGCCGCCCACAATTGTTTGTGTTGCCAGCACCACCACCATTAACGGAATACCGATAATAAGGCCGGACATCACAATCATCCAGATCACATCCGCAAACCGCTCGGCAATCAGGGTAGCCAGATCATCCGGCCGCTGAAAATGAAACATCTCTCCCCAGCCATTTAGCACAGGGGTAATAAACATCGGGGTAATGAACATCAACATGAAGCCGGCAAACATTGCCGTGAATACAAATGCTTCTTTCGAGCTGAGAACCTTCCCGTCCTCTGCCGCTTTCTGGAGTTTTCGTTGGGAGGGTTCTTCGGTTTTTTCCTGACCGTCCTGACTTTCCTCAGCCATGCGACATTGCCTCCATCACCAGATGCAGATTTTCCATCGCCGATATGCCCAAATCTTTCAGCGCATGCGACATCGAATCTACAGAGAGATAAAACAGAATAAAAATTGCCAGTAGCGAAATCGGAAAAGCAAAGGAAAACAGGTTCAATTGCGGCGAAGAACGGGTAATCACCCCAACCGCCAGATTGATCAGCAGCATGATAATGGCAATCGGCAACATGATGATAGAGGCCGCAACAAACATCGCACTGGCCGCACCGATACCGCCCTTGATAAATGCCCCCCATGCCGGCATTGCCCCGATAGGAAGATAGTCATAGCTTTCCAGCATCGTGCGTAATACGACCAAATGGCCATTTACCCCCAGAAACAGAATAATCATAAATAACGAGAGCATCTGCGAGACAACAGGGGTTTGCCCGCCCGAATTCGGGTCAATTTGCGCTGCATAGCCCAGACCGGCAGAGGTGGCGATTTTCTCGCCTGCCAGCACCGCAGCAGAAAACCAGATAGTTAAAATCAGCCCGGCCGCGATACCGATTAACAGCTCGGTTATCATCACCCCGATAATCCGCAACTCGCTAAAACTTTCAATATCCGGCACCTCTGAATAGCCCATCACCATCATCGCCAGAAAGGCCGCCACAATCACCCGCACCTGTACCGGAATAGCTGTACTGCCAAAAATAGGGGACACGACTAAAAATGCCCCTATGCGTAAACTGGCCAGCATAAACTTTGCCATAACAGACATAACCGCGTTCAGCTCCAGCCCTGGCAGCCCGCCCATCGCCTGTAATTCTGTTAAGGGAAGTAACATTTGGCCGAAATCCTAACCGCTAGCCAATTTGTGCCACTTGGTCAAAGACAAAGGCAAAATAATCTGTCAGCTGTACCAGCATCAGATTGGCAAATAGCCCGAATGTGATCAGCACCACCACCAGCTTTGGCACAAAGCTCAAAGTCATTTCGTTAATCGAGGTGGCAGCCTGAATAATACCTATGAGCAAACCAATGGCCAGCGCCACCCCCAAAACAGGGCCGGCAATAATCACAATATTCCAGAACGCCATCCGCAGGAATTCTACATTCATGTCAAAATCAAACATAGCATTCTCCCGGGCAAAAACTTGCCCTTTTGCCTTTTATTATCAGGCAGAATAGGTGGCCACCAGTGACCCCACTGTCATTGCCCATCCATCTACCAGCACAAATAACAACAGCTTGAACGGCAGCGAGACCAGCATCGGGCTTAACATCATCATCCCCAGCGACATTAAAACCGAGGCTATCACCATATCGATCACCAGAAAGGGCAGGAATAATAAAAAGCCAATCTGAAAAGCGGTTTTCAGCTCGGATGTAATAAAAGCTGGCAGCAAAATGGTCAGAGGCACATCGCTTGGCGCTTCAAATGCCCCTTCCTCTGCCATATCGGCAAACATCTTTAAATCATCTTTACGCGTATTTTTAACCAGAAAGCCCTTCATAATATTGCTGGCATCTTCCAGCGCGATTTCCGCAGAAACATCCCCGTTCAAATAGGGGTCTGCGGCCTTTTCATAGACTTGTGTCAGGGTCGGGCCCATGATGAACATGGATAAAAACAGCGCAATCGCTATCAGTACCTGATTAGGCGGTGTTTGCTGTGTTCCCATTGCCTGGCGCAAAATCGACAAAACAATAATGATACGGGTAAAAGAGGTCATGCCCAGCACAATAGATGGCAAAACAGTCAGCGCTGTCATCAGCGCCAGAACCTGTAGCGATAGGCTGTAGGAGGTTGACCCATCCTGATTATTAATGCTGGTCAGCGCCGGCATTCCGCCTACCAGGCCGGCCAGATTATCGGCGGCAAAGGCCGCCCCGCCCGTCGCTATCGAGCTGGCGATAACTATCGCAAGATAAAGACCCCATTTGGGAAAAGGCAAAAAGCGCTTAACCATTATCTTTGTCTCCAGCTTTTGAATTTTTCCTGAAAGGCCTTGATATCTGCCTCATCTATCTGCCGGTCAGGCGAGGCAGAAACCGTTTGGGTCAGCTCCACCGGAACGCCAGACTGTTCTGATATATCTGAGGGCGCACCGTTTCTGGCCGTTTGTGCGGCAAATTTTGCGCTCAAATCGGGCTGTAGAGCCGATAGGGACGGCAATGAAACAGCGTCTTTTAACGGGCTGAGGACAGGCTGAACGCCCTTTGCGCTGACCATCACAAACATCTGGCCATCAATCGCGATCAGGCGTAATTTTTCAGCCGGGCTAATGGCGGTCTCTTCGACCAGCTGGATACGTTTATCGCCATGCAGATTAGCCCGGATAAAGCTGCCCTTGCGCTTTAGAAAAACCAGCGCTGCGACCATCACGCCCAAAAAGACAAGCGTTATGATTATTTGCTGAATACCAACAATATCCCCGGTCATCTGTCCTGTTCCATCTAAAAAAAATAGTTAGGCGCCATATCATCAGGGCGCGTCCTAACAGAACAAGGCAAAATCCATGCCAAAGAAGATGGCTGGAAAATCCATTTCCAACCATCTGATTTATCTATGTTTTTTTGGGTGTTTGGGTGATATCTATACCGGCCGGCCTGTCATCTTTTTGACAAGGGCCAGCCCGGCGACAACGCCTACAGGCTTTCTACCCGCTTTTCCGGATCTACAATTTCGGTAAAGCGCACGCCAAAACGCTCGCCCACCATAACCACTTCGCCCTTGGCGATCATTGTCCCATTGACCATGATATCCAGCGGATCGCCTGCCAGCCTGTCCAGCTCAATGACAGACCCTTCGTTCAGGCGCAGCAAATCACGTATCTTTAATTCGGTATTGCCCACCTCAACAGAGAGCATGACATCGATATTTTCCAATACGCGCAGATTTTCAGCAGATGCAGGAGAGCTGGATACAGCTGGCTCAGCTGCCCCGGCGGCCGGCTTCTGTTCTTCTTCTGGCATCTGTGTTTCCTGTTCTTCTGCCATGTGACCTGTCCTTTATCTCTCTAAAAACCGTTTGTTCGTTTTTGCCGTCTCTTTTAAAGAGGCAGAATTAACTTAAATCCGTTTTTGCAAACTATTTAAATCCGTTCTTGCAAACTATTTAAATCCGTTTTTGCAAACTAATGGCCGCCTTGCCGGCAACCTCCCCGATTTCCCCTCTGAAAATCGGATTATTTTCTACCTTTATTTTCACCCCGCCATCTACCTTCATAGAAACCACATCGCCCTCTTTTAACCGGATCATTCGGCCCACAGACATTGTTGGCTCACCCAGCAAGGCAGATATATGCAACGGTACACTTAAAATCGCATGTTCCAGCTGTTCGCGCCAGCTAACATTATCCTGACTGGCATCCGATTGCACGCGCGAGCGCAATTGCGAGGCAATAGGCTTGAGGGTTTGCAGCGGATAAACGATATCAATTGTATCTGAATCCGTCCCTGGCAATTGTATCGCAAAGGAACAGATAATCACCAGTTCCGAGCCATCCACCACCGAGGCAAATTGTGTATTTACCTCGCGCCCCTGTTCGATAAGGGTAATAGACATCAAATCGCGCCAGGAATTAGTCAGCGCCTCGTTCAGCCCGGCCGAAACAATTTCAATCACCCGCTCTTCGGTTGCGGTAAATTCTGTGCGGTGCAAGCCGCCACTATTGAGCGTGCCACCATAATAGGCTGCTGTAATGGTCGAAATAAATTTCGGATGGATGGATAATAACATCGGCCCGCGCAATTCTTCTATGCGCGAGATATTCAAATTCATAAAATTATCAATGCTATCACAATATTCATCAAAGGTTTTCACTTCCGGCGGAAACGGGGTGATGCGGGGCTGCAAGCGCAACATTGGCAAAAACACAGAACGTGCCTGGCGGGCAAAACGCTCATTTACCTGACGCAAGGCATAGTAATCGCCCATCAGGCTGAGGTCATCCTCGCCAAAGGCAAAGGGGCGCACATCATCTGATTTTGCCACGTCAACGCTGACGGAATAGTCGCTATTTTGCAACCCTTCCATCAGGGCATTGACTTCATCACTTGTCAGTTTTTTAGAGGCCATCTTGTGTTACTCTACCCACGCGTAAAAACGCTCACCTACTATCCAGTTTGGCCTATTGCAGAACAAAAGACGTGAAGTGAACTTCCTCGACACCGCCAAAGCCTTCCAGCTTTAGCATCTTCTCGTTAATACCATCTGCCAGCGCCTTTGCAAGGGCTTCGCGTCCGGCTTTACCTTGAATATCCTCTTCGGTAAATTCGCTCATCACATTCAATATTTCAGAACGCAAGGCAAGCTGGTGTGTTTCAATATTCGCCATGACCGTGTCATCATATTGTGTGGATACGCCCAGACCCAGCTGCAGGAATTTGCGTGAAGAGCGCAGATTGGTTGTAAAGGTACCAGGAAATTCAAAATAGGTAGTAACAAAGGTTTCCACCTCCGGCTTTTCCTTGGCGACCTTTTCAGCTGCGCTTTGCACCTCTTCCAGAGCGGCCTGCTTTTCGGCTTCGGCTTCTTCTCTGGTCTTTTCAATAATTGCATCAATCTCTTCGGAAGGATCGGGCTGTTTATTGCCAAAGATGAAATAGCCAACGCCCAAACCGACGGCAACCAGCAGGATGCCTGCAAAGACAAAGATCAGGATTTTTACCAGTCCTGATTTCTTTTTTGGTTCTTCATTTTCTTCATCAGCCATCTTTAACGCTCCTTAAAAGATTTTTTTGGCTATTTAAAACTTATCGTCCCACTGACCAGATAGATGTGATTGGATCTATCACATATCAGGCGGTGATGTTAATCATCGTTTCGTCATTTTTTCCATTTGATACCGCGCGGTCATCACTATTTTCCTCGCCCATACCGGCTGTTCCGATTTTTGTGCCGGATGACCCCTTATCCTCCTTGTTTTGCTGGCCTGCCTGGCCGCCACGCCCATCTGAATAACTGTTAAACATTCCCAGTTTCAGGCCGGAATTTTCCAGCATCTGTGCCAGGCGTGCCTCGGCCTCAACCAGCATTTGTGCAGCGGCTGAATTTTCTGTTCGCATATGGATATGGGTTGTTTCCTGCTGCTGGGCAAGGGTGATATGCAGCCGGCCCAGATGACGCGGCGACATTTCTATTTCCAGCCCCTTGCCCCCGCCGCGAAACTCTCTATCAATGCGGCGTACCAGCATTTCAGACCAGTTATCCTCCTGCATATCCAGCATATCTGCCCATTGTTCTATGCTGCTATTCAGGCCAGTACCTGCCGCCCCGTTACCGCCTTGCTGGCCACCGCCTGTCTGGGCATTGTTTCCGCCCATCTGGCTCTGGCTGCCAGCCAGCTGTACCGCATCGACAAGGCTGGCCGGATTTGTCTGTGTTAGGGTGCGCTCGCCATTGGCATTGGCTGGCATCAGCATTTCTCCGCGCTGCGAAAAATTATCCATTTTCTTATCGGCCTTTAGCAGGCTGGCATCAAGGATATGTCCCTCTTCACCTGTTTTCTGGACAGGCTTGTCTATATCTATCTGTCCTGTGCCTGTTATGGCGGCCGCTCTGCTGCTCAGAACTGGTCTTCCCCGCAGCGGGTTCAGCTGACCTTCTGCTGTTTTTGCCGCCATTTCAGCAGATGATTTCCTTTCCGGGATAGGCTGAATATCGGGGCTTTCTTCTGTTTCTGCCTCAAGCAGATTTAACCCTTCTATCTTTTTATGCGGGGGCATGGCCGAGCGCAAAGCAGGCTGTGCCGGCAGGTTTAGCTGAGCGGCCCTGGAAAGCGGAATGCCCTGTTTTGCCTCGCCTGATTTCAGATCCTCGGCTATCGCAATATTTAAATCTTTGGGCAATCCATCTTTGCCAATTTGGGCGGCCGTGCCGCGCGCTGCCTTATTTTCCTGCATTGGCTCTATCATAGCTGCCATAATAGCCGCGGTTTCTTCAGCGGCGCGTTCCTTGCCCGGCTGGCCATCTTCCGGGCTATTGGGGGCGATAATATCGGCCATGGCTGGCACAGCTAGATCGCCTGCCTCGCCGCCTTCACCTGCTTGCGCGTTCAACAACGTAAAAATACCTGCAAACATACCGGCATCTGCCCCCGCTCCGCCAGATT
>Ga0209654_1000387_pt1 | contig 44211 bp, 40 predicted proteins | sample SaaInl1SG_22_DNA_FD_184646 | JGI IMG/M metagenome (GOLD analysis project Ga0209654, IMG submission 184646) | Marine microbial communities from expanding oxygen minimum zones in the Saanich Inlet - ESP_161SG_22_DNA (SPAdes) (version 2) | ecosystem: Environmental > Aquatic > Marine > Intertidal... | reverse complement strand
GGCTTCTGACGGATGGCTGATACGCTGCCATGCGATGTCGGTCACGTGTAGGAGGCCGTCAACACCGCCCAGATCAACGAACGCGCCGTAATCTGTGATGTTCTTAACGACACCCTGAAGGACCTGACCTTCTTGCAGGTTAGAAACCAGCTCTGACCGTGCTTCGGCTCTGGACTCTTCCAGAACAGCCCGGCGTGAGACAACGATGTTGCCACGGCGGCGGTCGATTTTCAGGATTTGGAATGGCTGTGGTGTATTCATCAATGGGCCGATGTCACGCACAGGGCGGATATCAACCTGGCTACCCGGTAGAAACGCAGTCGCGCCAGACAGATCAACAGTAAAGCCACCTTTGACTTTGCCAAAGATGATGCCAGTAACACGCTCTTGCTTTTCGAATGATGCTTCGAGCAAGCCCCATGCTTCTTCGCGGCGGGCTTTGTCACGGCTGAGGACGGCCTGACCATTACGGTCTTCCATGCGCTCAACATAAACTTCGATCTCGTCACCGATATTTACGTTCGGGTCTTGACCAGGGGCGGCAAGTTCCTTCATTGGAACGCGGCCTTCAGATTTCAAACCAACATCAATGATGACAGCGTCACCCTCGATACCAATAACGAAACCGCGGACAACACTGCCCTCGATATTTGTGTTTTCACCAAAACTCTCAGCGAGTAGATCGGCAAAGTTTTCCATTGCAGCACCAGCCGCAGTATTTTCAACAGATGTCAAACAAGTCTCCGTATGTCGCCTACTATTCCAAAGGGTCGGTCCGATTGGAATTGATTTGCCTCAGCTGGCGTGAGGGCCGAATGGTCTGAACAACGGTCATGCTGTGGTAACAGCTAACCCCCTTCGGGTTTTTGTGGCGATCAGTTGATTGTGCCAGCGTCACTAGGTTTATGTTATGAAACCGCGCTGTTCAGTGGCCCGGCTTCAACGATGCTATGAGGTAGTGCTGGCAATATGGGCAAGGGCTTCGGCCATAACAGCATCGGCGTCCATAAAGGTCGTATCGATGATCTTGGCGTTTGGACTTGCTTTTAGAGGGGCCACATCGCGGTTGCGATCACGGTCGTCTCTTGCCTGCATTTCTCTCAGAACGTCGCGGAACATAGCCGATTGCCCCGCATCGCGCAACTCTTTGGTTCGGCGCTCTGCACGCACCTCTAAATTAGCATCCACAAAGAATTTTATCGGCGCATCGGGCAGGACAACACTGCCGATATCGCGGCCGTCTAGAATGGCCCCCGATCCAGTTGGTGGGTGCGCCGCAAATTGACGCTGGAACGCCAGAAGATTGGTTCTAACCGCGGGGATCGCCGCCACCTTGGAGGCCATCATCGCAACCGCATCATTGCGAATGCGAGGGTCGTTGCCGAGCGCTGGATCTAATGTCAGGGACTGGCTAATTGCCTGATCTATATCGATATTTTCGGGGTCCATCTGGCTATCTAGCAATTGCAGGCCAAGCGCCCGATAGAGCGATCCTGTGTCTAAATGTGCCAGATCAAAATGCGCGGCCAGCCGTTTTGCTAGCGTTCCCTTGCCACTTGCGGCTGATCCATCGAGCGCAATAATCACCGCAATCCCCTTATGCTTGGTTCGTTTCTGAGACAATCATCGCGCCGGCTTTGTTCATCTTGTCGGCGAAGCCGGGGAAGCTGGTGGTGATGGTGTCACATCCCGATACGGTGATCGGATTTTGCGCAACAAGACCCAAAGTCAGAAATGACATTGCGATTCGGTGATCATGCTGAGAGGCGATGGTGACGCCGCCTTTAATTGGTGATCCGGTAACGCTCATGGTGTCATCATCATAGGAAACAGTTGCACCAGCGGCAATCAAGCCATCCGCCATTACCTTGATACGGTCGGTTTCCTTTACCCGCAATTCGGCAACGCCTAGCATCTTTGTAGTACCGCTGGCCATTGTGGCGGCAACCGATAGGATCGGGAATTCATCAATCATCGAGGCGGCGCGCTCGGCGGGAACGGTGATGCCGGTAAGCTGGCTATGGCGAACCCGAATATCGGCAACGCTCTCGCCGCCCTCAATGCGCTCGTTATCGATTGTGATATCGCCGCCCATCTCGATAAGCGTGGTGATCAAGCCGGTGCGTAACTTGTTCATGCCAATGGCGTTGAGGGTTATATCGCTATTTGGTGTAATCAATGCCGCAACCATCGGAAAGGCCGCTGATGACGGGTCGCGTGGTACCGCGATATCGGCGGCGGTCATCGTGGCCTCGCCCTCCATCTCGACAATATGAGCACCATCTTCGCGCAGGGTCTGGGTGACCTTGACGCCGAAATGCCGCAACATCATCTCGGTATGATCGCGCGATGCATGCGGTTCCGTTACGATTGTCGTCCCTCTGGCATTAAGGCCAGCAAGCAACACCGCAGATTTAATCTGGGCCGAGGCCACCTTGCTGGTGTGATTAGCGGCAAAGGGCGTCGGTGTGCCGGTAATGGTAACCGGCAACAAGCCGCCGTCACGGCTGGCAATCTTGGCGCCCATAATAGACAGGGGATCGGTAATGCGGGCCATCGGGCGCACACTAAGCGAGGCATCGCCGGTAAAGGTTGCGGTGATGTCCTGACCGGCAACAACGCCCATCAATAGACGCGCGCCTGTGCCTGAATTGCCGAGATCAAGCGGCGCAGTTGGTGACATTAGCCCATGCAGGCCAACGCCGGTAATGACCCAGCTACCGTCGCTATGCTGTTCGATATCAACCCCAAGAGCCCGCATCGCATTGGCCGTCGCCATCACATCGGCGCCCTCTAGCAATCCGGTAACGCGGGTCGTGCCGATAGCCAAGCCGCCAAAAATGAGTGAGCGGTGCGAGATCGATTTATCCCCGGGCACATCAAAATTGCCAGTCAGCCCGTCACCACTTGTCGTGTCGGGGGCATGAGAGGTGAGGCTAGTATCGGTGTGGTCTGAGGAATTCATAATCAGCGGCTACTCTATCGATTGTTCCGATTGGTGGTGTTCGGTCTGGCAATGGGTATTGGACACGCGATTGAATAGACGTAATGGCGGTATTTAGCAAGTATCGCGGGGTTTCACGGTCATTGGCCTATTGTCTTTCCTATCGTCTTTCCTATCGTCTTTCCTGTTGTCTGTCCTTGTATCTTTCCCTGACGCTTTTTCCCTAATCATAACCTTATCATCCCTACCAGCTTCCCCCCGCACAGCGCAATTGCCGTGGGCGGGCACCGGTTATCTAGCAGGGGTTATCTAATGGTCAAATTTTCCAACTTTTTGGGTGGATAGCCCTATTATTTGGTGATCTTTTTGAAAATTTTTGGGGTTAGGCGATATTTTGCTTTGACAGCGCCAAAAATTTGTATCAAATCCGTGAATATACAGCGAACTGAAATAAACATTGCATAAGGATTTTGTTTATGGCGAAGGTTGATTTGGGATTGAAACGGTCCTGCGCTAGTTGCGATATGCGGTTTTATGATTTTAATCGGACCCCCATTCTATGCCCTGGCTGCGGCACCGAATTTGACGCTGAGAATTTGATCAAGGCTCGTAAAGGACGTGGGGCAAAGGCCCCGGCAAAGGCAGCGGCGGTATCAACGCCGGATGCGGCAGTCGCGACCGCGGCGGCCAACGACGCTATTGACGAGAGCCTCGACGGCAATTTCGACGATACTCTGGATGACAGCCTAGATGATAGCGCTGACGAGAGTGTTGATGAGACTATCAGCGATATTAGCGCCGGTGTTGAGGATGAAGATTTCGAAGATGTTGATTTTGATGATGGCGAAGTCGATGAAGAGGCTGGCGGCCTGATCCAGGATAATATTTCACCGGATGACGAACTGCTCAGCAACATCTCCACAGGTGACGAAGATTAGATAAAAGCCCGCTGTTACCGGCGTCGATAGCTTTTTTGCTAAAAGTCCCAATTTTTGCTTGCGCGGCGGAGCGTCGCTGCTATACAACATCGAAACTTTCCGGCGCATTGTGTCGGGAGGTACCGATTTGGACGGATAGGGCCGCATGCGGCATAGATATCCAAACGGGGCTATAGCTCAGCTGGGAGAGCGCTACAATGGCATTGTAGAGGTCAGCGGTTCGATCCCGCTTAGCTCCACCAAACCTTTTCAATAGGTTGGATAATAAAAGCGGCCGTATGTCGCTTTTATATTATGGCTAATCCGTCAAATTATCCGTCAAATTTTCTTGCAGAAAATGCAAATCGCGATACCCTCGCGGCAATGCCGTGCGCGGAGTTGTGTGCTTTTAGTGACAATAATTACCTACAACGCGTTCCTGTTGGTTCGTTTGCAAGTGGGACACTTGTTTTTGCCCGATGCCCGCTTGTAGATAAGGGCTTGCCATTCATGCCCCTCAGCGCATTGCCACCAAACCTTTTTACCTGAACCAGATAAAAAATCTTCTGGCTTAAATTGGGAGTTTTTTGTTGGGTGCCACTCGGCGACCAAATCTGGGTGTTTCACAGCTAGGTTGATTTCCTTGGATGGCAACTGGCCAGCACAATACGGGCACCCACTGCCACGGTTGGTTCTGTTTGCTACGGAGGTTTCCCATTCGTGACCTCTAGTGCACCTCCACCAGACTTTTTTGTGTGTTTTTGGATGAAGTTTGCGGGGTTCTAGGCTGGAGTTTTTCTTTGGGTGCCATTCAGCCATCAGTTCTGGATACTTAATTGCCAAGTTTTCATTTTTATCGAATTGCAGGCCAATACAAACGGGACATTTGCTGTTTGGTTTTGCACGCACCGAAACTTGGGCTTCCCACTCATGCCCCTCTTCGCAAAGCCACCAGACTTTTCTATGGGTTTTTGGGAGAACATCCTTTGGAAGTAAGGTGCCATTTTTAGAGGGATGCCATTGTTTTGCTATTGCGGGGTGTGTTGCAGCAAAATTATTTTCCTCTGTTGGTAAACTACCCGCGCAATAGGGACATCGTCTACCAATGCTGCGCTTACCAATGCTAGCTTGCCATTCATGACCGTTTTTACACGACCACCAAACTTTTTTGTGTGATGTTGGTCTGAAGCTACTGAGAGGCTTTTCATTCTTGGTAGGATGATATTCAGCAGCAAGAATTGGATTATTTCCCGCATTGACCTCATCAGAGGCAATGCGTCCACCGCAAATTGGACAGCCTGTTCCTTCGATTGTTCTTTTCGCGATACTCGCTTTGTAGCTGTGTCCCTTTTTACAAACCCACCAGACCTTTTCATGTGTTCCTGGAGTGAATAGTTCTGGAGTCAGAGAACCATTTTTTTCATGATGCCACTCTTTGGAGACACCTGGGTGTAGAACAGATAGAGATTTTTCTGGAATTGGTCTCGGATAGTAAGACAAATACTGTTTATACAGTTCATCGTTTATATAGTTCTCGTTTGCCATGTATGCTTGAACGGTATCTTGATAAGATTTGTTTTTTGAAATTTTAAGAACTTCTGAAAAAACCTTGTTCAAATCAGATTTTGACAAGGCGCCATTTATGATTGTGTCGTGCTCTCGTATTTTTTCTAGAGGCTGTTCTCTCACTCTAATAAGGTTCCAACCGTGCTTCTCTAGTTGTTTGTTTTTGTTCTTATCTTTTACTGATTTCTGTCTATGGAAGTATGCACCATCGTATTCTATAGCAACTTTCAAATCAGGAATTGCTACGTCCACTTCGTACCGATGGACTCTACTGCGCAGCTCAACTCCATCAAAGAGTAGTTGTGCCTCGGCGTAAATTCTCAAATCTGGTTTGGATGTTTGCCTACTGCATAATGGACAATTGGAAGATTGCCCAACCCTCGAATGGATGGTTGTATTCCACTCGTGGCCATTTGAACACTGCCACCAGACTTTTTGGCCAGACCCAGTGGTGAATTGAAAAGGCGTTCGTTTTCCGTTCTTGGTTGGATGCCATTCCGCGGCAATTTCTGGCTGTAAAGCGCCAAAACTCTCTTCAGGAGTTACCCTTCGGCCTGCGCAATAGGGGCAACGAGCACCGTCTTTCAATGAGTACGGAAATGCGTCCCATTGATGTCCTTTGTCACATTGCCACCAGACTTTTTTGCCAGATGCTGGGGAAATATCGTTTGGGCTAAGTCCATGATTTTTCTCATAACACCACAAGCTTGCAACCTCTGGTAATTGTGCGGCAAGTGATGTCTCATAAATCACAACTTTTCCACTGCAAATGGTGCAACCATCACCACGGTCTGTTCTGGCTGCGACCGAGGCAAAGTATGCATGTCCCTTTAGACACATCCACCAGACCTTTTTGGGAGTTTTGGGGCTGGTTGAAAGTGGCGTGTCAGGCAAGTTTTTCGTTGGGTGCCACTCTTTGGCAATTTCGGGAAAGTGCTTTTCAAGGTTGTACTCGGAACTTACACGTTTCCCCGAACAGATTGGACAGCCGAGATGATTTGGTTTGGTTCTATTGTCAACACCTTGTTCCCATTCGTGACCTTTTGCACATTTCCACCAGAACCTTCGGTGTGACTTGTAGCCTATCTTAGTCGGGTCAACTCCCTTATTTTTCTGAGGGTGCCATTCTGCTAGCAGGTGAGGGTATTCATCTAGCGTTATGGAGAACCTTTTAACCAATCCACTCACCACAAAAGCGGCACTTTTTGGCGGCTTTTTTTATTGATTCTGCACAAATTGGGCAGGGGTACGAGTCACTGCCACTAACTTTGGTAGTGACTTTTTCAAACTGCTTTTTGGCTTCGGTGATTGCTTTTGCCGATTTTACACCCGTCTTAAATAGAACGGTGTCCTCAGGCGCAACGACTCTTGCGCTTCTTTCTGCCGCAATTGTTGCATCATCTTTGTATGTAGGTTGTACTGGGGCATCTCGGTTGATGACGTATTTGAACACGATTGCAACTGCTGCCAGCACGACCAGACCAATCCAAGATGCTGTGCCCAAGAATAGGAACAGCAAAACGCCACCAATCACAAAAGTGATGATTGGCCAGGGAAATCCGCTATTTGTTTTTATTGCAAAATCTTGGGTCATTTCAAATGGAACTGCGTCCCCATTTGCCTGAGAACACAATTTTGCAAAAAGTTCAGGTATTGAGTTTGCCTTTTCAACAAATCCAATTTGCCAACCCATTTCACCCATCACAAGGAGACTTTCACCCATGTAATGGTGACTAAAAGCACCACCTACCTTTTGGAATTTAATTTGCCAGCTGCAATTTTCGAGTTCTGCGGAGGCCGTTTTTCCTTTTATGTGCTCATTGTAGGCTGCGTGAATTGAGGACCCATCGGAGAATAGTTTTCCACCTTTGTTTAGATTTGTATCCGCAAACTTTCTCGAAACCGACGCGGTGACAACACCCAAGCCCATGATTGAGGGTTCGATAACAAAATTTGGCGGCAGGAGGTTCACTGAAGTGACGCCTTCAACCAATTTCATGGTTTCCATTGCCACATCGGTTGCGGTCATCAACTCAATATGGCTGAGTTTCTTTTGGTTCATTCACCCAGCTCACAACTGCATTGGTGTTTATCATATCAGCCTACAACAAGCTGGCACTTGGGCAAACATTAACTATCAAAACGCCAAGAAACGAAGACAAACCTCGCACCCCTCCCAAGCCAAAAAGCATCGACAAGAAATCCACTCAATCGACTCAGAAGCCTCTCTAAAGGGCGAATGAGGCGTTTGATGTGGGATTGTGCCTAGTCGTGTGACAAAGCGGCTTTGTTGGACAAATTTTGAATCTTGATGGGAAGATGGGCTACACAGGAACCTAGCCCTAATTAGTAATATAAATACATTGCTAAGCAATGCAGTGCATAGCATTGCACAATGCTATGCTTCTTTTCTATTTTATCAAAGTTTCCTTTACTACTTTACCTGCTATGCAATGTTATCAAGCAATGCAGTGAATTTAATTTATAATACATATTGCTGGGCGATTTGGAGGTGCTGAATGGTGAGACTGATATTGATTGCTGCTGCAATCTTTCTCGCTATCTACCTTTTGTCTCGACGCTTCAATGCTGGCCAGAAAGGCAATGACGGCGAGGAAGAGGTGGTTTGGCCCGCGTTCCGGTGGATTTTTGATTGTAGTGATTTTAGCGGTCGCAGTCCTGTCCCTAATATTCATCCTGCCACGGTTGGGTATAAGTTTGGGTGGGTTTTTGCAAAAAGCTGTCGCCTACTTTCCCATTATCCGCGCACTTTTGCCGTTTTAGTTCAACAGCCAGATTATCGAAGCAAGCTTTCGAAAAAGTCCCACCAAACTGGAAGAATACCAGTCCAGGCTACCCACCCCAGTAAAACAAGGCCGAGTAGGGACAAAAATGCCCTATAAGTTTCTTGGCGTTTTGTCCGACTTTCTGCCTTTTCTTTGGTTTCTGCTGCTGCCTCCTTTTCGTCCCAAATGTCATCAAGTGACTTTGGTACATCAAGCTCCGACGATTTATTTAGTTTTAATTGAAATTTTTTATGTTCGTGCCGCGGTTTTAACGCGCCAAAATGCTTTGGCATCTCGTTGTTGTTTTTTACGATTTCTCTCGTCGGCAGTAGAAAAAATTCAAAATAATTGTGGTATCCATAGACCCCAGGATGCCACTCCATATACACACCTGGCATCTCATCTGTATCGATAGAAATTTGCGCGTTGTTTATTTCCCCATTTTGTATCAACTGCATTAGCTGAGAAAACTGTGCTTCAGTTAACTCAATACTTAGAAACAATCTTGCTTCGCTTATGTCAGAGGCTTCAAACCACGAAAAGTGACAACCAAATCCGCGTTTAGCCGTAAAATGCAGTTTAATCTCGTCGCACCAGCTATTTTCGCCAAGAATGTTAATGCGATGCGTATCTCGTTCGTTATCAGCCGGTTTTGCAATGCCGTAAATAGATTGTTGAAATTTACTTTTTTTTGTTACGCCCTCGCCCCAACTATCCTCGCCCAGTGAGTTCTCCAACGCCAATTGACACACTGTCAGTTCAAGCGTGTTACTCGCGGGTATGAGACTCTTTGCCTCATCATTTGGGAGAGAAACGTCGAGGCATTCTGAATATAATCCGTCCAATTCGGGCTTTGAATTGTAAACAATTGCCATTGTTCATGCGCCTCACAAGTGTAATTGGATATTAGATTATAGCATAAAAGAGGCCTGATAAAGGCGTGGCATTGCAGTATGAGACCAACGAAAGACTCTTCGCCCTTTTCAAACAAAATTTTGCTGCAAAAAAAAGACCGGCGCAAAGGCCGGTCTTGTGTTGACGTATTGTAAACTCAGGCTTCTGTCTTTTGCTTGAAAGATAGGGAAATTGTGAAGCTTTCATCATTTTTGAACACGGCAATCGCAACTTCCTGACCGGGCATTATCTGATGAGGTGCTTTTGCAACGCTTGCGCCTCTCAGTATTAGGTTGCCGTTCTCGCAGCGTTTAGCAGGCAGGGTCATAAACTTAACCCAGCTTGCAGAATTATTTTGCTGAAACTCACTCATTTGCACCCCCATCTCCAAAGATTTTGGCTAGTTGTGGTGAATGATTTGCAAGTTCACTGCGTGTCCAAAGTCTGACTGACCCGTGTTTCACACCATCGGGAAGGGTGCCCCTCCGGCGCTGTTGGTAGACGGTGTTTCTTGCCATGCAGAGTATTTCTGCAAGCTGTTCTGCACGAAATGTTTTAAATTTTTTATCAGGTATTAGCATATCGCCTCCTTTGATAGTTTGCGCGGCAGGGTGATTCCTGCTGACGTGCAAACATCGCTGGAGTTGATTTTTAATTCGCCGACGATAAGTGGGGGGTTCTTGTCACCCCTTGGCTAAATCAAGGTGTGCCCTGAGTTTTTCAGTTAAGAATTTCATCTTCTTTTCTTGATTATGCTCTTCCTCAAGCCATGCTTGGTAGAGTTCGATGGTTTCTTTACAGTCCAATGGTTTGTCACGGCGCCAACGCTTTACGGTTTCACCCGCATACTTAACTTCCTCTCCAACTAACTCGCAGGCAGCGTTAAGCTTGCGTCCCATAAGCATGTGAATCTCTACCGCCAGTATTGCATGCCGATGTTTATTTTGCGCTTTGATATCTTTTGGACGATTGCTTGGAGAGGAAGGGTTCAATGGCCCTTGAGAAAAGCCATCCTTTAATCGTTCCAGTTCCAGGAGTAATTCATAAATTATCCGTGAGTTATGACCGTTTTCCTCAAGCACTAACTTGGATGCAATCACAGCTTCTTTGAAAAGTTCAAGTTTTGCCTCGTCACCCTTCGCTGCTTTAAAGTTTTCCCAAAGGTCATCAAAGAAGTTGTCGTTTATGGTCATTGCATGTCTCTGTAACCAAGATTGACCAGATGACTTTCCCAAGTATCAGCAACTCTTAATTTCGCTAGAAAGCTGTCTCGGTGGGCATAGGTATTATGACTAGGTGAACCTTCTCTAACTCTCTTTCCAAGAAAGGTGTCGATATCAGCCGCCGATAAATCAAACTCTTTGAGGCGGGTAACCATTGTGTGGCGGAGAGTGTGGAGTTTGTGTTCGCTGGAAAGTCCAATCTTGTTGAATATCTTACGCACTGTCTTGGCGGGGCGTGTCATGGGCAAATCATGCCCCCCTGCGTCCCTGTTTCCGTATGAAAAAACATATTCACCAAGCTTGGGGAGTGATTCTATTTGACGTACAACTCTATCAGTTAGGACGAAACGGGTTGCTTGATTTGATTTATTGCTTTCACCGGGTGAGTTCCAAACAGTCACGATTTGGTTTGTGTTGGGCACTCTGACACCGTATTCGATTTCATCCCATCGCATTTTGGCAATTTCACCATTTCGCCAGCCAGTGAGGAGAACGCAGTTGAAAAATTGCCTTTTTGGGCTTTGCTGAATAGAGAATTCCCTAATAAGCTGAGTTAGGTTTGCATCGGTAAAGAATTCGTTGTTCTTTTGAATGGGCAACCTTGGTAACGAAAAACCAAAAGGATTGAACTGAAGCTGCAAACCTTTATTTTGCATGGTCCAATCAACAATCACCTTGCAGTGTGATTTGACGATTTTCGCTACACTATGGTTTTCCGCGTCCTTAATTGTCGACCAGAGTTGCCGTGCTAATTGTTCAGTGATGCCGGATAGTTTCAAAGCCCCGATTTTATTGTGCTGAAATATTGATTGTTTTTCACGAAGAACCCTTTGCAGAGGCGAAATGTCTGTGCCGTCGACGGCATATTTTCCCATCCTGTACCTGAAGTTTGTTTGATAGTCTGGTTTTCGGCCTGCAAATTCCGATGACATCACATACGCATCGTATGCTTGCTGAAAGGTCAAATCGCCGTGTGTTTCGAGGCTATGACGCGGATGCAGGCCTCCTTTGACATTTCGTCTGAAAAGCTCGCATTGAGATTTTGCAGCTTCCAGTGAGACTTCTTGCACGCTGCCGATATGCATTTTGTAAGCACGACCCTTGTGGGTCATGCGCCATTCAAAGTATGTGCCTTCCTTTTTGACGGTAAACTGCAAGCCGCGCGTGCCAAATATTGTATGGCTTTCACGCTTACCGTTAAATTTTTTGCGTTTGATACTAATCTCAGTCCAGTGCTGTGGCACAAAACCCTCCGTCAAAATCTCCGTCAAATTTGAGAAGATTTTACGATATCATAGGAGATTTTGTGAAGCCAATTGTAATCAAAAAAATAGAGTAAAATTGGAGTTTTTGTATCAAGTACGATTTGACTGCGAGAACGAACCGCTACAATGGCATTGTAGAGGTCAGCGGTTCGATCCCGCTTAGCTCCACCAAATCACCCTAATCTCTTAATATTTGTATGGATTGTCTTAGGCAGCGGCGCTGTTTTGCTGTGCTAGGCGAACGCTGGCCAATAGTTCCTCAGCCGAGATCGCCTGACGGATATCGTCGGCATTCATTCCTAACAAACGCGCGGCTAGACCAACCGTGGTCAAATGGCTGCTGCTTGCACCCATTGGGCCAAGCACCATACAGATAATATCGACATCGCGGCGATCACTAGCGTCAAAGCAAAGCGATTTGTCTAGCGTTGCCAATAGGACAATATCCTCTTCCAGCCCCTCGATCAGCGCATGCGGAATGGCAATGCCCCGACCAATGCCGGTATTGCCAAGCTTTTCGCGCTTCATGATGGCGTCAAGAATTGCCCGTGATGGGACGCTACAATTGGCGGCGGCCATATCGGCTAGATGTTGCAACAGCTGCTTTTTGCTAGTTGCATTATACCGACATGCCACATGACCAAGTGACATCATTTCTTGCAATGACATATTGTATCCCCGAGTGAGAACCACTCATTATCCAGCCGGAGTGTAAGTAAATACGATGCAATTTGACCGGCGGCGCGGACATTATGAGCGCGGCCCGTGAGTGTCAAGCCGTTAATGGCAAGCGGGCGCAAACTGACCCTATTGCTAGGATAGCGGGTGTGGCTTTTGGTGAAAAGGGCGGGCGCTGCGGTGAAATATGCAGATTATATCGAGAATCGTTCACCCAGATAGACTTGGCGAACGCCGCGATGCTCGACAACCTCTTGCGGGGTGCCTTCCATCAACACCGAACCATCATGGATGATATAGGTGCGGTCAACGACATCTAGGGTCTCACGGACATTGTGATCGGTGATCAGGACGCCGAGGCCGTGGCCTTTTAGCTGGCTGATCAGGTCGCGGATCTCTCCCAATGCGATCGGATCGATGCCGGCAAGCGGTTCATCAAGCAACAGGAATGTCGGCCGCGCGGCCAATGCGCGGGCAATTTCAAGACGGCGGCGCTCACCACCCGATAAATTGACTGATGGTGTTTTGCGCAGGTGGGTAATGGCAAATTCTGCCATTAAATCCTCTAGCAAGCCGTCCCGATCATCCTCGGTGCCTTCTTGCGTTTCCAGCACAGCGCGGATGTTTTGCTCTACGGTCAACCCCCTGAAAATACTGGATTCCTGAGGCAAATAGCCAATGCCAAGACGGGCGCGCTGGAATACCGGCAGGCCGGTGATATCATTGCCATCAATCTGGACATTGCCCTCATCTGCCGGCAATAGACCGGCCAGAATATGAAATGTAGTGGTTTTACCAGCGCCGTTTGGTCCAAGCAGACCAACGGCCTCACCGCGGCGCAGTTTCAGCGATACATTGCGCACCACCCGCCTTTGGTCAAAGCTCTTGCCGATGCCGCTCGCCACAAGTCCACGCGTCTCGGCAACCAGTTTTGGTGCTGATGGCCCAAAATTTAGCTCGCCGCCAATAGCCGTTGGCGCACCCATAGTAGGCGCACCCATAGTAGGCGCACTGGTAGTTGGCGTACTGGCAGTTGGCGCGGGTGTGGTTGGTTGATTGGCCGAGGGGGGAAAGGGCCGGTTACCGTCATAATTTTCGGTCATTATTACGTTGCCCTCATCAAGGCGTTTAATTGTTCATTATGGCGGCAAAGCCTATTGGCTGAGGACTCCGCTGACGCGCGATCCAGAACCATCTGATAATATTCGACTAATTCCGGTGTCAAAGTCAACCTCTGCGCGCGCGCCGCGCATTACGTTCGGTCCATCCTTGACCTCGACATTGCCAGTTAGCACTGCTTTTGATGTCGCATAATCATAGGTCACGCTGTCGCCTGTTGCGATCTTGCCATCGCTGGTAACGACCTTCACATTGTCATCGGCATTGATTGTTTTAAGGGCACCATCAGCGCCAATAATGCCAACCACACGCTCGCCAGAAATGGTGCGTTTATCCGCGTCCACATAGACCGCTGAACCGCGGGCAACGATCGTTTTATTGGCGGGGTCGGCGGCGTTGTAATTGATGTCACGGGTCGCCGTCATCGTTCCTGTAGCGCCACTTACCACCGCGTTCTTGCCCTCGACGACATAAATTAACCCTTTGATATCATATGTAAGTTTTTCACCTTGGGCGAGGGTGTCGGCGCTTTTGTAATCAACATTGCCGGTGGCAACGACCTTGTCGATACGGCGCTTTGCGGCCTTTGGATCATAGGTCGCAACTAATTCTTCAGCCGCCAGTTCGGTGCGTCCCTGTTTGGCAATCGCACCGCCCTTGGCAATGTAGATGCCGGCGTTCTGATCCCATTCCAATAGCTCGCTAGCCTCGATGGTTAGGGGCTCTGATTGCTGGGCAATGGCGGCGTTAGGGCCAGCCAGAATAGCGACAAAAACGGGGGCCATTATCATCGCTGTTCGGAATGATTTAAAGAGTGCTACATGTCGCATTTTTTTACCTTACCTATTGCGATGCCCGATGATTGGCTTACTAACTTATCCTGTTTGTGCCGCATGGTGCGGCGATAATCTTTCGTCTATTTAGAGTCTTGTGTCTATTCAAAGGCGACAATGTTGTTCAGAATCATTCTAGCATCACCAATAAAGCGGATGCGCTGGCCGTTCTGGGTGCTGTCCATTGCGTTTGAGGTGATGATGCTCGATGGGTCGCGCACCTCCACCGGGGTCTCACTGCGCATATCACCGGTGCTGAAATCAGCATATAGCAACTCGGTTTGCAGGGTGATGTTACGGTTGTAATCGGTGAGGATTACCGATCCGGACAAATCGACCTGACTAGTTGTTTGGTTAAAGATACCACTATTGGCCGTTGCACTGGTGGTGGACCCATCGTCAAAATGCATCGATGCGGTTGGCTGATCCAAAGATATCTGGCCGGACCCGTCTTTATCTTCATTCGCGCGGTCGGCGATGATTTCAAAATTATCGCCTGATTCAAGGCGGCCGCGATAGCGCACACCGGTTAACTCCACATTGCCATCATCATTAACGGCGATCTCTTTGATATCGAGGCGGATATCATCGCCAGAGCGAAACAGGCCAAGCCAGCTTATGATGGCGATGGTGGCGACCAAGCCGAGGCCAATAAACACAAAGCTTGGGCGGGCGAACCATGCGGGTTTTGCCTCAGCCTTTGATTGCGCATTTTTAGGGGCGAATTTGGCGAGGCGGGTCTTTGTCTGCTGATCATTGTCTGGCATTTTGGGGCCTGCCCTCGGTCATTTGGTAAGTGTGGTCGTCTTGCTTTGCGTGATGCTCTTGAGATTGCGTTTAGTGATGGAAAATATCCAACTCGGCAAAGCCGGTGAGATCCAGCTTTGTCCGTGTCGCCAAAAAGTCGAAACAGGCGGCGGCTTCGGCACTGCGGTTCTCGCGGGCTAGCATCATGTCTAATTTGGTGCGCAGCTGGTGCAGGTACAAAACATCACCAGCGGCATAGTCACATTGCTGTGGGGTTAATTCATCGGCGCCCCAGTCAGATGATTGCTGTGCTTTGGAAATCTCGATCTGCAATAACTCGCGGCAGAGATCCTTTAGACCATGCCGATCAGTATAGGTCCGGCAGAGTTTTGACGCGATCTTTGTACAGTAAACAGGCCCTTTGATTTCGGCAATATTGTGGTTCAATACGGCAATATCAAAGCGCGCAAAATGGAACAGCTTGGTAACGCTGGCATCTTGCAAAAGCGCGGTAAGATTTGGGCTTGGCTTGGCATCAACACCAATTTTCACCAGATGCGCATTGCCGTCACCAGATGATAGCTGGACCAGACAGAGCCTGTCGCGATGCGGGTTTAGACCCATCGTTTCAGTGTCAATCGCAACCGAAGTGCCAAAGCTAAGGCCATCGGGTAAATCATCGTGGTAAAGCGTGGTCGCCATGCTGGTCACTTTCTCGCCTAGGGAAGGCTGGCTAGCCCCTGCAAGGCTGGCACTGTGTCTGTTACCACCCTAGTATCAAAAATAAACAACAAATCCAATCAGTTTGTTACGCACAGCGCATGCCCAAGGCCGTTATGCACCGTGCCATTAGAGCGGTCAGCATGCCATTATAGCGGCCGGCGTGCCAGCGAGAAGACTTGGCCGGTTGGGCCGCCAATCCCGTAAGAGGCTATCAAGAGCGCTAATTCGGCTACCTCATCGGGGTGTTTCACCCGCTCCCACGCGGGTAATCCGGCAGGTGGTTCAATGGTGTATTTGTCCAGAATATCCTTTGTGGTGACACCTGAATTGGGGTCTTGGCGGCTCAATGTCGTTGTGGCTGTTGGGCCTGGAACCAGCGTGTTCACAGCGATCCCGCGGTCCCACACCTCATTTGCGAGGCCTTCACTCATCATGTTCAACCCTGCCTTTGAGACATGATAGGCGGCGCTATTCTGTCCGGGGCTAAAGCCTTTGCCGGACGATAGATTAATGATGCTCGCACCGCTCGGCATGGCCGCTAGCAAATGCCGGGTAAATAGATAGGGGCCGCGAATATTTACCTCGATTGTCTTCCACCATGCCTCGGGGTCTGACTCTGCCAATTTGCCCTGATCGAGATAGGCACCAGCATTATTCACCAGAATATCGACGCTAGAGACGGATTGTTTGATCATTTCGCAAAAGGCTGTCACGGCAATAGCATCGGCAACATCAAGCGCCTCGGCAATGCAGCGCCGACCCATGGCCTCTATCTCTGCTTTTACCGCCGCAATTGCCTCACCAGACCGTGCGCAAATCACCACATCCGCCCCGGCATGGGCAAAGGCAAGGGCGATTGAACGGCCAATACCGCGCCCCGCCCCTGTCACAATCGCCGTCTTGCCAGAGAAATTATGGTTCCCAGAGAAATTATGATTTATTGTCATTATGATCCTTCTAATTGCGCCTCAAGCTGGGCGATTTTCTGGTTCATCTCGGCTAGACCGGCGTCCCAATCGGCCTGATGCTTGGCGACATAATGCGCGGCTGGTAATACCGCTTGCAGACAATCTGTACCGGCAAATATGCGCGTGTCACATACCATAACAAACGGACGGTCCTTGACTGTTTTGGCTTCGGCAAACGCGTCTATAATGTCGGTAATATTATTGCCATCCACTCGGCGTACAGCGCATCCAAAGGCGGCAAACTTTTCTGGTACGGGCTCCACCGCTAGAACATCCTGTGTCCGCGAGGTTGCCTGCAAATCGTTATTGTCGATGATATAGACGAGGTTTGATAGCTTTTGGTGCGCCGCGAACATGGCCGCTTCCCAGACATTGCCTTCCTGTAATTCACCATCGGAAAACAGACAATAGATCCGTTTGTCATTGCCTTTCATGCGCTCGCCCCAGGCGATGCCAGCGGCTTGTGATGGTCCTTGACCAAGTGATCCGGCGGTGATTTCAAAGCCTAACTGTCCTTCAATCGGGCTTTGGTCGATTTTGGTGCCATCGGCGTTATAGGTACGCAAATCCTCCATGTCATAGGACCCATGCTCGGCAAGGGCGCCATAGGTCATAATCGCGTCATGCCCGTTTGACAGGACAAAACGGTCATGGAACCACCCCGTATCATCGCCGCGCATTTCATCAAAATACAGGCAGGCTGCAATATCGGCCAAGGCCACGCCCTGACCGGCATAACCGCCGCGCTGCATGCAGATATCCAACACATTGCGCCGAATTTTCGCCGCCATTAGTTCCAGCGCAGTGATGCGGCTATTCGAGATCTGGTTCATTATGCAGCTCCTTCAATGCGGGTTGCGAGTGTCTCGGCGTCTAGGCCAAGCTCGCGCCGGATATGCCCAAGCGTGCCGCCGGGGGCCCATTGGTTCGGAACACCGATGCGGGTGATTTTCGGTCCGCCGCCAATATCCGATACAATTTCACTAACAAGACTGCCAAGGCCAGTGACAATCTGATGGTTCTCTACGGTCACAACGGTATTATGCGTGAAACAATAATCGGCGACTTCCGTTTCATTGACTGGCTTTAGGGTGGGCACATGCAAGAGAGAGTGCTTGATGCCCTTTTCCGTGAGGATGGCGCTGGCTTCTAATGCCCATTGCGTGGCATGGCCGGTGGCGATAATGCCAATGCCGCCACCATCAACAAGCTGGTATGTCTTGCCAAGTTCAAACCGGTATTTGTCTGGATCAAGAAGCCGCGGCGTGTCACCGCGATGGGCGCGCATATAAACAAGGCCCGGCGTGTCAACTGCGACTTCCATCGCCTGTTCAAATTCGGTCACATCCATTGGATCAATGACAGTGGTGTCAGGAATGGCGCGGACCATGCCAAGATCCTCTGCCGCCTGATGATGGATGCGGGCCGGATTGGCAATGCCCGGAGTAAATCCAAGAACAATACTGGTAAGCGGCCCAGTGCCCATACAGATCATCATCTGGTCATAGGCGCGGCGTGTTGCGTAACAGGCAAAGGTGGTTGCAACTGGCACAAAGCCAGCCTTGGCAACACCCGCTGCAACTGAGATCAAATTCTGTTCCGCCATCCCGACATCAAGATGTTGGCCCGGAAGCTCTTTTTTCACACGAATGATCTGGCAATATTTGCTGAGATCAGCACTCATCATCACTACATCCTTGCGGCGGGTGCAAAGATCAAAGCTGATATCGTCAAAAGGTGCAGGATGAATAACTGGGCCATTGGATAGTAACATGGCGGTGTCCTTGTGGTTGTTAGCTGGTTTTGGTCAAGAGCAGGCGAACTGGGTAAGGGCAGTGTCCTGAGGCGGTGTTAATAGGCCGGGTTCGCTCGATAATGCGACTTTGCCGCCGGTGATTGAGGTGGCTGAAACGCACAAATCTGTGCGCAACGGATTTTCGTTCACATCCATTTCGCATTTCGAACTGTCACCAATAAAGGCACTGATCGCGAGGCCGGCTTGCTGGCCAACACCAGATCCCATGAAATGCGGCCATAGCGTGCATCCATCTGGCAAGGCGGCGGCTAGATCGAGCGCCCCCGTGACTCCGCCCCATTTTGCGACATCGGGCTGCAAGACGCTAACACCGGCATTGGCCATGCCAAGGAATTGCGGGATGCCGTAGAGGTTCTCACCTGCGGCAAGTGGTATGCGTGTTTGGCTGGCTAGGTCGTGCCAAATTTGGGGGGCAAGATCGGCGCGGATTGGTTCCTCGGCAAATAAAAGCTCATAATCCTCAAGGCGCTTTAGAATCGCTAGGGCGTCTTGCGGATCCCAACATTGGTTGGCATCGATCATTAACCGTGCCCCGTCACCCATCTGGCGCGCGGCCTCGGCGACGAATGCTACATCGCTATCGGCATCAAAACCGATCTTTAATTTGAACTCTGACTGTCCCATCACAGCGTGATCAGTCATCCGCTTGACGAGGTCAGGCTGGTTCACTGAACTGGCATAGCATTGGGCAGAAGCGTTCACATTCATAAAGCTGGCAAAGCTCTGGCCAGCATGGCGAAGGCACAAATCCCACGCCGCAGTGTCGAGGCCAGCAAGGATATGCTCGAAGACTTTGTCCTGACCAATATGAAGAAAATAAACCGATAGGCGTTGGCGCAGATGGGCGGTTAGTTCTGCCGGCGCGGCAAACCTAAAACCGGTGAGATGAGTGGCAACAACATCCTCCACCAAATGCGCCTTGTGAATATTGGCGCGCGGTGGAAAGTTCGCCCAGATTTCGCCCCAGCCAAAGCAACCATCATCAGCCACAAGTTTGACCAATAACGCTGGCCGCACATGCATCTGGCCAAGCGCCATATTTGGGCTGACACCGCCATGGGCGTTCAATGGATACAGCTCGACCGAAGCCAGCTTTACGTCATGTTTAAAATTCATGGCGTTGGCCTTGTCTGATCTCATGTTGTTGTAAAAAAGTCATGCTATCGGTCTCAATAAGCCACATAGGCGGCATGCTCACTGGTGTAGAAATTGATTGCTGTGGGGCCAACGGAATAGGCACCGACGCCTGAATTTTTGATCCCGCCAAAGGGCATATTATTGTCGGGTACGGTGCCGTGATTCACGTGCATCATACCGTTCTGGCTTTCGGCAAGAAAACGCTGGACGAGGCTGTTCTGGTTCGAGAACAGCGCAGAGGTCAGGCCAAATTCAGTGCCATTCAAGATCTGTATTGCCTCGTCGAAATCGTCATATTCCAACAGGCTCAGGACGGGGCCAAAAATCTCTACCTGTCCAGCGGTGCTATCATGTGCCACGTCGCCTAAAATGGTTGGACGATAGTAATAGCCGCCTTCATCACCGGCACCATCTGGGGCATGGCCGCCGGCCAAGGCAACGGCCCCTTCGGCGATCGCTGTGGCCGTGGTCGCGGTGACCTCCTGCCAATGCTGGCGGTTGCATAGTGGCCCCATATTGGTGGCTGGATCCATCGGGTCACCCAAAATGGCGGCATTGGCTTTTTCGACAAATAACGCTTTCGCCTCTTTGGCAAGATCACGCTGGATAAGAACGCGGCTAATGCTGGTACAACGCTGGCCACCGGTTTGGAATGCCGCCCCGTAAATCTGGGTGACGGCATTATCAAGATCGTGGCAATCATTCAAAATGGCCGCATTTTTACCGCCAAGCTCTAGCTGGGCCGGAATAAGATTTTGCGCCGCCGCCGCGCCAACAAGGCGTCCAGTTGTAACGGATCCGGTAAAGCTTACGCCTTGGATATGTTCCTCGGCGATCAATGCGCTTGCCTGCCGCCCGCCAATCATCGCCATTTGCACCAGACCTTCGGGGAAGAACTCTTGCGCGATCTCACATAGGATGTAATTCGCCGCTGGGGTGAATTGGCTTGGTTTGAAAATCACCGCATTGCCAAAGGCAAGGGCTGGACACATTTTGCGCAACGGTGTCATTGCTGGAAAATTCCACGGCGATATACAGAAGATCGTACCACGGGGGCGGCGCAAGATTTGATTGGAGAAATTAGGTCGGCCAGTCGCAATTGGTGTGGCCCCCATACGGGCGGCTTCGCCAACCATGAAACGGCCTTCGGTGGCACCTTTCATCGTCTCGCCTTTGGCCTCGGCTAGGATCTTGCCTTGCTCTGCGACAATGGATTCGGCGATACGGTCGGCATTCGCCACCACCGCATCCAAGAACGCGTCTAGACGTGCGCCGCGTTCAAGGCCCGGCAATTTTGCCCATTCGGCTTGGGCGGCGTTGGCACGCGCAACTATGCCCGGAATATCTGCCTCATCGGCCCAGCTATAGCGCCCAACGATTTGCTCTGGTTTTGCCGGATTTACCGTCTCGAAAGTAGGGCCAGTGCCGGTGGTAAAATCATATTTTGGTGACATAATGAGGTAGATCCTTAAGGCACGATAATAGCGCGGGGAAGAAGTTCGGTTTCTAGCTGTTGTTTGGCTTCGGCATGGGTCACCCAGTCTGGCGGCGGGAAGTTAGCCGCCATATCCCAATCATCGCCCGTTGCCTGCATATGCGCTGTGATGCGCTGGTCAAATTCATCCATCATCGCGGCATGTTGCGGGTCGTCGACAAGATTAGTCTGTTCCAGCGGGTCACTGTTCAGATCATATAGATCTGTGCGCAAATCCTTGGTGCGGACATATAGCCAGTCACGCGTGCGGATGCCGCGCTGGGCATAGGGCGTGTATTCACCAACATTGCCATCATTCTGGCGGAATAGCTGGTACCAGATGGTATCACGATGAGTGTCGCTAGTGCCGTCCAGCGCGGCAAGATAGCTTTGTGAGTGGGTGTCATCTGGCATGGTGATGTCCAGCATTTCGCACAAGGTCGCCATCAGATCGACGCCAACATCAACCATTGCTTCGCTCTTGCGTCCACCCGCCAACCGGTCAGGATAGCGAATGATGAACGGCACTTGCATGGCGGCGCGATATGCCTGGTTCTTGATTCCACAGAAAGACCCGTGCTGGCCGAGCATGTCGCCATGGTCGCTCCAGAAGATCACCATCGTATTGTCGGCAATGCCAAGCTTGTCGAGATGGTTCATTAGGCGCCCGACATTCCAGTCAATATTGCTGATCATACCGTAATATTCGGCCATGAACTGGCGGATTTCAGCCTCTGTTTCGGGCTCGCCAGCGGGTTTCTTATCATAGGCGGCATGGCTGTGATGGGCCGCCTTGGTGGCGCCATTACACAGAACATTTGTCCGAAATTCCTGTGTCAGGCGTTGCTTTTCCATGTCCGGAACGCCCGCGCGCAGATCCATATCTGCCGGATCATACATAGAGCGCCAATGCTCTGGCATATTGTTCGGGAAATGCGGCGGACCATAGCTCACATAGCCAAAGAATGGCTTGCCGCTATCATTGTTGGCGGCATCGTCGATGAAGTCGATCAACTGGTCAGTCTGGTAGTCAGGCTCGTAGCGTTTCGACAGGTGGGGCGTGCCAGCATCATCAAAATAGACGGATTTCAGATATTCGTGACCGCGGTTAAATCCAACGAAATGGTCAAAGCCGAAGCGCCGTTCCTTTGGCACAAATCCCGGCTTTGGCCCGCCTTCAAGATGCCATTTGCCAATATAACCGGTTTGGTATCCGGCATCGCCTAGCATTTCGGCAAGGAATGTCTGGTCGCCGCGAAGGGGAAAATGGTTTTGCACCATGCCGTGGCCTTGCGCGTATTTGCCGGTAAGAACACTAGCACGGAACGGACAACAGACCGGATAGCTTGTATAGGCCTCGGTAAAATGCACACCCTCTTGCGCCAGACGGTCAATGTTTGGCGTCTTCACCACTTTATTGCCGCTACATCCCATCGCGTCAGCGCGCATCTGGTCAGGATAGATGATGATGATGTTGGGTTGCTTACTCATGCGCTCTCTCCTTTGATGGTGCGGCGAAGGCGTCTCCAGATAGGCTCGCCAAACAATGTCAGGAACAATAGGCCATAGATCACCAAGCCAATCGGCGTGTTGAAGAATTCAAGAACGCTGCCCTGTGATGTGGTGATCGATTGGCGGAACCCATCTTCAAAAATGGCACCAAGCACAAAGCCGATCACGAGCGGAGCCACACTGAATCCCAATTTACGGATGATATAGCCAAACACCCCGGCCGCCAGCATCACACCAACCGCGAACAGGCTGGCAAAGGTGGAATAGATACCGGCAACGCTCAATAGCAATACGAGGGGTAGTACGATGTTCTGTGGTACGCGGATGATCTGGGCGGCAAAGCGGATGGCAAAATAGCCAACCAGCATCAACACGATGTTGATCACGAACAGGCCGATATAGATGGCGTACATGATGTCGCCGCGCTCTTCGAATAGCATCGGGCCCGGTGTTAGATTGTTGATTGCAAAAGCACCCAATAGGATTGCCGCCGCGGGTGTTCCAGGAACGCCCAATGTCATAGTCGGCAATAACGCACCACCAACCGTTGCGTTATTCGCGGTTTCCGGCGCAAGCACGCCAAGCGGCGAGCCTTTGCCAAATTCCTCTGGCTTGTCGGAGCGTCGCTTTTCTTCGGCGTAGGAATAATAGGCCGCGACCGCCGCGCCTTCGCCGGGGATAATGCCGATGATTGTTCCGATCACCGAAGACCGTGCCAACGTGCCGCGCAATTCCTTGATGCGCCGCCAACCCGGAATAACGATCTTTAGACTGCTGGCATTGAAATCAATGCGGGTCATTGCCCGTTCGGCGCCAATAAACACTTCCGACACTGCAAAAATACCGATCAGGAATGGAATCAGCTTGATGCCGCTATAGAATTGGTAGCTACCAAAAGTATAGCGCTCGCCGCCGCTAAGCGGGTCAATGCCCCATGTTGTCAACCACAATCCAACGCCGGCCATGGTCAAGCCCTTCCACAGGCTAGCACCGGCAACGCGCACAACAACCGACAGGCCAAAAACGCAGACTGCAAGATATTCCCGCGGGCCGAATTGCGCCGCTAGCTTGGCTAGAAGGGGGGCGAAAATGGCTAAGATAACGGCGCTAAACAGGCCGCCTAGCACCGATCCGGTGAGTGATAGGCCAAGGGCCTCGCCGCCGCGCCCTGAACGGAACATTGCATTGCCATCTTGGGCCGTTGCCACGGCGGCACCGGTGCCCGGTATTCGCGCCACAATAGCACTAATAGAGCCGCCATAAATGGAGGCCGAATAAATTGCTAGCAACAGCACAATCGATGGAACGAACGGCATTTCAAACGTAAAGGGAAGCGCCAGCGATAGCGCAACTGGCGGCCCAAGGCCTGGCAAAACGCCAATAACGATACCGATGGTGACGCCAACCACTAGCATCACCAGCGTTAAGGGCTGGAATAATAAATCTACGGCAAGATTAAAGGCTATTGCATCAAACATGGGCACCGCCTATCGGAAATGGGTGTCGAGGCCATAGGTGAACACCAAATAGGTTAACACCGACCCAATTATAATGATGGCGAATTGCCACAATTTGCGGGTACCCATAGCCAGAGCAACCCATGGTGCCGCAATAATGCCGGCGGCAATGAAGCCAAATTCGCGCCAGATAAAAAAGCTGGCACAGGTCGCGACCATCGTGAACAGGCCGCGCCGCGCTTGTATCCAGTCTTTATAGACCGTCTCGCCCTGATCACCGCCAGATCCACCCGCCAGCAAATATTCAAAGGCATAAATGACAGCGCAAACAGCAATGAAAGAAATGAGGGCAAGGGGAAAGAAATGTGTTGGCAATGTCGCACCGCCCAGAGCCGGCGTCTCAAACCCACTGGCAAGCCAAGCCATATAGGCAAATGTCACCATCAAGACGGCGACAAAGACAAGGTTTGCAATGCGTTGTGAAATCATTTCCAGACTCAATCAGGTGCTTAAACAAGGGCTACAGTGAAACTAAATAGATAAAGAAAACGACATCCCGGCTGCATTATGCCGGGATGTCGATCATGTTAAGGCTTATTTGTGCAACAAGCCAAGGCCATCAAGGATCGGTGAATATAGATCCTTGCCAGACTGAATAAGCGCCGTGGTGTCCTCGACACCATGCACCCAATACCAGCTGATGGCAGACGGAATAGATGTGCGGAATGCATCATTGTCCATAGAGGCTTTGGCTGCATTTAGGAGTGTCTTAACCACATCGTCAGGCGTGCCTGCTTTAACGGCAAAGCCACCATGAACCCAAGCGCCAGCTTCTTTGCCCGGCACAGCTTCGCCAACAGTGCGAACGCCCGGCAGGTCTTTTGCATAGAAATCCTTGCGGTTGTTATCAAGGATGATCAATGGACGGATCTTGTCGCCAAACGCGTTCTTCGAGGCAACCTGACCAACAGCGACATCAACCTCACCGGCAACAAGACCGTTTAGCGATGCAGGCACTGTTTTTAGCGCGATAGTAGTGAATTCCAGGCCAAACTGGTCAGCCAACTGGACGGCAGAAAGGTTCGGCGGGGCACCAAGATTGTTAACGCCCATCTTTAGCTTTTTGCCCTTCGCGCCTTCGATGAACTCTTCAAAGGTTGTGTAAGGGCTGTCGCTGCGCACATAGAGTGCGTTCGAGGCAGAAATGCCAGCAAATAGCGGTACGAAATCCTTCAGGGGATCATAAGGAGTGGCACGCGTCAGCGGCACTACCATAAAGCTCGGCGGTGACCAGTTGAACAATGTGTAGCCATCGGCAGGTGCCTCAACCACTGACATAGTGGCTGGAACATGGGCGCCGCCTGGACGGTTCACAACATTAACAGGAACGCCGAGTTCCTTGCTCATAGCCTCGGCCTGAATGCGGGCCATAACGTCGGCATTACCACCGGCGGCAAAAGAGACCACCAAGGTAATTGGCTTTTCCGGGTAAGCGGCCTGGGCAACTGTTCCCATGCTAAATACAGCCATTGCGGCAATGCTTACGCCGGCTAGCTGTTTGATTATTCGTTTCATTTGTTCCTCCCAAATATATCCGCTAGAGCCCAACTCAAGACGCATGCGCGGCAGTTAAATAGTAAATCTGGTCTTCTAATGATCGAAAGTACTAGACATCCATACCATTAATTATTAATCTAAACCGAGTCAAACGCTATTTTTCAGAGGCCGCCATGAACTTGACAGAAATGAAACGAGAGTCTGTGCCTCTTCATGTCGAGGTGGCGTCCTTGTTGCGGAACCAAATCATGTCTGGGCGATTGCGCGCTGGTGAGAGGTTGCCGGCGCTTAGTGAGCTCACCGAAAAATTTGGTGTGGCCCGCATGACCATTCGCCAAGCCATGGGTGCATTGCAAGATGAGGGCTTGATAGAGCGCTATGCGGGCAAAGGCACATTTGTTCGCGACGTTGAAATCCCTGTGCGCCAGAAATTGAACATGAAGGCCGAGCTTTCGCAGCTTCAATCGATGGTGGCACAGCTTGAAGTGTCAATCGTCGGTGATGGTGAGCCAGCCGCGCTTGTTGATGTGGATGGCACCGCCTTTCGTCAAATGAAGCGGACGCACACACAGTCTGGCGAGCCATTCTGTCAGGTGGATATTTTGCTGGAAGATCGGGTGTATCTAAAAGCGCCGGATCGCTTTGAGAATGATATCGTCGTTACCGTGCTCAAGGATTTGAATATCGATGTCCAGTCGGCCCGCCAGCGTGTCACTATTTCCTATGCTGATGTTGAAATTGCCGAAGCATTGGGCGTGCCGATCAACGCACCAGTGTTCCGCGTACTTCGCGACTTTTTCTGCGACAAAGGCAATCTTGTCTATTCGGCGACACTAATCTATCCGGGCGACAAACTCGAGCTTGATATCGAATTTACCGTCTGATCCACCGCTTAAATTACCGTTATCTCACCGCTTAAACTATCGTCTGGGGGCGGTTCCTTTTTACAGTACAGGTCATGCTATGCAAAAAGATCACAATATTGCCGCGCTAGAGCATATGGCGACTAAATTGCGACTTCATGTTGTCAATATGGTTGCGCCATCGGGTCAGGGTTATGTCCAGCAAGGGCTTGGCGCGGCAGATATTTTTACCTCGCTCTATTTTGCCGAGGCGACAATGGATCCGACTAATCCGACATGGCGTGACCGTGACCGGATTTTCCTAACAACAGCGCATAACACGGCGATTTTTTATGCGGCGCTGGGCGAGAAGGGGTTTTTCGATGCAGAACGCTTGTCCAGCTATGTGACCGACGGATCGGAATTGGAAATCAATTCATCCGAGCGCATGGGCCCGTTTGTCGAGGCGACTTGTGGCTCTCTGGGCCAAGGCCTGTCAGTGGCAATTGGATGTGCGCTGGCGGCAAAACGACAGGGCCGCGCGAGCCGTTTCTATGCGATTCTCGGTGATGGTGAGATGCAGGAAGGCCAGATCTGGGAGGCGGCGATGTTCGCTGGAGCCGCTGGACTGGATAATCTATGCCTGATCGTCGATTACAATTTTGTGCAATCAGAAGGCCCGATGGATTTGGTAATGTCGCTGGAGCCGTTGTTGGACAAGATGGAGAGCTTTGGTTTTGCCTGTCAGGAGGTTGACGGTAATGATATGGGCGCGTTGCTGGCGGCCTATAACAATGCCCGCGAAACCAAGGGCAAACCTAGTTTCATCAAGGCAAACACCCTTATGGGCAAGGGCGTTGCTTCGTTAGAGGGGTTGATGTTCCACCAATTGCGCTTCCCCGAAGAAGTCGCCAATAGTGCCCGCGCCGAATTGGAGGCACAGCTATGAGCCAGACACTCACCCAATTAGAAGCGGCCGATTTCATCAACCGGTCATTTACGCCGGTGCCGCGTTCCTATGGTGACGCCTTGCTCGATGCCGCAAAGACGGATGAACGGATTGTTGCGCTTTGTGCCGATTTGGTGACGCCGACCGAGACAGACCGGTTTCGCGATGAATTGCCGGATCGGTTTCATAATACTGGGATTGCCGAGGCCAATATGATCGGCATGGCGGGCGGCATGGCGCGTTCGGGCGAGATACCGTTCTGTCACAGTTTTTGTGCCTTTATCACCAAGCGCGTGCTCGACCAGATCACCTTGCAGACGGCTTATCCTAATTTGCCGGTGAAAATTGTTGGGTTTCTGCCGGGTGTTGCAACATTGCTTGGTGTATCGCATCAGGCGATTGAGGATGTTGCGATCATGCGGGCTGTGCCAAATATGGCGATCTTTGAGCCATCGGGTCCAGAATATCATGCCGCTATGGTCAAGCTGGCATTAGAATGGGATGGGCCGGCTTATTTGCGGATGAAGCGTCCGGAAAAGGCACCCGAGGCATTCACGCCGCAGAGCCTAGAGATTGGCAAGGGCGTGGTTCGCCGCGATGGCACCGATGTCACGATCATCTCGGCTGGCCTGTGCGTATCAGAGGCACTTACCGCGGCGGATCATCTTGCCGGTGAGGGCGTATCTGCTAGTGTTGTTGATATGGCCTCGATCAAGCCGCTGGATAGTGAGCTTGTGTTAGAACGTGCGGCCACCACAGGGGCGATCGTCACAGCGGAAAATCACTCGATCATCGGTGGTCTGGGATCGGCCGTTGCAGAAACGCTGGTTGAGGGCGGTGTTGGCTTGCCGTTTGAGCGGGTTGGTGTCAAAGACCGTTTCTGTGAGGGCGGCACTACGCCTTATCTGATGAACAAATTTGGGTTGGACCATCTTGCCATTGCTGACGCTGTGCGCCGGGTCGTCGCAAAAAAGGGTTAGCGGGTCGGTGCCTAGTGTAAGTGAAGTCAAACGCTGGCTTGATGTTTTTTCCAGTGGTGGTGGCAAAGCGGATGGCGAATCGCTATTTGCCGGGGGTGCGATATGGCGGGATTATCTCGCATTTGGTTGGGATTTGCGCACCCATGAAGGCGCTCCAGCATTACACGCCGCGATCCCTGAAAAACCCTTTACCCTGCGCACCGATATTGAACAGATTTCTGCCGATGAATTTATCTTTGAATTTGACGGACCGCATGGTGCGTGCCGTGGGTTAATTGCCATTTCAGATGGCAAATGCACGCGGCTATTCACCTCGCTAGAGGATATGGGGACGCCGCAATCAGCCGCTGGTGATGCCCCGCAAATATTGATAATTGGCGGCGGGCAAAGCGGCTTGGCACTAGGTGCGCGCTTGGCGGATCAAGGTGTACCCTATCTCATTGTCGAACAGAATAAGCGCATCGGTGATAATTGGCGTCATCGTTATGATTCGCTGGTTTTGCATGATCCCTCATGGGTCAATCACCTGCCGTTCAAACCATTTCCAGATGACTGGCCGATCTATACGCCAAAGAATATGATGGGCGATTGGCTGGAGGATTACGCCAAGAGCCTCGATCTCAATGTTGCAGTAGATTGCCGCCTCACCGGTGCCCAGTTTGATGAAACGGCACAGAGCTGGTTAATCCGGCTAGAGCGGGCTGGGGCGAGAGAAGAGTTAACCGTGCCGCATATTGTTTTTGCGGTTGGCACATCCGGATTTGCGCATGTTCCCCAATTTGATGGCGCCAAAGATTTCGGCGGCGAGCAAATGCATTCAAGCGCCTATGTCAGCGGCGCCGCATATAAGGGCAAGCACGTGACCATCGTTGGGGCGACCAATAGCGCCCATGATATCGCGGTTGATCTTGTGAAACATGGCGCCCATCCCACTTTGATCCAGCGCAGTTCAACCCATGTGGTGCCGCACAAAGTCTATGTCGAGGATATTCTTGGCGCGACCTATTCGCGCTCGGGCCAGATCAGTCTGGAGAGAGCCGATTTCCTTAGCCTGTCTAACCCGATGCGGCGTCTGGAAGACAAGGCGCGGGCGCTGTTTGATCAGGTCCAGGACGAGTGGTCAGGCTTTTATGATCAATTGCGCACAACAGGCTTTGTGGTTGATTTCGCCGAGGATGGCACGGGCATTGTTGGCAAATACCGGCGCTCTGCGTCTGGCTATTACATCGATGTTGGTGGGTCACAGCAGGTGGTGGACGGCAAAATCGCGGTCAAGAGCGGTGTTGGTGTGGACCGTTTGGAACCGCGTCATGTGGTGCTAAGTGATGGTAGTCAGCTATCTGCCGATGCGGTTATTTACGCGACTGGCTTTGGCTCTATGGAGGCATGGGTCACGCGCCTCATTAATCAGGAAACAGCCGATAAGATTGGCCGTTGCTGGGGATATGGATCTGGTTATCGCGGCGATCCGGGGCCATGGGAAGGCGAGCTTCGTAACATGTGGAAGCCAACAGCCCAGAAAGGCCTCTGGTTCATGGGCGGCAATCTTGCACAGGTGCGGACCTATTCACATTATCTAGCGCTACAGCTACGCAAAGCAAGCGCGTAAAGCGTTTGATGCATGTCGATAAAATAAGAAAATGGTGCCCAGGAGAAGCTGTGTGCAGAATTATCCTAGATTTGATAGAAAAAGCAGTCAGTAGTGGAAAATGGCAGGGCCGTTTTATTGCTGTCTAATTGCTAGTGTGAAAGCGCTAGTCTGCAAACTCTAACTCCCCATCGGCGATTTGCTGTGCCTCTATGCTCTCGAAAAGTGCTTTGAAATTACCCTCGCCGAAACCGTCATCACCCTTTCGCTGGATGAATTCAAAGAAGATTGGGCCAATCACCGTTCGGGAGAAGATCTGCAGCAGGATTTTTGTCTCGCCGCCATCCACCACGCCTTCGCCGTCGATTAGGATGCCATGGCTTTTCAGCTTCTCTAGCGGTTCTTGATGATTGATGACCCGGCGATGGCTGAGATCATAATATGTGTCTGGCGGTGGCTTCATGAAGCCGATCCCACGCGCTGCGATCTCGTCTACACTGTCATAGATATCATGCGCCCCGACAGCGATATGCTGAATTCCCTCGCCACGATATTTCTCGAGATAGGCGACAATCTGCCCAGTCTCGCCGCGGTCTTCGTTGATGGGTATGCGGATGCGTCCGCAGGGCGAGGTTAGCGCGCGTGAATAGAGGCCGGTGAACTTGCCTTGAATGTCGAAAAAGCGGATCTCTCGGAAATTGAACAGGTCACTATAGAAACGGAACCAGACATCCATGTTGCCGCGGAAGACGTTGTGGGTCAGATGATCCAGATAATGAAAGCCGACTCCGCCAGGGTAAGCTTTGTGAATCCAGCTAAACTCGGCATTGTAGGGGCTGTTGTCGCGATACTGGTCGATGAAATAGATAAGCGAGCCGCCGATGCCGTGGATCGCTGGGACATCCATGACCTTGCCGTTGCCGTCATAAGGAATTGCCCCTTTCGCGACTGCGTGATCGAAGGCGTGCTTCGCGTCGATTACGCGCCACCCCATCGAAGCCGCGCAGGGTCCATGCGCCTCAGCAAACTCCGCCGCGTGGCTGGCCGGGTCGGCATTGACCAGATAGGTGATGTCGCCCTGCTGCCATACCTCGATGGCTTTTTCACGGTGCGTCGCCACGTGGGTGTAGCCCATGCGCGAGAAAAGGTCACGAAGCACATCCGGGTCGGGATGCGCAAACTCGACAAATTCAAAGCCGTCTGTGCCGGCAGGGTTCTCGTCGCAAATCACGGCATGGGGGGCGTCATGTGGAAAGGGGCCCATGGCCTTACTCCTCTGGAATTGTTTGTGCTTTAATCATAGCGTGCATAAAGCAAAATTTTTGCGCAAAATATGCTTATTCAACTTCCAATAATGTGAAATTTGTGCATCAATTGTGATATGATTGACGAATTTGATCGCCGCCTTTTGAAGAGGCTGCAAATACAGGGTAATGCCACAAACGCCGATTTGGCCGAGGCCAGCGGCATGTCGGTCTCGCAGGCGGGGCGGCGGCGTGTCAGGCTGGAGACAGAAGGTGTGATCGAGAGTTATCGGGCGCGCCTGTCGCAAGCTGCTCTGGGGCTGGAAATCCAGGCAATGATCGAGATATCTCTCAACCATCACTCACGTGATTCCGCGGACAATCTACATCGCTATCTCGCCAACAGATCTGAAATCGTGAATATCTGGAGCCTGACGGGAAGCGCCGATTATCTTTTGCAGGTGTTCTGCCGCAATCTTGCCGCGCTCAACAGACTGGTCCATGACGGATTGTTAACACAGCCAGCCATCAGTCATGTGGAGAGCAAGATCGTGATGGAACAGATCAAGGCAGGCACCGCGCTGCCACTCGAGCCAAGCTAAGCCTTCAGGATCTCCAATCTGCATTAAACTCAACAAAACCATCCTTCACTATTTCTACTCATTCATCACCGCCGTTGGTCCGAGCCGCAAGCCCCGCCAACACACGCCCCACCCCCTCGATCAAATTCGATCCAGATTTCACAAACAGCCCCAGTAACCCCGATCGAATGTCGGGTGAGATTTGGGGTTGGATTGGTAAGACAAAAAGTGATCCACGTCCGATTTTACCGTGGATCACTTACGATCATAAATAGCTGATTTAATTTATTAAAAAAATGGTAAATGGTGCCCAGGAGAAGACTCGAACTTCCACGACCTTGCGGCCACTGGCACCTGAAGCCAGCGCGTCTACCAATTCCGCCACCTGGGCACTGTATCAAAGCGTAGGATTGCTTTGGGGGTGTGCGAGCGAGAGAATAGCCACAACGCTCTGCTTGTCAACCACTGGAATGTGAAATAGCAGGGCGCTATGCGGTGATCTAGCGCGTCTATTCCCACTAGACGAATTAGGGGGCTTGCCGCTATTAAAGGGGCTTGTCATTTTGAGCGCGGTTTGGATTGCAAACCAAGGCGCCGAGCAGGCATGAATGCAAAAGGATTGGGGCTAATGCAAAAGACAGTTGCGGTTATTGGTGGATCAGGTTTCCTAGGACGGGCGATCATTGAGTTATTGGCGCGTGACGGTATGCGGGTGATTGCGCTCTGCCGGAATGCAGAGCGGGCAAAATACCTCAAGCCGATGGGCCGCGTGGGCCAGATTAGCGTTGTTGCCGGTAATGCGCTGGATGACGAAGCACTGGAATCTGTGATTGCGCCTGCCGATGCCGTGGTCAATCTGGTTGGTATTCTGGCCGAAACTGGCAAACAAAAATTTAGTGCATTGCAGGCTGAACTGCCCGGCCGCATTGGTGCGCTGGCGGCCAAGCACAAGCTGGACGCGGTGGTGCATCTCTCGGCAATTGGCGCTGATGCTGGATCTAAAAGTCATTATGCACGCTCCAAGGGTGAGGGCGAGGCTAATCTGCTGGCGGCCTTTGGTGATGCGGTGATCCTGCGCCCGTCAATTATTTTTGGCCCACGTGATAATTTCTTTAACCGGTTTGCTGGTATGGCTGTGCTTGCACCGGCCCTGCCTTTGCCGGGCGGCGGTCGCATGTTGATGCAACCTGTTTATGTCGGTGATGTGGCCGAGGCAGTGGCGGCGAGCTTGGTCCCGCGCCCAGCCAAGAAAAAGCTCGGTGGCCGTGTGTTTGAACTTGGCGGTCCCGATGTTCTTAGTTTCCGCCGGTTAATGGAAATGACGTTGGCCAACATCAAGCGCAAACGTGCTTTGGTGCCGGTCCCGCTTAGTGTGATGTCTTTTGGCGCTGTGTTCGCTGGCCTATTGCCAAATCCGCCGGTGACTGTGGATCAGGTGCGGCTATTGGCGATGGATAATGTCGTCAGCCAAGATGCCGCCGGATTATCGGATCTGGGTATTGTTGCAACACCGGTCGAGACAATTCTGCCAAGTTATCTGGGACGCTTTCGCCCGGGCGGACAATTTTCGCGCTAAGCCCAGTTATATAAAGTTCGGACTAGATAAGGCCGATCTGTAGGGCCGCAAGGATGGCGATTGCCAAGGCGATGCGGTAGCCGACGAAAATCGTGAAATTCGCGCGGGCTAGCCATGCCATCATCAACCGGATGGCGAGCAAGGCAAAGCCGCATGACAATATCGCCACGATCAATGCGTCACCGCCAAGGGCGCCATCACCTGTTTCGATAATGTCGAGGGTTTTTAATAGCCCCGCTCCGGCAATGGCTGGGATTGATAATAACAGAGAGAATCGGGCGGCGCTGGTTCGGTCGAATCCGAGAAAACGCGCTGCGGTCATGGTAACGCCAGAGCGTGACGCCCCCGGAATCAATGCAAATATTTGCGCGATGCCGATAAATAATGCCGCCGACCAGCGCATCTCGGCGATCTTGTCCAATTGATGTTTGCTGCGATCCGCAAGCCATAAAGCCAGTGCAAATACCAGATTGGCAATTGCCAATACATGTAGATTTAACAGCCATTTGGGGTCAATTTCATTGATTATGAATCCGGCAATGACAACTGGTATGGTGGCGATTGCCAAGAGCCAGATTAAGCGGAATGAATGCGCATCGGACTTGCCAAAGGTGAATAGGCTATGGGTCATCGCGGCTAGATCACGGCGCAGATAGAAAACAACCGCCAGCAAGGTGCCAACATGCGCCGCAACATCAATCGCACGCCCCTGATAGGGCTGGTCAGTAATCACCGGAATGAGAACAAGATGACCGGATGATGATACCGGCAAAAACTCGGTCAAGCCTTGGATCACGGCGACAAGAATTAATAGATATAATGGCATGAATGCGGCTCGCCTCTGGCAACATATGGTCTAATCACCTGTTATCAATACAGATATCCGCGGCAATAATACAGATAATGTTGAAAAGTGGTATTTTTCTCTCTTCGTATAATTAGTACCAAATCGGCCTTAATTATCTCATTCAGGCATATGAAATACCACAAAACACCCTCTTGGCTTGCATAGATCGCAATAATAGGGTAGCATTTGTTACCTTTTATTGAGGGCGCGCACGATAATGCGACGCCACGGCCAATTAAAGCCAAGTAGATCAACCGGATTAACTAGATTAACCAGATCAACCAGATCAAGGAGTATGGCAATGTCGTCAAAGATGCTGCAGTTTATCGACACTAAGAAAGTCATGCCGGAAAAGCGTGCTGCCGATAACCGGGTTACGGATTTTGGTGAAATCTATGATGATTTCAACAAAGCGGATGCGGAAACCCAAGCCTCGCGTTGTTCACAGTGCGGTGTGCCATTCTGTCAAACCAATTGCCCTCTACATAATAACATCCCGGATTGGCTGATGCTAACTGCTGAAGGCCGGATGGAAGAGGCGTATCGGCTATCGTCACAGACCAATAATATGCCAGAGATTTGTGGACGGATTTGTCCGCAGGACCGGCTTTGTGAAGGTAGCTGTGTGATCGAAAAAGGCTTCGAATCGGTCACCATTGGCGCTGTTGAAAAGCATATCACCGAAACCGCCTTTGATAATGGCTGGGTAAAGCCCGCCGCGCCAAAGCATGAATTGGCGCAATCAGTTGGCATCATCGGGGCTGGACCGGCCGGTCTCGCCGCCGCAGAAATGCTACGCCAGCGTGGTTATCAGGTGACAGTTTATGACCGGTATGACCGTGTTGGTGGATTGCTGATCTATGGAATCCCCGGCTTTAAGCTGGAGAAATATGTGGTTGAGCGTCGGCACAAGCTATTGGTTGAGGGCGGCGTTACCTTCCGCCTCAATTGTGCGATTGGCACCGATATCACGTTTGACGAACTGCGCGCCACGCATGACGCCGTATTGATTGCGACTGGTGTTTACAAAGCGCGTGATATTGCGGCACCGGGTAGTGGGCTGGACGGTATTGTGCCAGCGCTCGATTACCTCACTGCAAGCAACCGCAAGAGCCTTGGCGATGATGTGCCTGCCTATGATGGCGGCGCGCTAAATGCCGAGGGCAAAGATGTGGTGGTTATTGGTGGTGGTGACACCGCGATGGATTGTGTGCGCACCGCCATTCGCCAAAAGGCCAAATCAGTGAGTTGTCTATACCGCCGTGACCGCGCCAATATGCCGGGGTCCCAGCGTGAAGTACAGAATGCCGAAGAAGAGGGCGTTGCGTTCAAATGGCTGTCTGCACCGCAGGCGTTCTTGGGTGATGATCATGTGACCGCTGTACAGGCACAGAAAATTCACCTTGGCCAGCCTGATGCGACCGGCCGCCAAGTGCCGCAAATCATCGATGGTTCATCGCATGATCTGCCAGCCGATATGGTGATCAAGGCGCTTGGTTTTGACCCTGAAGATATTCCGACAATGTTTGGCGCGCCTGAACTTGAAGTGTCAAAATGGGGAACGATCTCGATCGATTGGCGCAGCATGATGACGTCGCTTCCGGGCGTGTTTGCGGCTGGCGATATTGTTCGCGGTGCGTCGCTAGTGGTGTGGGGCGTTAGAGACGGACGCGATGCCGCCACCCAGATTGATCAGTGGATAATGGCGCAGGCTCCGGCCGCCGCCAGCGCGTAAACAAACAGCGCTTAATCCGAACTTATTTGAGGATAGATGTGATGACAAATAGAGAAACATTCGACGAAAAAGGTTACCTAGCCCGCCGTGCAAAGAACGAAGCTTTGCTTGGTGATGCCGGTGTTTACGCCCCTGAGATGGAGCATGATGCGTGTGGTGTTGGTTTTGTTGCGGCGCGTGATGGCAAGGCAAATCGGGCGGTTGTTGTATCGGCGATTGAGGCATTGCAGGCCATTTGGCACCGCGGTGCGGTTGATGCCGATGGCAAGACCGGTGACGGTGCTGGTATTCATATCGAGATTCCGCGTGACTTCTTTATCGAGCATATTGCCCGCACTGGCCATGATGATAATGGTGGCCGTCTAGCGGTTGGCATGGTGTTTCTGCCGCGCACTGATCTAGACGCGCAGGAGCGTTGTCGTTGTATTGTTGAGCGGGAAATTCTGGCCGACGGTCATTTCATCTATGGATGGCGCCAGGTGCCAGTGGATATCGATGCGCTTGGTGACAAGGCCAATGCAACGCGCCCTGAAATTGAACAGATCATGTTCTCGATGCCAGCCGATATGGATGAGGCCGAGGCCGAGCGTCATCTCTATGTTGTGCGCCGCCGGATTGAGCGGGCAGTGACTGCCGAGCAGATTTCTGATTTCTATGTCTGTTCACTCTCTAGCCGTTCGATCATTTATAAAGGCATGTTCCTTGCCGAGCAGGTTACAGCCTTTTTCCCGGATCTGCTTGATGAGCGCTTTGTGTCATCCTTTGCGATTTACCACCAGCGCTATTCAACCAACACCATGCCAACATGGAAACTAGCCCAGCCGTTTCGTGTGTTGGCCCATAATGGTGAGATCAACACCATTCGCGGCAACCAGAATTGGATGACCTGCCATGAGGACCGGATGGCAAGTGATGTGTTTGGTGACTCGATTGAGGATCTAAAGCCAGTTATTGCCAAGGGTAGCTCTGACTCGGCCGCATTGGATGCGGTGTTTGAATTGATCGGCCATGCGGGCCGCGATTTGCCGATGGTCAAGACAATGATGATCCCAGAGGCCGTTGACGTTAGCGGTGATAGCGATCTGGCCAAGCTCTATGCCTATTGTAATTCGGTCATGGAGCCGTGGGACGGCCCTGCCGCGATTGCTGCCTATGCGAATAACTGGGTGATTGCCGGTCTTGATCGTAATGGTCTGCGTCCGATGCGTTATGTCGTGACCAAGGACGGCCTTGTTATTGCCGGTTCGGAAACAGGCATGGTTGTGGTTCCAGATGAAAAGATCATCGAGCGCGGCGCCCTTGGCCCGGGCCAGATGATCGGTATTGATTTGGCCAAAGGTGTTCTGCTCAAGGATGACGAGCTAAAGGCCGAAATGACCTCACGCCGTGAATGGGGTGATTGGGTTGGCCGCGCCCAGCAAATGGAAGAATTGCTCGCCAAAACCACCGGCAAGAGCCCAGCGCGGGTGCCAGTGATGGAAGCCCGCCGCCGCCAGATGATGGCTGGTTGGACGATGGAAGATATGGAACTCGTTCTGCAACCAATGGCCCAGACTGGTAAAGAGGCGATCGGGTCGATGGGTGATGATACACCGCTGGCGGTTCTCTCTAACCGCTATCGTGGTTTGCATCATTTCTTCCGGCAGAATTTCTCGCAGGTGACAAACCCGCCGATCGATAGTTTGCGCGAACGCCATGTGATGACCCTACGGACGCGCCTTGGCAATCTTGGCAATGTTCTGGATGAAGCACCGGAGCAGTGCGATCATTTGTTGCTACATTCACCAGTGCTGACAGTGCCGGAATGGGATGCGCTATTAACGTATCTCGGTGACAAGGCCGTAATGATTGATTGTACGTTCGATGTTGAGGGTGATGATGATAATTTTACCCGCGCAATGGAGCGGATCGCGGCCGAGGCCGAGGAAGCTGTTCGTTCTGGTTGTGAGCATGTCATGCTTAGCGATCGCAATGTGTCGGAAACACGTATTCCTATCCCGATGATTTTGGCGACTGGCGCGGTGCATTCGCATCTTGTGCGCCAGCAATTACGGACATTTGCATCGGTCAATGTGGCCAGTGGTGAATGTCTCGATGTGCATCATTTCGCCGTGCTAATCGGTGTCGGTGCAACCACGGTAAATGCCTATATTGCCGAGGAAGCCATCGCCGAACGCCATGAAGCTGGCCTGTTGCCAAAGCTTGGTTTGGTTGATGCGGTTGCGAATTACCGCAAGTCGGTAGAAGACGGCTTGCTAAAGATCATGTCAAAGATGGGCATTTCGGTTATCGCGTCATATCGTGGTGGTTATAATTTTGAGTCACTTGGGCTATCACGCTCGCTGGTGGCACAATATTTCCCACCGATGAGCTCGCGCGTGTCTGGTCTTGGTCTAATCGGTATCGAGTCACGGATCAGAGCAATGCACCGTGATGCCTATGCGAATGAGGATGTGTATTTGCCGGTTGGTGGATTTTTCCGCTTCCGCAAATCAGGCGAGCGTCATGCCTTTGATGGTCAGCTAATCCACGCCATGCAGCATGCATGTGACACCGGATCCTATGATAGCTGGAAGAAATATTCATCCATGGTATCAGAGCAAGGCCCGGTTAACTTGCGCGATCTGTTGGCGTTCAAACAGACCAGCACAGCGATTGATATTGATAGCGTGGAATCAATCACAAACATCCGCAAGCGGTTGGTCTCGCCGGGTATATCGCTTGGTGCTCTTAGCCCAGAAGCGCATGAAACCCTGTCGATTGCGATGAACCGCATTGGCGCGAAGTCTGACTCTGGTGAGGGCGGCGAGGATCCAGCACGGTTCCATCTGCGCGAGAATGGCGACAATCCGTCAAGCGCGATTAAACAGATCGCCTCTGGCCGGTTTGGTGTTACCGCGGAATATCTGAATAATTGTAAAGAGATCGAGATCAAGGTGGCCCAAGGCGCAAAGCCGGGTGAGGGTGGCCAGTTGCCGGGTATTAAGGTTGATAGCCTGATTGCCCGCCTTCGCCACTCAACGCCGGGGGTAACGCTTATTTCACCGCCGCCGCATCACGATATCTATTCAATCGAGGATCTGGCCCAGCTTATCTATGATCTGAAGCAGATCAATCCAGAGGCCAAAGTGTGCGTTAAATTGGTAGCGTCGACCGGTATTGGTACGATTGCCGCTGGTGTGGCCAAGGCCAAAGCCGATACGATTTTGGTATCTGGTCACGGTGGTGGTACTGGCGCGAGCCCACAATCATCAATCAAATATGCGGGTATGCCGTGGGAGATGGGCCTGTCTGAGGTTCATCAGGTTCTCTCGATGAATGACCTTCGTGACAAGGTTGTGTTGCGGACCGATGGCGGCTTGAAAACGGGCCGTGACGTGGTCATGGCGGCGATGCTTGGTGCGGATGAATATGGCATTGGTACATCTTCATTGATTGCCATGGGCTGTATTATGGTTCGCCAATGTCACTCGAACACCTGCCCTGTCGGTGTATGTACCCAGCGTGACGATCTGCGGGCAAAGTTTGAAGGCACGCCGGAAAAAGTTGTCCAGCTATTCACCCATCTAGCCGAAGAAGTTCGCGAGATCCTAGCTGGCCTTGGCTTTAATAGTCTGGAAGAGGTCATTGGTAGAACTGATCTGCTGACACAGGTTAGCCGCGGTGATGCCGCCCTTGATGATCTGGATCTTAACCCTATCCTCGTTCGGGCAGACACCAAGCCTAGCGCCATTAGCCCGCGTGAGCGGCCACGTACCGAAGTTCCAGATACATTGGATGCGTTGATGGTAACTGATGCCAGCAACTCGTTGGAAACTGGTGCGAAGATGCAGCTATCCTACAATGTCGAGAATACCCAGCGTGCCATCGGCACACGGCTATCGTCACATATTGTACGTCGCTTTGGCATGACCGGTTTGGCCGAGGGGCATATTGCCGTTCGTCTGCGTGGTTCCGCTGGCCAGTCAATGGGCGCGTTTGCGACCCAAGGATTGCGCCTCGATGTGATTGGTGACGCGAATGATTATGTCGGCAAGGGATTGTCCGGCGGAATGATCGTTGTGCGCCCATCGGCGATGGTGGATTTTGTTGCGAGTGAAAACACCATTATCGGCAATACGGTCCTGTATGGTGCCACCTCTGGCAAGCTATTTGCCGCGGGCAAGGCGGGCGAGCGTTTGTGTGTTCGTAACTCTGGTGCAACTGCGGTTGTCGAGGGTGCCGGCACGAATGCTTGTGAGTATATGACTGGTGGACGCGTGGTTATCCTCGGCGAGGTTGGTAACAACTTTGGCGCTGGTATGACCGGCGGCATGGCCTTTGTGTATGACGAGGCGGGGACTTTTGCTGATCGGGTTAACCCAGACAGCTTGGAATTATACCGCATCGGTAATGCCCATTGGGAAGCCGAACTAAAGGCCCTGATCGAAGAGCATGCCAAGACGACTGAATCTGCATTGGCTCTACGCTTGCTCAATGAATGGGATACGGCTGTAGGTAAATTCTGGCAGGTGGTGCCAAGCGAAATCGTCTCGATGCTAGAGGTCCCGGTTGATGCCAATGCACCATTGAGCGCCGACCAAACAGCCTAGCAAACCGGCAATGCTTGTCAGATGGTTTTGAATTGGGTAATGCATAGCAATGATGCAGATATCCATTCAAAATCATGAAGACTTGCCAGCCGTTGATCGGTTGATGGCGGCGGCATTCGGGGCCAAACGGTTCGAGCGTTCTGTATGGATGTTGCGGCCGGGTGAGCCTGTGCCTGAGTTATGCCTGATGATGAAAGATCGCGGCGAAATGGTCGGCTCACTCCGCTTTTGGCAAGTGCGCCTTGGTGACAAACCTATTTTGCTATTGGGGCCGCTTGCGGTTCAACCCTCATCGCGTGGTCTTGGCTATGGTAGCTCGCTGGTTACCGAAGGGCTAAAACGGGCCCGCGAAGATGGCCGCTGGGATCTGGTTCTAGTGTCGGGCGAAGTTGAATATTATCCAAAATTTGGGTTTGTTCCCGCCGCGCCTTATAATCTGCAATGGCCCGGTTTCATCGAACAGGAACGCCTGCAATTCTATGAATTAACGCCGGGTGCATTGGGTGATCTGCCTTCCACAGCCCTAGCCGTAGCGCCGTTTTAAGGCCCGCAAGCACCGGCTTTATGCCGAAGCCTTTGACCGAGGCGCGCTGGGCCTGTATCATATCGGTCTTGTCAGGATTTTATCTGGAAATTCATGCGCGTTCTACATCATCATCCCCTATTTGCTTCGGCACGGCTGGTTCGGTTGGTACTGGCCGAGCGCGGGTTGTTGTTTCTACCAAAGCAGGAATCCCCGTGGGAGCGTAGCGAGGATTTTCTGGGGTTAAACCCAGCCGGTGATGTGCCGGTATTGGTCACCGAAGACGGCGATGTGCTATGCGGTGCGAATGTGATCGTTGAATTTTTAGAAGAAACCGAGAGCGAGCATAGCTTGATCTGGGGCAATCCATCCGAGCGCGCTGAAATCCGCCGGCTGACAAATTGGTTCGAGGTCAAATTCATGCGCGAAGTCGGGGCGCCGTTATTGTCGGAACGCTTTATCAAACGCTTTGCGACTGACGGCCAGCCATCATCGAAAACCATCCGCGCAGCGCTCACCAATCTGCATATTCATTTGGGTTATATTGATTGGCTGGCGGAACAGGGCAATTGGCTAGCGGGTAAAGACCTGTCGCTAGCGGATCTCGCCGCCGCGGCGCATTTATCGGTGTTGGATTATTTTGGTGATATCGATTGGGATCGCCATCCCGAAGCAAAAATCTGGTATGCGAAAATCAAATCCAGACCAGCCTTCCGTGATCTCTTGGCCGACCAGATTACCGGCATGATGGCGGCGCCAAATTATAGCAATATGGATTTCTAGCCAGCGACCCCTAAGCGCTTAAATCCACTACTAATTCTGCAACTGTATCGCGCAATAGTTCCAACTGGTCCGGTTCGCTAAAACGATGCCCCGCGCCCGGCACATGGATTACCCGCGCATCAATGGCGTCACCACCGGCAAGACATTCGGCAATCTTTGTCGATGTTTGCACCGGCACCTCGTGATCATCCATGCCATGCAATAGGCGCACGGGCACATGAATATCGAGCCCACCGCGAAGCCGGAAATGCTGGCGACCATCGGTGACCAAATGATAGGGATAGATTATCGGCTCATCACTATAGGGATTGTCCAGTGCGATCTGGCCGGTTTCGGCCATCTCTGTCTGTTGCTCTGGGGTTAATTTATCCCAGATCAGATCATCGGTAAAATCAGGGGCGGCGGCAATGCCAACCAGACCAGCAATGCGGTCCGGACGGGCCAGCGCCACATTCAGCATGATCCAGCCACCAAGCGACGAGCCGACAAGAATCTGTGGCCCGCTGGTTAGGTGGTCAAGCACGGCGATGGCATCATTCGTCCAATCGGTAATGTTGGTTTCTAAAAACACCCCGCCAGATTGGCCATGACCGCTATAATCAAAGCGGGTAAAGCCAACACCATTTTGCTGTGCCCATTCCTCTAGAAAAAGGGCTTTGGTGCCCTCCATGTCCGAGCCGTGACCTGCCAGAAATACGATCCCCGGCGTGGCTCCCTGATTTTGCGGCTCAATAATGTGAAACGCGATTTGATTTCGACCGTCTAAAGTGAGATAATCAGGCTTGGACATAGGCGTGTGTCTTTCTGTGAATTTACATATGTGTATTTATCACAGTTCTTTGAATACCAAAACCGCGGCAACGACTAGGATACCGAGGCCATCACGACTTCATCATGCTGGTTTGTTGCCACACCCACCACGGCGCCATAAAAAGACAAAGAATTCTATGACCTCTCCGATCCCCGCCATCAAGCCTGTCCGATTCGTTAAAAAGAATAGTAAGAGCGGCACCGGACCAGTCATTGTGCAAATATTGCCGCGGATGGTGCGTGGTGGTGTTGAGCGCGGCACTGTTGAAATGGCCAAAGCGATTATCGAGGCTGGTGGCCGCGCAGTAGTGGTGTCAAACGGCGGTGGCATGGTTCGGCATTTGGTGCGATGCGGTGCGATACATCATGAATTGCCGGTCCATACGAAAAACCCGCTGAAATGGGGTGGCCTGCGCCGCAAGTTGCGCCAGATCCTCATCGATGAAGGTGCCGATATCGTTCATGTGCGCTCTCGCGTGCCAGCATGGATTGCACTACCCGCCGCCAGCGATCTGGGTTTGATTTCTGTGGCTACCGTTCATGGCCGGTTTAAGGCTGGCTCTATGTCAAAACGGTTTTACAATGGAAAGCTGCTGAAGGCCGATCATGTGATCGCCATTTCAAAATACATTAAATCATTGATTACCCAGCAATATTCCGAAATTGATGAGAAGCTGACCGTGATTAGGCGCGGCGTTGATGTGGATGTGTTTGATGCCAGTCAGGTGTCACAGGCCCGCGTGGTGCGTTTCATCGAGGATAATGCCCTGCCGGATGAGACCCCGATTGTGATGTTGCCAGCGCGGCCGTCATTATGGAAAGGCCATGAAATCCTGCTAGAGGCGTTGGCAAAAATCACGGATTTGCCGTTTATCTGTGTTCTTCTTGGGGCGGCGGATGGTGGCCAGAAATTCGTTGATCAGATAACCGCCAAGGGCGTTGCGCTCGGCCTTGAAGGGCGCTTTCGCATTTTGCCCGGAACCGATGACATGCCTGCCGCCTTGATGGGCGCGGATGTGGTGGCGATGCCGTCTATCTCGCCGGAACCGTTTGGCCGTGTTGCCCTAGAGGCACAGGCCATGGGGCGGCCAGTGATTGCGTTTAATCACGGCGGTGCGGTTGAGTCTATCCAGCATGGCAAAACCGGATGGCTAGCCGAGCCGGACAATTTTGATAGTTTGGCCGAATGTCTGCATGAGGCGCTAAGCCTGAGTGCTAAACAACGCGCCGCCTTTGCCAAGGTTGCGCGGGCCCATATTTTGGCCCAATTTTCGACGGCAAAGATGTGCCGTGACACGATTAAGGTCTATATGCGGCTCCTCGCAAAGGCAGAAATGCCACAGCGCAAAGGCTAAAGATCTAATAGATCACGCAGAACACTTGAGTTTCTCGGCATCAGCGGCTAGTTTGCGGACATTATAGAAAGCCCGTGTCATATGGCAATTGCCAGAGAAAGCCGCATTTAATCATGCCGATTATTACACTACCTGATGGATCCACTCGTTCCTATGACCAGCCGGTAACACCGGCAACCGTTGCGGCCGA